>Ga0105349_10000890_pt1 | contig 12282 bp, 9 predicted proteins | sample EN1Hudseemescosm_FD_83661 | JGI IMG/M metagenome (GOLD analysis project Ga0105349, IMG submission 83661) | Methane-oxidizing microbial communities from mesocosms in the Hudson Canyon - EN1B Hudson Canyon | ecosystem: Environmental > Aquatic > Marine > Cold seeps | place: Hudson Canyon...
ATACAGGGAAAACTCAATGCTGGTTGTTACAGATGCCTTCATGAACCTCATAAACCCATTTAAGCTAGAAAACTCCCCAGAACTTTCTAGCCAGTATGGTTATGTATATAACCTTTTTTCGGTAGTTAGCTCAAGTTTTTTTGGGGTGAATTTTTTCTCTCACCGGCTAGTCAGCGGAATGGCTATTTTTATTTCAACTATAGTAGTAATGAGGATGATATTTCAGGTTACTAAAAGTGTAATTCTGACCCTCGGTAGCGGAGTAATCCTCTACAGTACAGTTCTGTTTTCATTTACCTCTATTTCTCGCCCAGATTCCTTGGGTTTTTTATTTTTTGTTTTGAGTATTTATTTTGCTTGGGCGAATAATTTCACGCAAAAAGGATTAATGATTTCCATTTTATTCGGAATTCTTGCTTTTTATACGAAAGTATACTTTGTGATCGCAGTCCCAATTATATTATCGTTTACATTTTTTTTCATTTCGAAAAAAAGAGGATTCTTATTTTCAATGCTATTTTTCGTTACCTTAGTGGTTACAGGTGGTTTAACTCACTTGGTATTTCCAACATATTTTCGAGAAATATTATTGAACATAGTCGTTGTAAAGCAATCGTCCCAATTTTTTCTGGAGTTGACCTACTTTTATTTAGACTACCGCCATCTAATTTATCTGTGGTTGTTTTTGGCTGCGATATTTTGGTTGAAATTACTTTCCACGCACGCTCAATGTAACGGAATATTAGCTTCTATTAAAGAGCAACTTGTGCTAAATAAAAATATTCTGTTTTTCAACTACTGCCTATTAGTTTGTAGTCTTGCAGCTTTGGTGATGATAGGAAATATGGGAATGCTCAGGACTTACATAAGGCACTTGGTTATCTTTCCTCTTATCTTATCGTGCGTCAGCCTCATGTTCTACCATAAAAAAAGTAGCTTGAATTTTTTGTTTATTATTTTGTTAATTGGTTTTGTAATGGCTAGTGACAATCTAAAAACCCCTTTTTTACAACCTATTCCAGCTTCATACCAGTCTCAAGAGTGGAAGAGTTTCGCACAGATGTTACAGGGAAAAGAGTCTGTATATTCTAGCACCCCACTTGGAGGAAACCTTTTGTTGGAGCAAGGATTTACTGTTTATAACTCAGGTCTGTCTGAATATTTTATATATGGGCTAAATAATAATGGGTTTATAAAGCGGCTCCTGTCCCCTAGTGATGAGATGGTAGAAAACCAGTATGACAATTATGATCAACTACTCCGGGAAAAAATTGCCCGTAAGGGTTTTGACCTGATTATTTCAGACCGAAAGAAGTTTGACCTGACTGTTCCAAAATTTTCAGCTCCACCAAGTAAGGAGTACAAATTGGTTAATTCAATTATAATAACAACTCCTTCACATATTCCTCAAAGGAGAACGGTGTACTTTTGGGAATAGATGGTTTGGTCAAAAGTATCAGATAAAATTACAGCATAAATTTAATTGAGAGTGACGTTTTTTAGTAAAATGGAGATAAAGGCAGAATGAATACATACCCTTTGGCAAGTAGTACGTGGGATGATAAAGAGTTAGGCGCAATTCAAAAAGTGGTTGATTCAAACATGTTTACCATGGGCAAACATGTTGCTGAATATGAAAAGCGGTTTGCCGAGTTTTTTGGTTCTAAATATGCTGTGATGGTGAGCTCTGGCTCAACTGCAAATTTATTGATGATCGCCTCACTTTTTTACACAAAGAATGAATCATTAAAATTAAAACGTGGCGATGAAGTGATTGTTCCTGTTGTTTCTTGGTCAACCACATATTTCCCGCTACAGCAATATGGGCTAAAAGTTAAATTCGTTGATATTGACCCAGACACGTTCAATATTGACCTGAAGCAGTTAGAAAATGCAATTACAGATAAAACCAGAGCGATTTTAGCGGTTAATCTACTAGGTAATCCGAATGATTTTTCAGCAATTAAAAAGTTAATCTCTGAAAAAGATATCTTTTTGCTGGAAGATAACTGTGAGTCTATGGGCGCCATGTTTGATGGAAAACAAGCGGGAACGTTTGGTGTAATGGGAACATTCAGTTCATTTTTTAGCCATCATATGGCAACAATGGAAGGTGGCTGTGTTGTTACTGATGATGAAGAGCTATATCACATCCTTCTTTGCATGAGAGCTCATGGCTGGACGCGTAATTTACCTAAGGAAAACCTTGTTTCAGGCACAAAAAGTGATGATCCCTTTGAGGAAGCATTCAAGTTTATTCTGCCAGGTTATAATGTGCGACCATTAGAAATGAGTGGAGCAATAGGCATTGAACAGTTGAAAAAGCTGCCTGGTTTTATTAGTAAACGTAGAGAGAACGGAGCGTATTTTCAGGAACTGTTTGCAAACCATCCTTATTTAAGTATGCAAAAAGAAACAGGCAGGAGCAGTTGGTTTGGTTTTTCTTTAGTGATAAAGGAAGAGGCTGGAATTGAACGAAAAACAATTGTTTCTAAATTGATGGAAAATAACATCGAATGCCGCCCTATTGTAACGGGTAATTTTGCAAAAAATGAAGTGCTTGAATACTTTGATTATGAGGTTTCAGGCTCGTTGAAAAATGCAGAGTATTTAGATGAAAATGGTTTCTTTGTGGGCAATCATCAAGTGGATATTAAAGACATGATATTCGCATTGCAGAAAGTTTTGGCAAAAATTTAAATAAAAGTTCTTTTTCTTAAAGGTCGGTCTAATGATGGAACGAAGACATAATATAAACCAATGGGATTAATAATTTTTGGTCGCATTGCGCAGGCTGTATTTTCATTGCTTGCACTGCGTATTGTTACAACAATGTTATCACCAGAAGAAATGGGAAGATGGTCACTACTTTTGGCTGTGACAGCCTTTTTTGTATTGGGACTGGTTAATCCCATTGGTATGTTTATTAATCGTAGGCTGCATACTTGGGTTGAAGCGGGTAAAATTAATCAATATATGAAGTATTATGCAATGTATTTGATAGGGGTATCAATACTTGCAGCCACTTTTCTTTATGGTTTCAATTTGTTTTATGTGGTCGTCCCAGGAATGCCGCTACCTTGGGTTATAGCTCTTGTTGTTAGTGCTATAATTTTTGCAACACTTAATCAAACCTATACACCCTCTTTAAATATGTTGGGGCATAGGGGATGGTTTGTTTTATTGACGCTTGTGACTGTTGTAGTTGGCTTGCTTCTATCTGTGCTGTTGGTTTATTGGTTAAATGCTGAGGCTGAGTTATGGCAAGCTGGTCAACTACTTGCTCAAGCCGTTATGGCATTAGTTGGTGGGATTATATTTTTTCGTTTTGCTAAGCAGCAAAGAAAAACAGACAGTAGTAGAGAATCAATGACTATAAACCACACAAAGGTAATGCTTGTTTTTGCATTTTGCTGGCCATTGGCAATTTCAGTTTTACTAACGTGGGTGCAAGGCCAGTCTTATCGGTTCCTTGTTCAGGATATGATTGGGTTGCAGGCTTTGGGCTTATTTGTTGTTGGTTATGGAGTGAGTGCTTCACTGATTGGTGTATATGAATCAATTATCAGCACGTACTTCATTCCGATGTTTTATAAGCGAACAGCATCTGAAGATAAGCTTGAACAAGCTCAGGCTTGGCATGCATATGCGTCGGCAATGTTTAGTAGCTTGCTTGTTACAGTTGCAGTTATTATTGCAGTTTCTGAAGAGGTTGCGTATGTATTGCTTAATGAAAAGTTCTTTCAAGCATCTCAATATATAATGTGGGGAGCATTTGCAGAAGCTGCTAGAGTGATAGTTGGTGCATATGCATTGTTGGCCCATGCCGGTATGGATACAAAAAAACTAATTTTTCCGAATATTCTTGCTGCAATTACAGCCCCGTTATTTGTTTATCTACTGGTGCAAGACTGGGGAGTAGATGGTGTGGGCATAGGTTTAGCGCTAGCAGGCTTTGTTGCTATAATTTCTAGTCATGTGGCATTGTCTAGGTCATTTGATGTGATTATGCCATGGACAACACTATTATGGACGGGGTTGATATCATTGGTTCTAATCGCCGCATCTGAAGCTGGACATAGCATGTTCGGTACGAGCGAAACATTTTTAGCATCACTGGTTTGGCTCTGCGGTACAGGTGTAGTTTTACTATTTGTTCTGTTTGTCATGTTGAAGACTCAAATAAAACGAGAGGTGGTTTGATTGAAAGTTTTGTTGGTTTGTATGAAGTATGATTATGGTGACCCTGATCGAGGCCATTCGTACGAATGGAATCATTTTTATTTGGGCCTAAAAAGCTATGTAGATGATGTTCAGTTCTTTGATTTTTATGGGCAGCATCAGGAGCATGGTCAAGAAGGCATGCAAAATGCGTTGTCTGAGCTGATTAAAATTGAAAAACCTGATGTCACGATTTTTAGCCTTTATACCAATCAGTTTTCAACAGCGTTTATTAAAAGTCTAAAGGGGCTAACAAGGACTCTTTGTTTTTTTCATGATGATGGCTGGAGAAAGGAGTTTACAGCGGAGTGGGCGCCATGTTTTGATGCCTTTACAACTACAAACCCTGGAGGTGTTAGAAAATATAAACAAGCAGGTTTGAATCACGCTGTTTTTGTCCCATTTGGAGTGAATGAAAAACTATTTTGCCCCAATTTTGAGGCTAATAAAGATATTGATGTTTCTTTTGTGGGAGCTTGGCACCCATATCGAGAATGGCTGATTTCCAGATTACAAAAGAATGGCATTAAGGTCGAGGCGTATGGCTATCGTTGGCCAAATGGAATGCTAAGTGAAGAAAAAATGGTTGAGGTCTTTCGGCGCTCAAAAATCAGTATAAATATGACGAACTGCCCCTCTTGGGATATTAGGTACCTACTTTCGTCCCCGCGCGCTATATTAAATCGAGTCCGGTCACCGAAAACTTACGAGCAAATTAAAGGTCGCCATTTTGAAGTGCCAGCGTGTGGAACCTTACAGTTAAGTTACTATGTGGATGGGCTAGAGAAGGTATTTGAGCTGGGGGAGGAGATTGTTATTTACCAAACCCCAGAAGATTTAGTCGATAAAATTTCTCGCTACCTTGATGATCAGGAAGAACGGCTCAGAATAACTGAAAATGGGTTAAAGAGGGTTGTTAAAGACCATGCGTATAGCAAACGTTTTGTGCAGGTATTTAAATCATTAGGATGGAATTGATGAATCAACCGTTAGTATGCATCTGTGTCCCTTGTTTTAACGCCGAAAAAACAATCCTTGAAACACTAGAAACTATTTGTAACCAGACATATAAAAATATTGAAATCCATATGTTTGATAATGCCTCTACGGATAAAACAGTCTGGGTTATTAGAACGATAACGGATAAACGAATATACATTCACGAAGCTGAATCCACTGGTAATGCAGAATCAAACTTTACGCGCTGCCTGAACTTGGGGCGAGGTAATTATACTGCAATTTTTCATGCGGATGACTTGTATGCTCCGAATATAATAGAAAAAGAGGTTCGGCTGCTGGAGAAAAATAAAGATACCAGTGGTATCTTAACCTTTGCAACACAAATAGACGACCAGGGAAGGTTAGGTAAGACTTATTTGGCGCCAGCATCTATGAATATGCAGGAAGGGGATGCGCTGTCATTTGATGTTGTAACTCTTTTTAAAACGGTATTGGAATCTGATAATTTTCTCTTTTGCCCAAGTGCTATGATCAGAACGAATGTATGTATTGATGAAATAAAAATATGGAAAGGGGAGGAGTTTAAATCTTCTGCAGATCTGGATGTTTGGCTGCGCCTAGCAGCGTATAATCATATTGCCCTGATTAATGAACCGCTTTTGTTTTATAGAGTGAGTGAAAATCAGTGGACAGCTGAGTATAGAAAAAAACGTAAGGTAAGAGCTGACATCTTCTTGGTACTAGAACACTGGTTGAAGGAAAAAAAAATCAAACAATCCATGACTAAGATTGACATGGTTAATTATCGAAAACTCCATCGTTATGATGCACTTGGTTGCATGCTGAATGCAATGCGAGATAATGAAATTACGCTGGCAAAAGACATTTTAACAAATGAAGGATCTTTTTCCGTAGCGAGTGAATTGATGCAAGTAAGAACAGCCAGAGACGTGAAATTCTTCATGCTTTCAAGTGGGTTGAAATTATTATTATTATTATTATTATTACCGATGACAGGGTGGGTGCTGAGGCCAGTTTTTCTAAAGTATCTTGGAAAAGTGAGACTGTAAAATGCGTAGAATATTTATTGACCCGCCATCAAAAGCGTTTTATGAAAATCGTTTTTTTACTGATTCCGAGCTGAATCGCGATGATTGTTTACGTCCTTATATAGATTTAAAAGAAAAGCTTTCTGAACAAGGAATAGAATTAAATACTTTTGATCTATGGGATAGAAAGAGTGGTCCAATTGAATATTACTCATTTGGCATGCTTGATAATTTGGATACAGCAGCAGCACATCCCGATATTATTATGAAAGGTTTTTATGTTTTTGAACCGCCGATTGTCGACCCATCGATATACAATAGCCTCCCAAGATTAACATCAATGTTTGAACACGTTTATGTCCATAATACACATGGTGATGGTTATTCACTTGATGGCGTTAATCAATCCAAGCTGAAAAAGCTATTTTGGCCCCAACCTTTTAATCATGTTTTACATCCTTTTTGGGACAATATAGATAGAGAAAAAAAGATAGTAGTTATTAATGGGAATCATAAGCCAGCTTCACGAAATAATGAGCTCTATAGCAAGCGAATAGAAGCTATGGTGCATCTCGCGAAGCAAGGGGCCGTTGATTTGTATGGTCGAGGTTGGGATAGGTGGTTCTCGCGCTCTTCAATGTGGATGCCCTACTGGAAAAATAGGACAAAATTATTATCAATTTATAAAGGGCCTTGCGAATCAAAGTTTGAGGTGTTGAGCCGATATGAATTCAGTCTTTGTTTTGAGAACATGACCATGGACGGTTATATGACAGAAAAGCTTTTTGATTGTCTGTATTCTGGTTGTATTCCCATTTATTATGGCGCACCAGATGTAACTAATTATATAGACCCTTCAATATACATTGACTTCACTGCATTTAATAATGAGGATGAGTTGTTTACGCATGTAATGTCGCTACCCCAAACCTCAATCGATGAAATGAAGAGGAATGGACGACAATTTATTCAAGGAATGGAAATGAAGTTGTTTTATGATTCATTGAGCTCATCTTTCGATGACGGGGAGTAGTGTTTTGGCTGTAAATATTGGAAATGGAATAGCCCGTAGGTTATTTATATATATATTTTTTTTTATGTGGGCCGTAGCCTTTGTTCTAGGTCTTGTAAATTATTCTGGAGCATCGATTAATTACATCGTGTTCTCACTAGTGTTTCTAGCGTTACTAATCAGCGGAATTAAACAAATATTAAGTTATGGATATATGTATGTCACGATATTTTTATGGCTTGGATTTTGGCTAAAGATGACGGTGCATTTTATCTTTAAGTATCCATTTGTAGAGGCCGTCGGAATATTTCATGGCACTCCAGCGGAGTGGGATGGCGTACTTTTTATTGCATCAATAGCTGCATTGGGGGTTTTGCTAGCCAATTATCTTTTGAGGCATCTTAAAATTCAAGTGAATATGAGAGGCCGAGTGACTGAAAGCATAGTCCCTGGATGGTATTCTAAAAACAGGCATGTTTTTAAAGTGATTTTGTTAATACCTCTAATAGCCATACCAGCACTAAATATAGCGTTAGGTATTCATCAAATTGGGGTTGTGCCAGAGCATATATTGCTGTGGCCATTGAATGCGGTAATCTCATGGTTAATAACCATAGGTTTGGCTATGGGGGTTGCTACTGTAGTCTGGTGGGAAATATGCTTAGGGAAGGGAGTTAAAGCTAGCTTAATGCTAATTATAATAGAAGCCTTTTCATCAAGCGTATCAGTGATGAGCAGAGGCCTTTATTTGTTTCATGCTATTCCTCAGGTAGTTGCTCTGAGTTTATTAGGAAGAGAGCATTTGAAAATTCACTGGAAGCAGATGGTAATATGGAGCGGAATAGTCGTTATTTTATTTGTAAGTTCAATTTCTTTAACGAGTAATTTGCGCGAACAATTATTTGCGGAAGCGCCTGAACATATTGCTGCAGAATCAGCCTTACTTAAGAACCTAAAAGCTTATGAGTATGAGTTATTGTTTTTGCGTCAGCAAGTCTTTAAAAATGCAATTATAAAAGAAAGAATTATTGAATTAGAGGAATATGTCGAGCTGACAAGTGAGGGAGTAAAAGTGAGTGAGATGGAGAAAAAAAAGGGCAGGATAGGCAGGGATAGGAAGCGGGTCAATTTTGAGGCGATTTTGCTTGAGCAGCAAGGGCTTAATCAGACTTTCATCAAAATTAGTAAGCTGGCGATCGACCGATGGGTTGGAGCGGAAGGCTTAATGGCCGTTTATTCATACCCAAATAAAGGTGCGAGTACACTGTTGGCAGCAACCTTTGAAAGAAGGGAGATAGGCAAGATAGATATGTTTCAGAATGTTAGTCGCTCTCAATATCGATATTCTGATGTAAATAGTCATCAATTTTCAACGTTACCCGGTATGGTTGCATTTCTGTTTTACAGTGGTTCTAGTTTGCTGGTTTTTTTGGGGATGGCAATAGTAATAATTTTGCTAGTTAGTATTGAAGTAATACTCATGAAAGTATCGAAGAATCCGATTCTCTGTTCTTTACTTGGATTGTCTTTTGCTAATATTGTGGCGCAATTTGGTGTGGCTCCAAGACAAATGATTCCTTATGTCCTTATGATCGTTGCGGGTGTTATTGTGATCGCGATCACTCAAATGAAAGTTCCTAAATTAGTTAGATTAGATATAGGTAAATGATGGGAAAGCTATATATACATGCACCTAATGTTCATGGTGGTGGTGGTTTGACCCTTTTGAATGCGCTTATTGAATTTCTTCCTAAGCGGACATGCCTGATTATTGATGAACGATTACCCGTAACTGACACTTCTTTATCAGATTTTGAGGTGTATCGGATTAAACCGACAATTGTACATAGATTCTCAGCTGAAAAACTTTTGAAACGCCTAGTATTGAATGACGACAATGTACTTTGCTTTGGGAATTTACCTCCATTGTTTAGTTTGCAAGGTAAAGTGACGCTGTTTATTCAGAATAGATACCTTATCGAACCTGAATTAATAGGTTCTATTTCTTTTAAACTTCGTTTAAGACTTACTGTCGAGAGATTTTGGTTGAGGCACTTTGAACACAATGTAAATCAAGTGCTGGTACAAACACTATCGATGAAAGTATTGTCTTGTGATTATGTGTCACCACCTATTAAAATAGCGCCATTTGCGACTAATATTAATCTTCGACTCTACCAAGAACAAACTGAGGTATTGATAAATAAATATGATTTTATTTATGTGGCCTCTGGTGAAGCACATAAGAATCATCTCAATCTTCTCATTGCATGGGAAACCCTTGCTGAACGTGGGGAATACCCAAGCCTATGTTTGACTGTTAGTTCAGAATTATTCCCTGAATTGTCGAAGATTATCGAGAGTAAAAAGAAGCAATATAATTTGAAAATTGATAATGTCGGTGTGGTTAATACTGAAGATGTAATATCTTTATATAAAAAATCTACAGCATTAATTTATCCGTCGATATTAGAGTCATTTGGTTTACCATTGATTGAAGCGAGGCAAGCGGGATTGAAGATTATTGCTTCAGAATTAGACTATGTTCGTGATGTATTAGATCCTGATGAGAGCTTTGACCCACGATCATCAATTTCTATTACTAGAGCTGTACGACGATTTTTGGTTCTGGATAGTGATGTATTGCCACTGGTAACAGCAAAAGAGTTCATAGGATTAGTATTGTCAGAGTAAGCAGGTTTTAATAACAATTCGTTATCAAAAGTAGATAAAGTTATAAATAACCTTTAATGGTTGGAATAGAGGAAAAATGAGTGTTCAAAAATAAAATATTATTGATTACTGGAGGAACAGGCTCATTTGGTAATGCTGTTCTTTTGCGTTTTTTGGATACGGAAATTAAAGAAATCCGAATTTTTTCACGAGATGAAAAAAAGCAAGATGATATGCGCAAGCAGTATAACAATCCAAAACTTAAGTTTTATATTGGTGATGTGCGTGATGTTAACTCTATTATTGATGCGATGCGTGGTGTCGATTATGTATTTCATGCTGCAGCATTAAAGCAAGTTCCTTCTTGTGAGTTTTATCCCATGCAGGCTGTGCAGACCAATGTTATTGGTACTGAAAATGTACTGAATTGTGCGATTAATGCGAACGTTAAAAAAGTCATTGTTTTAAGCACCGATAAAGCTGTTTATCCTATTAATGCGATGGGAGTATCTAAAGCAATGATGGAAAAGGTTGCGGTAGCAAAATCACGTAACCTTACTGAAAATGACACGATGATTGCGATTACACGGTATGGAAATGTTATGGCTTCGCGTGGTTCGGTAATACCACTATTTATTGAACAGATTAAAAGTGGCAAAGAGATTACAATTACCGATCCTGCTATGACCCGTTTTATGATGACACTTGATCAAGCTGTGGAATTGGTTGTTTTTGCATTTGAACATGGGAATGGTGGTGATATATTTGTTCAGAAAGCGCCTGCGGCAACCATAGGGCTTCTGGCAAAAACACTAACCAATCTTTTAGGTCATCCAGAGCATGAAATAAAAGTCATTGGTACACGCCATGGTGAAAAATTGTATGAAGCACTATTAACGAGAGAGGAGATGGTGTCAGCTGAAGACATGGATGGTTACTATCGAATCCCTGCAGATACAAGAGACCTTAACTACTCAAAGTACTTTGAAGAAGGTGAGGAAGTGGTCACGCAAGCGCACGAATACCATTCACATAATACACAGCAACTTACACAGGAAGAATTACATACGGTACTGTTAGAATTACGTGAAATACAAGATGATTTGAAAGAGTTTAAATGTAAAAAAGGAAATGCAAGTGATTAAAGTTATGACCATTGTGGGAACTCGTCCTGAGATTATTAAGCTAAGTGAAGTGATGAAAGAGCTTGATAGGCACACTGAACATGTGCTTGTTCATACAGGACAAAATTACGATTATGAGCTGAATGAAATATTTTTTGAACAATTAGGAGTTCGACGTCCTGATTTTTTTCTTGAAGCTATAAAAGGCAGTGTGTCAGAAACAATAGGCGATATAATTGCGAAGGCTGATAATGTCATTGCGGAACAAAAGCCAGATGCCATACTTGTCTATGGTGATACGAACAGTTGCTTGTCGGTAATTCCAGCCAAAAAAAGAAAGGTACCTATTTTCCATATGGAAGCGGGGAATCGCAGTTTTGACCAAAGAGTACCAGAAGAAATAAATCGTAAAATTGTTGATCATTTAAGCGATATTAATATGCCACTTTCTGAACAAGCTAGAGACTACCTGATTAGTGAAGGGATTCGCCCAGAAACCATCATCAAAACAGGCTCGTCAATGCTAGAAGTATTGAATGCGAATATGGATAAAATTCAAGCATCAGATATCCTTGAAAAGGAAGGCCTGGAAAAGAATAAATATATGCTGATGAGTATTCATAGAGAAGAAAATGTGGATTCCGAGCAAAACTTTACAGACTTGCTTGAGTCTATCGATGAGATGACAAAGGTATACCAAATGCCTATTATCATTTCTACACACCCAAGAACACGCAATAAGCTTGAGTCGATAGGTTATGAGCATACGAATAAATTGATTCGTTTCTCTAAACCTTACGGGTTTCATGAATATAATAAATTACAAATGGATGCTTTTTGTGTGATCTCAGATAGCGGTACGATTGCAGAAGAGGGGTCAATTTTGAATCTTCCAGCAGTGACTATTCGCCAAGCGCATGAACGCCCTGAAGGCATGGATGAGGGTACACTTATTATGTCTGGGTTAAATAAAGATCGTGTGATTGATGCAATTGAGGTAGTAACAAAGCAGCATAATCATGAAAATAGGCCGATGAAAATTGTTGCAGATTATGATGTTGATAATGTATCTAAGAAGGTATTAAGAATTATTCTTTCTTATACTGATTATATTAACCGTACTGTTTGGCATAAATCACCATAATGAAAAAAATTCTAATTTTAGGTGCTACTGGATTGATCGGTCATCAAGTCTTTATGTGTTTAAAAGCGAACAAAGACTACGAAGTGTTTAATTTTGCCC
>Ga0105349_10000891_pt1 | contig 12278 bp, 12 predicted proteins | sample EN1Hudseemescosm_FD_83661 | JGI IMG/M metagenome (GOLD analysis project Ga0105349, IMG submission 83661) | Methane-oxidizing microbial communities from mesocosms in the Hudson Canyon - EN1B Hudson Canyon | ecosystem: Environmental > Aquatic > Marine > Cold seeps | place: Hudson Canyon...
CGGTAGCCCCACACCCACTCCACATTGTCATAACACTTATCGCTAGTAATCATCACTGCCGCACAGGGTTTATCCAACTTTCGTAAAGCTTCAAGCACGTGCAATGTACCCAACACATTAGTCTGCCAAGTTTCCACAGGGTCTTCATAAGACCGTCGCACCAAAGCCTGAGCTGCCAGATGAAAAACAAAGTCGGGTTGCGTTGAAACAATGGCTTCTTCTAAGTCTACCTGATTACGTATATCAATTCGCAAATCGACCATACCCTCAGCCAATTGTGCAGCGTCGAAATGTGATGGCTCAGTCGGTGGATTAAGCCCAATACCCACAACCTTGGCACCCAATTGTTTGAGCCAAGCGGTTAGCCAGGCACCTTTAAAACCAGTGTGCCCAGTGATGAGAACGGTTTTAGCATTAAATTCGTTTTGTAATGACATAAAATTTCAATTTATTTAGAATAAAAAAACTTGGATACCAACTACCTATTTTAAATTAAATTCAGCTTCCAACTAATGATTCCAGTAATAATTTTCGCCAACGGGGAAGTTGTGGATCAATCGTAAAAAATTCTTGCTGACTACTAGGTAATCTTGGTGCCGATGCCGCAAATAGCAACGCAGTCGCCAACTCTTTCGGTGTACTGGCAAATAAGGTTCCAGTACAATCACGCAACGGGCTAAGGTTAAGAGTCATCGGGTCTAGCAATGATATAATAGAAACACCGACACAATAGGCATCAACTGCTGCCGAGGTCGCATTGCTGGAGTAAGCGACATCACATTCAGCCAATAATTTCCCGATAGATCCCATGGTTACCGTCATGTTTAGACTTGGATACTCGTCAGGGTGGACTAGGAAATTTGGGTGCGGTTTAACCGTAATATTAACAGCCATTGGCAGTAATGGCATCGCCTGCACCAGTAAGTTCATTTGTCGTTGCATGTTACTTGGCAAGTAATCACCTAGTACCAATACCTGTAAGATTCTTTTTTCTGGTCCATGTTCGAATACACGGCCAGCACATATCTCTATCTTAGCCTCACTAAGGTAGAGATAGCGTAGCGCTTCCACTTCAACCAGAGCTTCTTCTGGATATCTAGCCTGAAGACAAGTTTTCATGGCTATTGGGCCATTAACGGCAACTTTATTCGGCATAGGCAACTCATTACAACCTGATCGTTTGTAACTACGCTGATCATGAAAAAAACGTAAACTCCAAAAAAGCATTGTCGTATGCTGAGCACCTATCAAACAACCATGCCCTGAGGATTTCCAAGCGTGAATAAGTGCTAATTCCCACGGCTGTTGCTCATATAAATAGATACCTGCTCGCTGTTTTGGTAATGCTTTTGTCGCCGTCTCAAATAGATTAAGGTTAAGCGCGTTAATTATGGACTTAGGGCCAACCGTAGACTCAGACCACTCTTTCGAATACAAAGGCCATAAATTAAGACCGTTGCTTGTAACTGCCGACATTTTAGACTCCAATCTCTTCCCAGACAAAGCCAGCCTGCACCAATCACGTAGCGTTTTAAATGCGACCCTCACACTTAAAAATGAATCCAGTGTAACATGAACCTGCTCGCCCTTACCTGTACGGTTAAATTCATGAATAATACTTGCCGCTTTACCAGCAGTAGGTAGTAATGGGTCTTTTAAATACAGATGTAGCCAATTGGTTTTGCAACCACCGCGTTGCAATTCGGTCGGAAAATCGGCCCAGTAGTGACTTTCATATCGTCCTGTCTTCGCGGCGACCGGTTCCAAATTAAACAGGTATGAAATAAAGGCAACCCGCCCCCGCGTCTGCCGCCACTCTTTAAGTCCTACACCACGCAAAGGCCATCGATCAACTAAATAAAAAAGAAAGCTAGCCAAGGCCTGCAAAAATTGTGGTAAGAATTGGTAAATGCGCCGAACTAAGGATAAATTGACAGACTGACTATCAATCTGCTGCCACTCGAATGATACACCCAACGCTGCACACCACATCCGCATGCATTCAGCAAGCGGTTGATTGCTACTGACTAGCACCACGCGACGCACAGAACGACTTGTTGTCCACGTATCAAAAGCCATTAAGCGAATAGCATCGTTAATGTGCTGCGAAGCGGCATAGTTGCACTTTTCTGCAATCAGAGTCATCCACCAGTAACTAAACTCTGGTCGTATTTCAAGGTGATCAACCACTCGTTTCCCATCAATGCACTTTTCACCTAAGTCATAAACCCAAGCAAGATAGCGCGCCTTCAAAACATCGGCATTATCTTCCACTAGCTTCGGTATCGATATTATGGATGGTGACGCACTAGGAGCAAAACCACGCCACAACACCACTGTCCAATCACTCTCCGGTGGCAAACCATCTACATCCCACACAAACACACAATTTGACACTAGAACACCAAATTCAAGCTTACTGATAGATATTCAGGAAACCTTAAGCTGAACATTACAAGAGCATAATTATCATCATTTCGCTTTCTGGTCGAGAACGCGCAGAACCAAAGGTTTTCATTCTTGTCGAGCCACAAAAGGTCAAGTGATCTTGGAACTGAACTTAATGCACTCGGGCGTTGCAATGCAGAATTAAGTAACGATTGTCTAAGTCGAATACTCATCATCAAAACTCCTTACTTGGTAAGTAGTTATCAGGGTCAAATACCTCCGGAACGGAATTCTCGTCCAGTCCTTTAATCGCAGCTCGCCCCATAGCAATAATGGCTTCTTCCGCACTGCCACCCATGTGTGGTGTTACAAGAAAATTTGGAAGATTCAACAATTCGGTGTCTTGAGGTGGTTCATCTGCAAACACATCGAAAGCGGCGGCAGCCAATTTTTTATTTTGAAGCATACTCTTTAAAGCAATCTCATCAACAAGTCCACCGCGTGCCGCATTGAGCAAGACTGCCGTCGGCTTCATTATTGCGAGCCTTTGTGCATTGATGATGTTGCGCGTACTTTCATCCAAAGGAACATGCAGGGATACCAAATCTGACTGTGCGAGTAGCTCATCCAATGACACGGGCTTAATACCGTGCGCCTTATAGAAATCCGGATAATCACGAATATCGTTTACCAAAATAGGGCATCCAAATGGTTTTAACAGCTGAACAAGATCTTTGCCTACATGCCCACACCCGATAATACCCAACGTTCTCCCAGACAGTTCACCACCCACATGCTGGCGCCAAGTACCAGAAAGAACCTCAATATTCGCTGTATGTACGTGGCGCAGCATAGTAATAGCAAATGCAATAATCAGCTCAGAGACAGAACGTCTATTAACCCCGCCAGTCCACCCTAGTCGTTTACCATGCGCCCTCATAGCCACCATATCTAACATATTAAGACCAACACCATATTTACTAATTACTTTCAACTCTGGCAGGTGCGATAAGACGTAATCATCAATCGGTTCTAGTGCTGTAATTGCCTTGTCATGCCCGCTAAGAAACTCGATCAGACTATCGCCTTCCAACCGCAGACCTATATCATTGAATTTAACGTGCACGTAACGCGCAAGCAACTCTGCACGTAATACCTTATTTTTAGAAAATGAGCGCGAGCATACCGCTACTTTCTCTGTAGTATTCATGCGCTCATTTCACTAATAAATTGATGACATTGGCTACGAAATACTTCATCTGGGGTCACCTCTTCGCGCTTCATCGAAGCATTATCACCAACAGGAAAAATTAGAACGAGTCTGCTTGATGTGTTTTTCTTGTCTTTCATCAGCGCGGATAGCATGTCATCCAAAGAAAAAGGAGTCTTAGCAAAAGAAGCATAATTTTTGCACAACACAGGGTGCATGCGCAGATAATGCTGCTCCGACACCAACCCGCGCAATGCCGCGATGCGATTAGCCATATCCATCCCAATGCTAACGGCGATACCATGGGGTACAGCAAAGTCCGTGGCTGCCTCAATCGCATGACCGAAGCTGTGACCATAGTTAAAGATATTACGCTCACCTCTATCAAATTCATCCACCTCAATAAAGGACTGCTTAATCAGCAAGGCCTGCCGAATATAACCCCGCAACAGACTGCGGTCAGTATTCAGATGATCGTAATCAACTGCCAACCGATCAAACGCTGTGGCAGAGTCTATGGCGTGTACTTTGAGTATTTCCCCTATTCCGGAGCAGATGTCTTTATTTGCGAGTGTATCGAGAAAACCTGTACAAACAAAGACTTCATTCGGCGGATTGAAAGTACCAATAATATTCTTGATTTTCCCTAAGTTGATTGAACTTTTCGAACCGATGCAGGAGTCGGCTTGGGCAAGCAGCGTTGTAGGCACAAACCTCCATGCTAAGCCGCGAAGCAAGGTGCTGGCGATAAAACAAGTAATGTCCTGGATAATGCCACCACCGATGGCAATAAGTGTGTGATCACGACGAACATTGTTTGTGACCAAGCACTCAAATATTGGGATGATGCGATCAATCGATTTATTGGCTTCAATTGCTTCTATCACTACTGTATTTTTGTGCGCAAGTACCGAGCACAACTTATCCGCATAGAGACGAGCAATATTTGCATCTATTAAGAAATGCGACTCTCCCACTAAAAGTTGCTCTGCGTTTTCCAACAAATGATCATCAAAAGTAACTGAATAGATTCCTTTATGGGATTGTATTTTGATGTTTTCAGACACGACTAAAACCTCCGTCAATGGCGATATTTTGCCCCGTAATATATGAATTTTCCGGACTACCCAACCAAACCACAAACAGGGCAATTTCCTCAACACTAGCCATACGCTGGATAGGGACTGTTGTTAATATTTTACGGATGCCTTCTTCACCCAACATTTTTTGAGTCAGCTCAGTATCTGTGAAGCCGGGAGCCACACAATTGGCCAATATGCCATCTGCTGCGTGCTCTGCAGCTAATGAAATCGTCAGCCCATCCAATGCAAATTTGCTCGCCGAATAGGCAGCGCGATGTTCTTTTCCGATTTTTCCCCAGATGGAAGATAAATTGACAATACGCCCCCAACCTTTGCGCTGCATACTAGGAATTGCAGCCTGACACAAAGAAAAAGGGGCGAAGACATTTACCTGTTGAATACGCTGAAACACCATAGGATCTATCTCGACAAAAGGCAAATTCTTATTAATACCTGCATTATTGATCAACACATCCGGCTCAGTCCGCCGCACAAAATCAGCACAAGCGCTGATCTGAGCTACATCGGTAAAATCTGCCTGAAAGTATTCATCAAACGAACCAGACAACGCCGCATGGGTGCCAGTACCAATCACCTTGGCACCCGCTCCACAAAACGCAGTCGCAATAGCCGCACCAATACCCCGTGTGGCACCGGTTACTAGCACAGTTTTATTTTCAAAACTTAATTCTGGCATGGCTCAAACCGTATGAATAAATCGCATTAAATAAGCACTAACTAGATGATCCAATACCATATGTGCATCTTCAGCTGGGCCATATTCTTTAGGGGCCGTAGGGACATGCACGCTTTCATCGGCCATTTGTTTCATCTTACCTCCATCGAAGGCGGTAATTGCTACCGTTTTAATGCCGACAGTCTTGGCGTAATCAAAGGCTCTAATAAGGTTTATCGAATTTCCCGATGCCGAGATAGCAACTACAATATCACCCGTGCACGCCAGCACCCGCAGTTGCCGAACAAATATTTCCTCAAAACCAAAATCGTTGCCCGTAGCTGTAATAATCGCCTGATTATCTGTAAGACTGATGGCCCGAAAAGGCTTATCGTATGAATTAGTTCCTATCCCAATATCGTTTGCAAAATGACTGGCAGTTGCTGCACTACCACCGTTACCAATAAAATAAATGGTAGCACCGCGCTCCCTAGCGTCGAGTAATGTCTCGACAAAACAGCCAATTTCTCGCGTATCAATAGTTTTAAGAACACTACCTAGATAATCCAAATAGGCTCCTGCAAAAGTCACAGGGTCTTTGGTAAAAATACCATCCGAGTTATTCATGGATTACTTTCCTCTGGGTTAGCAATTGCGTAGGCTTTTCTCCACACAGGATCAGCGTAGTAAATCTTATATACCAATTTCATGGTATTGAGCGCATCTAGTGATGAACCACTTTTCACTGGTTGATTAGTAAGTATGTAATCGGCAAACAAGTTAATCTCATCTTCCCACGACGGGTCGTGATTGTAGCGAGTTAACTGCTCTTTCGGGTCGCCATTGTCATTGTTATGATCTACAGAAACCACTGTAAGCGTTTCAGCTCCGTAACTTTTTGTACCGGATAAAATACCACCCAAGATAATACTGCCTTGTTCCAGATTTATATCTAGATTGAAACGATGGCGCCATTGAGTGGCTGATGAGTTGAGCATGCTTACAACACCATCTGCGGTACGCATTAAAGCGTAGGCATTGTCTTCAACGTCGTAACCCCAGTGGCTATTTAAAATAAAGCTTTGCACTTCGGTAAACTCACCTGCAAAAAGGCGCATAAGATCGACCATGTGGATACCCTGATCAAGCAAAATGCCACCACCAGAAATTTCTCTTTGAGTGCGCCAATCCGGTTGATTGAAGGTAATGAGTTTGGACTTTCCATACACACCGCGCATATTGATGATACGCCCAAGTTCGCCCGATTGGATTAATTTTAAGGCCTCCTGCACGGACTCATGGTAGCGGTGGTTAAAGCCATACATCAACTTTAAGTCAGGATGTTTATTTTCACAATGAATAACCTGTAAAATATCCTCTACACTGCGTCCGGGTGGTTTTTCACAGAAAACATGAAATCCCAACTCCAAAGCTGCTATCGTCACGTCTGGTGCAATATCATTTGTCAAACACACAATCAAAATATCAAACTTTTCTTTTAGAATATTGTGATAATCCGTGTAATAGCGAACACCATCTTGGAATGCTCCATTACCATCAAACGATCGATCACAGACTGCCACCAATTCCATATGTGGATTATGTTCAACGCATACGCGTCGACGCTTTCCTACAATCCCGTAACCCGCAATTCCAACTTTTAATTTAGTCATATTTTCCCTAAAGCGCTGGTTTTCTGCAGATCAAAACCATCTATGCCAAGCGTGCTGAAGAATACATGGCCACTTGGGCAGGCAGGTTCTGAGTGTACCAAAACAAAACCCAAGGACTTGTCAACATGTTCCAATACCTCGAAGCAAGTCACCAAATCAGCAGAATTATCATATCCCGTGACATTCTCGACAATATCTTCAATCACGGTAAAACCTTTAGACCGACATTCATTTGCTAAAGATTGGAGGGTTCCACTACCAGAGCAATATTCGGCATCTTGAGCACTTAATTCAATATATCGATTCAGCAGTGCTTGAGGTCTAATTTCGTGCTCTTTCATGACTTTAAATACTGGGGCATTGTTGAATCAGTCTTCATCAACTCGCCAACATCTACTAACTCCTGAGCGGTATCAACCCCAATGGTGATAGATTCGGTTGGCACCATGCGAATCCGTCCACCCATTTCTAGAACTCTATTCATGTCAATCGATTCAATTTGCTCAAGCCTAGTCTCCGCCATTCGATTAAAACGCAATAACACATCACGCCGAAAAGCTATAATACCAGTCTGCATATACATCGGTACGTCATCAACTCCATGCCAAGGAGAGGGTATCGGTTCGCGTGAAAAATAAAGCGCATCATTATTCTGATTAACGACAACCTTGACATTATTCTTATCGACAAACTGCTCATAGGTACGCAGGCGCGACATGATATTGACAATCTCGACAGATGGATCGCTGAAATGATCGAGTGTTTCTGCAATTGTTTCGGGCAAAATGAGAGGCTCATCCCCTTGTACCATCACCACCACATCAATTTGCTCTCCGTTGGCGGCTTCTATGAGTTCCATGGCCTCTGCTGTACGGGTGGTGGCGCGAGTATGACTAGTTGCCGTCATCACTGCCGCACCGCCTATACCCCGCACATAATCTGCAATTTCTGCATCACAAGTAGCCACGTAAGTGGTTGTAAGTCCAGAGGCTAAACGGGCACGGTGGTAGCAATGCCCAACCATAGGCATGCCGTGAATTAACGCCATTGGTTTATTTGGAAACCGGGTAGCCCCCAAACGGGCAGGGATAATTCCAATGGCTTTCATGCTCCACGCCCTTCCTGTGAAATTGTGACGCCTACGCGGGCAGCGACATCGAACATACGAATATCCACACTGTAAGCAATAAAACGATAACCTTCAGCAATCACTTGACGCAGCCGCACTGGGTCTGGCTCAACAACATGTAGCCCTGCTGGAAAGTTCATCCTTAGGCCTGTTACTAGTATTTGATTCATCACCGCTTTGAATTCAGCCCGTTCAAACTCACCGGGCATACCCATTGAACATGACAAATCATAGGGCCCAATCATGAAACCATCCACACCCGGTACCGAAAAAATTGCTTCTAAGTGTTCAATGGCGTCTTTATGTTCAATTTGTACAATCACCACTGGACCGTCTTTCTGCCATTGTAAATAATCACTGAACCCAGCACCAAATTTTTGCGCCCGTGCTAATCCTACACCACGAATACCTTGTGGCGCATAACGTGTTGCCGCGACTGCCTTGATTGCATCATCAACCGAATTAACCATCGGCACGACAATACCATGCGCACCGGCATCCATCACCCGCTTTATCTGGTCTGCATGGTTTGACGTTAATCTTACCAATGGCGCTACACCAGATAAATCTATCACCCGAATTAATTCCCCTGCCTGTTCAATTGAAATAGTGCTGTGCTCCAAATCAACCACTAGCCAGTCATATCCTGCTAATGCCAAAATTTCGGCAATAGATGAATGACCAATTGTGATCCAAGAGCCTAGCGTAACTTTTTTTTGACGCAATTTTTCTTTAAGCATAGTCATATTTATTTACAGTGTGATTTGAGAAATCATTTAACCCATATTTGATTATAGGTATACTTCGCAGCCGTCGTATCAACATCAAAATACTCAGCATGCCGTTTCTCTTTGAAGGTAAATCCAGCCTCTCGCAAATATAAATCGGCCTCATTCGCCTGTGTATTAAACTTATCATTAATTTCGATCAATACGCCTTTTGTTGTAGACAAAACGGACATGCCGCCCTTAAGAACTAAATGCTCAATCCCGTCTACGTCCATCTTAATATAGTCAGGAGGTGGGATCTTAAGGCGTTCTACCGCGTCAACCATCGATAGCCCAATGGTTGGAAACTCAAAGACTTTTTGCATTATTTTACCATCATGCCCATAACTTTGGCCAAAAGTAGACATTGCCCCCCCCCAAGCAGTACAAGTCATATTAAGATTATTGAGTGATAAAACATCAGAAAGAGGCAACGGCACAATAGTCACTCGTTTCGTAAGTCTATTTAAAAAAATATTTCGCGCCAATAACTCTAAATTAAATACCGATGGCTCAAAAGCAAATACCCTGCAATTTCGACGCTTCGCTGCATAGCAAGAATATATACCTACATTTGCTCCAATATCCCAAACTATCGAACCTTCTGGCATAGCATCAATCCACTCCAATGTTTCAGGCTCTTTAGTAGAAAAGCTATCAGCACGGTAATTACTCAAACTGTTAGGTACAGCAAATTTTAACTTAATACCAGAATGATCGATTTCCTTTGTTTGGCTCATGGATCCATCCAATATTTGTTCATACACATACCGACCGATCCTAAAATTTCTTGCCAAAGCAACCATCCAATTAACTATCGCCTTTAGTAAAGACTTAATAACCTTTTTCATCGCTTTCCTCAGTAAAATTTTTTTTGATAAATACCATTATTTTCATGATACTACACGTGATCCATCAACCAAGTGCCACCTAATGTTAATCGCGCAGGAAAGACTGCAATATCATTTGGGTTATTTAGTGCAGTACTCAACATAGCAGCCTTCGCAGAGCCCGTCGCCAGAACAAAAACTAACCGCGCTTTAGTAATGACTTGTGGCGTGATCGTCAAACGCTCGAAAGGCGGCTTAGGACCTCTAATGGGAAGAACTCTTCGTTGTCGTTCTTGCAGTGCAACATGATTGGGAAATAGCGATGCAACATGACCATCTTCGCCAACACCAAGGAGTAACACGTCAACTGCATCAGGCAGTAAATCTGCATAGCGTTGCGCTGCAGCCTCTAGATTAATCGCGTCCGCATCCATCCGAAACACCGAGCACCCAGCGGGTACACCGTTTTGAAACAGGGTTTGCATCGCCATACCATAATTGCTTTCGGGATGATCCGGAGGCACACAACGCTCATCGCCAAAATAAAAACTCACACCAGTCATCTGCTGAAAATATGGAAGATTCCTCCAAGCCTTATAGAGCTTCGCAGCACTTCGTCCACCGGTAAGCATAACATCGCACAACCCGTGCTCCAGCAACGTTTTCTTAATAGCATTCTGAATCCGAGTAGCTGCCAAAATTGGCCATGTTGCTACGTCATACTGTTCAATATTAGTTTGATTCATCGATGAGCGATCCAACCAAAGTCTATTGGATTTGTGTCACCACCACAAGCTAGAAACAATCGCCTAGCACCTAATAAATTTAGACCCATCTTCATGAAATGGAATCACCTCCCAGCGCCAATGACTGGATTTGATGCATGCTGAGGCCATTGATATATAGAGCAAAAGTAAGAGCGTTAGCTTTTGACATGAGGAGTTGTAGCAACATCACGAAACAATTTTTCCATGATATCTAAGAACCGATCCGGAGAATGCGCATAACGTTCGCAAAACTCGCGACGTACTGATTGTACCGCAGCACTTCCCCACCAATCGGCCACGTCATCCCAAACCATTACCATTTGTCTTGCGGCGCTTTCTGGCGTATCGTGAAAGATACCCACAGCTTTAAGTTGCTCAAAATAAGGAATTGCGCTATCGCGCAATTCCCAATGATTCGGGTTAAAGAATATAATCGTAGGTAAGTTTAGCGCCATGGATTCTAACAGGGTAGTAGAATTACAAGTGCTAATACAAAGCCTTGCTTTACTCATTAGCCCCATTATTGGTTGCCGACCTTCATCCAACTGAAGGGCCTGAAAGCGCTCTTCCCAGCGTTGCTTTTCACTATGGAAACCGCCTCCAGGCTGTAGCCTAACCAATACCTGATCACGCAATGCTAGCGGCAACGCTTCTACAAAACTGCACTGGTCTTCAAAATAACTTAGCATTTGGCCCGCCGCAACTGGCACGCAATATATGTGATAACTCATTAGGGGCATTGTCGTTTGCACAAGCAGTGCATTACCTGCCTTATCCCCAACACCCTTTTTGCTTAAGTCTTTAAAACTTCCAACAGGCGTAATTTTGTCCTGCTTTGGCTCACTCCACCCCCATGTTAAAAAGCAATCACTAATAGCAAGTTGATGGTCTTCGATAAAATTCCACAAATCCATCCCATAATGTCCGCCATGCTGCCCAATCACCAGAGGGCTACCACACTCAGTTTTCTCTGCAGCCCATACCTTGAACATTTCGTCAAGGCTAAATGAGTTACTGGTAAATATAGCTTTAGGATTTTTGGGCCAAGGTAAATTTTCTGTCAACGCCACTACATCCTGATAGCCTTCCAAGTAAGTAGCTGGAATATGTTTAGAAATTAAACTACGCACAAGACTTAAAAAATCCGCACTATCATCCAAAGTGGCAAGCTCCCATTGCCGCATAGCAAGATCGACCTGCACTGTGGGTATAGTAACTGCTCGCCATATTTTCGGCATCTGCCCCAGTTTTACCTGTAAGTGCAAATCTGTCTGGATGGGGAGATAGGACGACATGAAAAAATATTCACTATCCCGACATAGCGCACCAGAAATATAAACAGCCCCTTTAACAAAACTGCGTTTTAATCGGCGAAGCAAATTCAATGCTTGAGTCTTTTCGGAAGCAATAACCAAACTCTTCTGCACAGCGATTATTTCAACAGGAACTTTCATCCAAGCTAAAATTTGTCCATAAATTGCCTCATTCCATGACTGACCGGTATACAGCGCGATAAAGTGAGTCATGTCATTGGGGATAACTTGCTCTTCTTTACGCTGCACTACGCGAACCCCTGAAATATCGTTATCTTGAACCACCTGCTGCAACATTGTCCAACGATCAAACAGCATTTGAATGAAAGCACCCAGCCAAGGCCCAACAATAATACGCCAGTAGCGAACTGAATGATTCACGCCATGGATTGTATTCAGCTTTGCTACCAGTTCAATCAATAATTCTTCATGTAAGCCTTGCA
>Ga0105349_10000893_pt1 | contig 12268 bp, 13 predicted proteins | sample EN1Hudseemescosm_FD_83661 | JGI IMG/M metagenome (GOLD analysis project Ga0105349, IMG submission 83661) | Methane-oxidizing microbial communities from mesocosms in the Hudson Canyon - EN1B Hudson Canyon | ecosystem: Environmental > Aquatic > Marine > Cold seeps | place: Hudson Canyon...
GAGAACCGTAAAGCTGTGGAACTGAGGAGGGGTAACTGATCCGTGTGAGGCTTACTACTAACCTTATTGACATCTTCTATTAAGTTTAGTCTGTCGGGTACCTTGTTGTGTACAGCAAACCAAGTTGTGTCGGCTACTGCAAAAGTCGAGGTCTCCGCTTCAGCCCAGGTTCGGTAAAAACCCACCGGAGGGTCTACTAAGTTCAGCGTGTCCGTTATTACTTTATGCGGTACTACCCCTACCAAGTCGCTTAGCGGCATGATGTCTTTAGGTAGTTGGTTTATCGAGTTCCAGTTAGCGTATAATCCTGATACATCTAGCTTACGATAGGCAACATTGTCCACTTCAACGACACGGTAATCACCTAGCGTTGCTTCTTGCTTCTCATACCCCCCGATCTCTGCTTCTAGGGGGCTGTAGCTTACCGTAGCGCGTATTAACATCTAGAATGCAGCTCTGACCTTGATTTTAAATCTATCTACAACAGTTTGAGTGCCCGTAGTATCGTTAACATTTATCTCGGCCTCGTACGTGCCTGCTTCAACATCTAACGTGCCCGCGTTCCACTGCATAAAGCACTGCCCAGGTTTATCCGTTTGGTCTAAAATTCCGCAACTCATGGTATCTAGTACTGAAGTAGAACCGAGTGCTCTAAACTTAACGGTAACTGTACTACTAGACAAGTCTAAAGGCGCCCAGGTAGACGGGTCATCTTCGTCTAGCTTTTTCCCCGGCGCGGCTTTGTGTGCGTCCCGAAGTGTAAACTCTAAATCGGGTTTGGTATCCCCCGCGACCACCTTAATGGTTTCGTAAAATGCCACTGCTACCTCCTTCGGCTTACGTCAGTGAACCCTACGGGCGCAACCTTAAGATTAACTCTCCTGGTTTCTCTCCCTTTAGCGGCACACATTCTTCTCTCGAATTCCATACTGTGTTTCATCGACACCTCTAAATTACTCCACTCTTTGTTGGGTATTTCGGTGATCCTGGCAACTGCTCCTAGAGCAATGCTTCTGCCGTGGGACTCAAATATAAAGTCCTCAACTCCTGTAGCCGATAGCTTAGGCTTAAGAACCGCCTCCCCCACAAAAGTGTGTTTCTTAGTAGGAGTTGGGTACATTCGTACAATAGAGTCCTCAATTACACTAAACCTAACCGGCATTCCCTTAACCGGGTCCCCTGCTGCGTAAACTGCAGGTGCAAAGTGCCTATCAGAAACATGCTCCATCTCTCTTCCGTCTAGCCGGAGAAAAAGAATATTTTCAAGCACAGAGTTTCGAGTGAGGTCTATTTCGTAGTCTGCCACATTATTACTGGTAAACTCAGGGCCTATACTAATACGCCATACTTCACTTCGAGCACAGAATACAGAGGCCGCCTCTTGCAGATGGGCGTCCATGACCATCTCAGGACATCCCGGGACATAAGGTTGGACGTACGGGTAAAAGTACTCCCATTTCTTAGCCATTTAGCGCCCTGTAGCCTCAGGAACCCTGCTGGGGGCGGTTCCTACATCAGTCTGAGTTTTGGCCCCTATGCCGTTAAAAAACGCCTGATTGTGAGCCATAGCCCTTTCTGCGTTAGCAGCATATTCCGCGTCTTTAGAGTAGGAACGGTACAGTACCCAGTCGATGATAGAACTTAGGTAAATATCGTCTAACTTAATGAAAGCCTCCGGGTCAGAAGTTACTGTAACCGATTGGTTCGCCAAGTCCGTCGGGTCCAGCTCGGCTTCGGTACGTACGTGAGCTTTAGGGGCATCCGCGTACACAACTTCTATTTCCGTGGTGGCTAGTGCTGGAGGAAAGACATAAAACTCTTTAGGGCGCCTTGGATCAAACGTAAAGTTCTGTATGTTTAATGTCCCTTCTTCCGCATGCCAGCTGGGGCGCTGGTCGTCTAGGACACTCCTAACTATGTGGCGAATTACTTTTTTGTCGGATGTAGCTTCTAAGTTACGCACTACATCTAACAGTCGCAGCGCGCTATCAAAATCAGTACTACCCCCCTCAGTCAGGGTTTGCTTTGTCCCTACGGCGCAGGTAAAGCCACCGGAAGCCGCATTTGAATCCGGGCGCAATAGTACTATCTGCAAGTAGGCTTCATTTATCCAGTTCTGCAGCTCTAACCTTGGCCACCTAACATTCTCATCCTGTATAACATCTTCGACGCGTTGAATGACGTCAATTACTCTTATCGTTGACACAGATTACTCCTTCTATAGTCAAGTAAAGGAGGGGGTTAGCCCCCTCCCGAGATACTAGTACTTAACTAGGATCGCCAACTAAAGCAGTAACTAACGCTTCATCTTTAATAACCTTACGTCCGTAAACAGCTAGACCACGAACAATATCACCGAAGTCATTCTGGTTACGCAGCGGCTCAGTCTTAGAGATCTGAGAAGCAAACGCACATGCGTGTTTAGTACCTGCAACCATCATGCGACGTGGTTTAGCTCCTGCGTCTGCGGCTCCTGTCGATGTAGCGGCTAGACCGGCTACCAACGCTTTACCTGCCTCTCCCTTAGGTAACAAGTTAGAAACATATACAGTAAACCGATCTAACATACCGACCTTACCTGTACGGATCGTACTAGAGCTATCTCCAGTAAAATACGCTTGAGCAATTTCAGTTTGCATCAATAATTGACGCTCGTACGGAGTTAAAATCAACCAACGACCTTCTTCAGGAATATTCTGCTCATCCATTGCCGCTGACATACGTAGAATTGTATCTAGCACATTTCTAGGAGTAGCCTGGTCGATTGGATCCGTCGCACTACCTAAATTGTACTCAGCTGAAATTGCTCCGGCAGTCGCGCCGCTGTTTTCTGCAGCCGCTCCACCTGTTACGAACCAATTAAAGAAAACGTCATTCTCGATAGCAATTTTAAGTTGCTTCGCTGCGTCATCCGTAAACATGTTCATTAGTTCCATATCGGCTTGGTGCGCTAGAACATCGTTCACTTGAACACTAAAGTACTTACCTTGGTCGATCTGTAAATCAGTGAAGATAGGTGCAGGAATTTCGCTTGTTAGACTAGTACCGACTTCGTAATCATTAATAGTGATCGAAGGTGCAGTACGGATTCTAATAGAATCACCCTGATTCTTAATTTCGCCTTCCCAGTTTGTGTTGGCGATCTCGGACATCATGGTGTGATAATAGAACTTTGCATTCAGTTTGTTCGACCACAATTGTGGTATAAAACCGCCTGAATACGCCGGGGTAGTAGTAAACCCACTACCGGCATCAATGGGAAAAGTTGGGGCGTTTGTAATAGTAGCCATCTTTGTTGCTCCTTAAAATTTAAACAGTTTTGTTTGCTAAGGCTACTTACATATTATTAGGTCAAGCGCGAACTCGACCCTCCATGTACGCAGCTGTTAGCTCAGCTTCAAGTTTCACCGCCTCGTCGTACTTCCCACTTGTGTTCAGAGCTCGGAGTTTGGTCCAGCCTCTATCTATTTCTCTAGTAGAGTACACTTTGGACCCTTTATCCGCGCTCGGTGTAGCTGTGGTACTTGCCGAACGATTTGGCGTTACTTGCTTCTCGAGTTCAGTCTGGCGAGTTTGCTTACCTTGTTCTTTCGGTGCAACGCTTTCACGAAATAGCCCTACATAATGAGCTACCGCATCAGCATCCCCCGAATTGAACGCAGCTTGAGCTTGATCTCTCCGTGGCCCCCTACTCATAGGGTCATTTTCATTAAGCCACGCATGCCAACTGTCGTTGTCGTCGATCTGGTCAAAGTCCGGCACTAACTGACGTAAGCGCTGGGCAAATCCCATTTCTCCAACTTTGCTCCCAGTGGTATTAACCTGCTCGTGCAAGTCAGCAATCACTTGGTTCTGTTTTTCAAGACGATCCTCGTAATCACGAGAAACCTCTTTTACGACCCGCCGGCTAAGATCAATCAAGTCCTCTCCGTATTCTTCTCGATCCGCATCGGTTATATAGCTGACATCTTCTTTCGGTTTTTCAATCTTCGCCTTCTCTGCAGCAGCAACATCCTTACGGACATCGTTTAACTGCTCACTCAGCTCCTTAAGCTGCTGGTGCAGTCTAGGAACCTCTGCATCGTATTTCCCCCGCAAGGTACTGTACTTCTGCTTGAAGTCGTCTGTAACCTCAGAAACATCAGTCGGCGTTACTTCCTCACGCGCTGGCTCTTCCGTCTGTTGATCGGCAGATATCTCAATGTCAGTATCCGCAGCTACTTCTTCGGGATTATTTCCCTTTTCGCTTTGGGCCGTCAGTTCTTTCTCTAGCTCTTCAACTTCCGCAAGCTGTGCCTGCACTTGTTTTGGTAATGCCATTCTTTTCTCCTTAAAGCATCAACTCTGTTCCGCAGCGCCCGAAGTATGCTGCTCCCGTTATGGTTTGCTCTACAAATGCGCCATTTAGCGCGATAATACCTTCTGCGACTCTTCAATCGCTTTCAGTAAGTCTTCAAAAGCTTCCGCTCTACCTTGCAGACGGTGGATATAAGCCATATCATCTGCGTGTACTAGCCTCTGCTTAGCCTCTTCGATTTCGCCTCGAAGAGTTGTTATTACTCTGTCAAATCCTGGTTCTCTCAACCGGTTTAGGGCCGTTACCTCCTGGAAATCTAGTTTGTTAACATTTATCATATATTTTATACTATATCTGTTAACGCGTTAACAGATTAACGCCCATTAGGTTTGGGGCTTATATAGTTATCCTGGCGCCCTCCTTTTTCGGTGCCATCTTCTTGTAAGTTAGCTGCTTGCTCCGCTACCATCTGCTGCTGCATCATCTCTTGCTGCTGTTGCTGGGCTATAGCCTGCTGCTTTTGGACGTCTTCCCGGGAAGGAACTAACCTATCAATGTTTGTATTCAAATTACCCGCCAAGTCGCGTAGTAACTCCGCTGTACCTGGCAAACCTACTATCTGTTGAGCTACCGGACTTTCCAGTACGAGGCGTAAGAACTCTGTTTTTCTAACAGATTCAGCCTCTTTCACAACTAACGACGTAGCGCCCTTAGCTACAATATTTATGTCGCCTATTAGATCCGGGTCATTACTATAGCGTAAGTTCCTGTGGTACTGCCTTTCCAGCATAGGCTGAAGAACATCATGGTCGATGTTTCCAATTACCTGTTTTATACTTTTCCCTGCGTTAGACATTAGCATAGACAGCCCGGAAGACGTTCTCCCCGCTCCTGGAACATGCTGCCCTGTCATATACTTCGGAATTCCTGTAACTTCATCCGCAATGTCCATAAACCTGTCAAACACAGCCATAAGTTCTTGCGCATTTGAATTAGGTTGAAAAAAGTTTATCGGCGGTGAAGCATCTCCGTACTCAGACTGCTGAAACTGCCATATCTTCCAAGGGTACATCTGTGTGATGTCTTCCCCCGCTGGAAGCCGGCTTACATTTACACCGACCTGAGGTCCGGAACTAATCCCCATATTATTAGATAAAGAACGGGCCGCCGCATTACACATATTTTGAGCGTCCATACACAGGTCTGCGACACCGTTACCGTCGACTCTCCCGGGGACCTTCTCGAACGACGTGACGTAATAAGGCTTTCGCCCTAGTTGGTCATAGTTCAGTACAGCTTTTATGATCGTGTTATTAACCATCCACACTTCGCAGCAATACGACAGCTGTGGATCTTGTATCTCTTCTTCGCTCAACCCCCACTCTATTAACAGCTTACCTGGAATACTGTCCCACAGTTGTATAGCTGCCACAAGATCAGAGCTGGCATCGTCAAAATCTTTACCTTCTAGGTTCTCTAGCTCGGAGTCATCTCTGTCTAACCAGTTAAACCCCCCAACCCCAAAATCCGCTAACAACGACCGAACTGCGTCTTCGTCGTAGCCTTCGACGCCTATCATAGCTTCGACGTCTTCTCTGGTTAAGTGGTGAACCTCTATCACAGGCATACTCTGGAGGTCGTCCCCCCACGGAGCCCAGTAAAACTTGTATGGGTCTACTCTCTCCCACTCGTCACGAACTACTTCAGTAGGAACTAACCCACCTTCAGCCCAGGTCAGAGTTTTCCTTTTCCTAGGTACCGGCCCCTTAAGTACCGCGTATGGGTACGTAGCCACGTCGTTAGTAAATTCGAACAACGCTTTGATGAACCCGCCCTCTAGGAGCTGGTCCTCCATTTTCTTCTCCATACGATCCACACGCTTCTCTGCTTCGTGCTTCATCTCCCGCATGGCTGTATCTTTCATCCCGGACGCAAGCTGGTTCAGCTCCATCGGGTTTATATCCGGACCGCCTTCGGCGTAATACTGCTGTAAGTTCTGCTGCATTACCATCTGCAACCGATCTAGTATGTCTGGGGGAACTTCTGGAACAGGAGTTGCTGAGATAGACCAGGGTTTATCGCTCCCGGTGCCAAGTAGAGTATCCCTTAACCACGCAGTTGCCGTACGACATTTCGTACTAACCACGCCCATAAATATCTCGGACCCACCCTGGGATTTTATTTCAGCTATTTTAGCTGGAGGGTACTCCATATTTCTAGCGCGCGCAGTTTCAGTTAACCGCCCTTCGATGTCCTGCTTTTTGTGATCGCGCATAATCTCCCACCTTCTACGGGTGTGAGACGCCAGTCCCTGCGTGAGAGGATCTTGCTGTTTGGTGTCAGAGGCCCTTTTTGCCTCCGCTTCTAGGTCAGATGCTCGAGCTACGGGAATGAGTGCAGGTCCAAAATTCATAAATTCGTTAACTTTCCTATAAAAAATACCTAGCTGGGTGCTAGGTATACACTAAATTTGTCGCTATGTCCAGCCCCCGGACGATATTTTTTTAATTTCTCTCCTGTCTCCCCCGTTCAACGTCCTCCCGAACACCTCTCCCCCATCTGCATGCAGGCAAATGTACTGAAATGCATCCGCTATATCCGACCAAGGGTGCGATTTCTCGGGTTTTTCGTCCTTAACTCCTTTTGTGTTTATTTTGTACCTATATTTCCCCGCCAACGCCTGAATAAGAGGTAACGCAGAGCTTGGGTCCAGAATCAGGCTATATTTTCCATCAACTATTCTTGTAAGGAATTTCTCTACCGCCGCTATACGAGCCGCCACTGAGTTCGTCCGTGCAGGTTTAACCGAAAATCCCTCAGCTTTGTATATGTCAGCTACCGTACGCTCATCAGTCTGCACTCTCTGGAACGCCGCCGGGTCAATTATCACTATTGACCGCCTCCCAGGGTACTTGTTCGACAACAACGGCTTCAATTTCTCCCGCACAAACCTCAACGCCCCCATCTCCTCAGACACCAGTGCGTCATATATCACTAATCGCCCATCATGTGTCAACTGCCCTATAACCGCAGCGGGCGTCAACCCGGCATCTATCCCTATTAACAGCGGAGCAGTACTCGCCATCGGGGTTATCTCATGCTTCCCCACGTGGTTAGGCCTGTCAAACGAACGAAATACTGGCTGCCCACTTAGTGACTTCCCGAACTGCGCGTGTATATATACGGCTATCCAGTCTTCAGTTTTCCCCTGCGCCAGGTTATCGTAGTAATCATCCGGTAAATATTGCGTCCAGTCGGCCTCAGGCGCCAACCCCGAGGGCTGTATCGTTACGTGGCAGTTACCAGGGGGCTCAGAAAGTATATCCTCCCAAAAAGTATCCTGGTCCGGGGGGTTTGTCATCCCCCACAGGTGCGCGTTAGGTCTCCCGTCATCTGTTTTACACCCCACTGCGTTCATCATTTTATCGGGGTACCGCCCCAACCGCCCCTGCGCAGCGTTAAATATGTCGGGGTGTATCTCTCTGAACTCGTCGAATATAAAGAAGCTTGCCTGCAGTGAGAGCAGTCGCCGAACGTCATTCGCATCGTCCAGCCCACGGAACAGGACCTCGCACTCTATGTCTCCAACTTTTATAGTGAATTTGTACTCGGTTTTGAGGAACGCCCCCATTATGCCGTCGGGTATCCACTTCATGAAATCGGGTATAGACGTATCCCGCAGCTGCTCTCGAGTATTACGAACCCAAATGGCCCTCGACCTGCGCACCCCATCGTTGCACGGTGCCATAACTGCGGCGTGGTGCAGTATTTTCATAATACCCGCTGTCGTCTTCGTAGATCCAACAGGCCCTACTGCCAATGAAATGAACTTCTCGGAGTAGAAGAACGCGTCTAAGGAGGCTATAACCTCGAAATTTATCTCATGCGATGGTTGGGTTACTGCGTTGGTCGCTGTCATGGAGAACTAGATCCCTCGATAACAATGCCATCGTTATTGTCTTTAGCCCTGGTTATGTTGATGACGACCTGCTGGCCTGAGCCACTGTCGTTTTTACTGTCGGGCTCCAACTTACCCATCTTGTTCAGGAGCTTTTGAAACTCGATCCTTGTGGCTGGGTTTACTGTGGAGTTCTGCATGTGGCGAAACAGGTTATCTAGGTTGACAGCTCCCATAAGGCGAGCGAGGGTTTCCATCTTCGCAGGGTCTTCCTCAATCATCTGCAGTTGCCCGCGAGATAAGATCGACTTGTGTGCGAAATCAGGGTCCGTAATTTTATCTACTTGATTGTTCATATGTGTGCACGTGTGGACAAGTTACCTTCATTATAGATCCATTTGGTGGAGCGTGTAGGGATTTTTAATTGGGGCGGTTATGAGGGCTAACCGCGGCGTAGATTGGGGGTCAAATTGAGCTTTATGTATGCGTGGGGGGTGTGATGAATGGACTACCTAAGCTGGCCCCCATAGCCCCCACCCCCCTCGGTCACTGTCCCCCCTCTCTGACTCAAATTCCATAAGTGAGGCTAGCCTGTACCACGTACTCACTAGTTACTCAACCCGCTCTTTTACAATCGGTGGCTTTACGACCCACTGCAGTTGACTGACTCAAAACAGTTATGTGTCCGGCATTATCCGAATAGGTACGATCAGACAAATCGAACCAAAAAGACTTCAAAGACTCCCTGTGCACCATAGTTGCGACTGTTTGACCGGTAGGCTACCCGCCATCGTTATCTAAGTAAAGGATAGATACATTTTAAATGTATTGATAGGTCTAGAATATTGCGATTGATTGATCGGAAAATCTACGCTTAAACACACCGCACCATATATGGGTTAAGCCGTTGATGCTAGTACGCTTTGATAGGGAACGCACGTGCCAACAATTGCCAGAAAACACTCGACGCTGTATCAGTATATTTAAGTAAACAGTAGGAATTCCGCAAACACAATTCCGGCTAACAGTAACACATTTCAACCATTGGGTAAGAGCGTTAGCAGTATCGTTTAAGCCGGTTCGGGGCGGCAATATAGTCCCTAAAGCCCATACCTTAAAGCGTATTCTTACGAGTATATTTTAAGGTATGGAGTTTCCCATACCATAACCAACCAAAGGGTAAAAATCATGAGTGAATTAAAAGTAGTTGATAGCACCAAAAAACCTACAGTTAAGTTTAACGCTGACAAGATCGTACGTGCTTTTGATCAAGTAGAAAAGAAAGCTGAAATCATACAGCGTGAAATGCTTTTATTGTTAGAGTATGCAAGTACTCTCGATAAAAAGTCAGTACTGTCTAACCGTGAAGTCGTTAAAGTATTTGAGCACGATATGAAAGGTCTTGATCGTAACAGATTAATATCTTGGGTATCTGAATATTCACCTATCAGAATAAAATGCAAGAATAACGGTCACTTTGAAAAACTAACGTGGTCTTCAAGCCATGTTAAGAATGCGAAAGAAAACGGCAAGGACAGCTTTAATGTTACAAGTGCAAGTAACAGTTTATGGTATCACTTTGAACCTGCATCGACTATTGCAGTTAAGTCGTCAGCTATAGATCAAGCAGTTAAAAAATTAGTATCTGAAATAGCTAAAGCAGGGCATGAAAGCCACATGGAACTAGACAAGGTAGTAAGTGCTTTGTTAGCCGATCAGCTACACTTTAAAAACTTAGTCCATGACAGCATTGAAGAGCAATGTACTGAAAAGTTCGATACATGGTCTATAGCTTATGACGTTAAGGTATCAGAAGACAAACGAGTACAAGGTCAAAAAGCGGCGGCACGTAAAGCCAGAGCTAAAGCGGCATAACACTAACCAATCAAGGGGTATTTATTACCCCTTGCATACCAATATACATTCAATCGAGTGTGTATCGTTATGCTTTTGTCTTTCTGCCAACAAGACACGTTGCAAGACACTCAGCAAGACACTCTCTAATTTTGTCTTGCTGAGGAAACCCAGGAAACACGCGGTCTCCAGAGGGTCAACAAGTCAACAAGACAACAAGACATAGATATATAGTATAGAGGAGGGGAAAATTAAATAAAAGGCACGTGTTGGTTTCAGCACGACTCATCGCCACCACTCCCCAACAAGACGCTATACTCTCTGAGAGTGTCTTGCTGACTTGCTGGTTTAAAATCAATGACTTACAGCACCCCTCGTGTCTTGCTGGCGTGTCTTGCTGGCATTTTGTCTTGCTGGAATCACCTTTTATCAGAAAGACACGACAAACCCCAAACACTAAGCACCACACGTGTTAACGTGTAAACAGACGAGTTTCACGACTCATCACCCACTTGTAGTAAGACACACCACAAAACCACGTCTTATTACATTCACACCTGATGGAGGATAAAACCTATGAAATCAACAACAAAGTTCTATATAGCTAATGCTTTCTCGCCCAGTATGTTGGGTGGTATCAATTACGAAGTCCTGTTTGAATTCTTCAGCCCTAATGAATTTCCATGGGCAGAAAACGAAGAGCATGCCCTATTAGAATGGATAAATAGGTATACGTACGACGATACTCCAAAAGAGTTCCTCGTAAAGACAGAAGAAAAAACAATTGTGTCATGCGTAGGACATAAGGACACAGCTCAGGTCTTTTCTTCCGTATTAGATATCCACGTACCCGTTAACCGTATATCTGTCACCCTGAACGCAGGTGACTTTATGTTAATTGGAACCCCTAAGGACTCAGACGGTAAACAAGTGCGACTCCCTGAGGGAGCAACAACCATCCCTGATGGAGTACAAATAGGATGGTGCCTAGCCCACATACCTGTTGAATACCCCGAAATGGAGACGTAGCCATGACTGAAAAAGAGTATCAGGATTTCTTAAACCAAACCGACCACTGGGAGAAATAACCATGAATATAAGATTCCGTAATATTAAAGGGAATAGCGGCCAGGCAAAAACTAAGTACCAATGTGCAGTACCTATCGACATAGCAAAAAAGATCGACAAGGAAGCCCGAGAGCAGTGTCGTAGCTTTAACCAACAGCTTGAATTCATTTTAAGAGAAAAATACATGAAGGAGGACTAGCCATGTTATTCACACAAAACCGTCGTAGACGACTCATCACGCGCCGAGAGAGGCGACAACAAGTAAAAGCACGTAACGACTTATTATTGGCGTTATTCGACGCCACTATCACGGGCATAGCATTTGTGCTGTGCTTGGCTTCGGGCTATGTGGTATTAGCCCTAATTTCATTTGGGTTTAGTTCGTAACTAACCTGTTAACACGTTAACCAGTAGGAGAAGATCATGACAGTACGTCAAGACACAATAATCTGTGATTTGGATGGGACTCTATGCAATATAGAACACCGTCTACACCACGTCCAACGACAAGGGGACGGGAAACTTCAACGAAAACCCGACTGGGATGCGTTCTTTAAAGCCATACCTGAGGACACGCTGAACGAAAGTGTGTGGGCAACAATAAATGCTTTAAGTAGAAATGGTGCCTGTAATGGTGGACCCCCGGGAGGGTTTAAGATCATATTCTGTTCAGGTAGACCTGAGCGCACCCGAGAAGACACCGAAGATTGGCTAAGTAGTGCGGCTGACTTCAATCACTTCGATTTTGAAGATCTGTACATGCGTAAGGACGGGGACCGTCGGTCGGATGCAATTGTGAAGCAGGAGATATTGGATGCTCACATAGATAAAGAGCGTGTGCTATTTGTGCTCGATGATCGTCAGTGTGTTGTCGATATGTGGAGGGAGAACGGGCTAACGTGTTTCCAGGTAGACCCCGGTAATTTTTAATAACGTGTTAACACGTTAACCAGTAGGAGAAGATCATGGAGTATGAAGACCCAAGGATTGCCCAGACACGGGAGTCCCGAAAAGAAGTAGAAGAGTTTCGTGCTAGGTGGACCGCACGGTTGAATAAGAAGATCGAGTTAGCAGAGTATGTAAACACCGTAGGAGAAAGGATCATGAGCAACGAATGGCAAGACCAGTTAGTTCAGTACGAAACCATAGCC
>Ga0105349_10000900_pt1 | contig 12238 bp, 9 predicted proteins | sample EN1Hudseemescosm_FD_83661 | JGI IMG/M metagenome (GOLD analysis project Ga0105349, IMG submission 83661) | Methane-oxidizing microbial communities from mesocosms in the Hudson Canyon - EN1B Hudson Canyon | ecosystem: Environmental > Aquatic > Marine > Cold seeps | place: Hudson Canyon...
ACATCACTGATGACTGGATGATTGATTATAATTACGAGCGACCTCACGAGTCACTTAATGATTTACCACCGAAGATTTATGAACAGCAATTAACTTGAGATTACTCTATTTGAATGTGTTCTATTTTTGGGAGAGTTACAAACCGTCGGAAGTATGCAACTCGCGCTGAAACCAGACTTAATATTTTTAATTACATTAAATAATTTTATAATCAACGAAAATAACGATTCTTAAGCAGTGATAATATTCATTAAACGACTCTTGATTTAAGTAACAATCAGATCGGAATAAAACAACATCATGCTAGAAAATATATAATTGGCACAAAATCTCTAACACTGCCAATCCCTTAATTTCTAGCTCTAAACCTTATTAAGAAGATTTACAAAAGATAAACTAGCTCGGGGTTAACCATTGGTTAATTAGCTCTATTTCGTGAGAACTAATGATTCCACCCAGATACATCAGATTAGTTCTACTGAAAATATATTGATATTTTGCCTCAAAAAGATCTCGATTCGCTTGTGACAATATGCGCTGTGCTTCAAAAAGCTCTGAGGAATCAACAACGCCATACTTAAAGCCTTTCTCCATCGCCTTATAATTTTTCTTAGCCGACGCCAAAGCGACTTTCATAGCTCTAATTTTTTCTACGCTGGCATTAATTTCAGTCAGGTTACTGATTAATTCTCGTCTTAATTTACGAAATTCCGTTTCATACTGTAATTTTGATGATTCTAAGCGGTGGATTGCTTCAGTATGAAAAGCGGTTATCTTACCACTGGTGAACAGGGGCATATTAACATTCACGCTGGCCGAGGTAATATTCGTCAACCCTGCTGCTGCATTGTTAAAGCCTAAATCAGTTCGTTGTACCATCAATTGAAAATCAACCACGGGAAGATGCCCTGACCGTTGCTGCTTAACGCTGGAACTATCAGCCTTAATAACATCCCGTTTAGATAACAAAGTCGCATTATTCGCGACCAGTCGTTCGAGCCATTTATCAGCACCCCCTTCAACCGGCTTAAAAGTCAAATCATCACGCAAGGGGGTTAACTGCTGCACCGGATGTCCTGTTAGTTCAGTTAACTGTTCTTTAGCCATAACCAATGCTGACTGTGCTGCCAAAAACTCTGCGTTCGCAATATCATTTCTTGCTTGCGCATCCATTAAATTAGTGATTTTAACTAATTGCTTTTTATAAAGCTCTTGAAGTTGTAACAAGATAGCCTTGCTGACCGCAGATTCATTTTCAGCAGCAGACAGATTATCCTGAGCTAATAAAACTTCGAAATAATATTGCACCACATTTAACATTATTTGTTGTTGCGTTTCTAATTGCTGATGTTCCGCCTGTTTTGTAACTTCTTGTTGACGTTGCCAATTGTAATATTTGGGTAAATCAAACAAAGGCTGACTCAGAACCGCACTATATCTTTCCCCCTTAAAACTATCCCTATCACCTCTTCTGCTGATAAGGCTATTATTTCCTTCCAGGTCCTGTCGAATCGTTGAAATGGATGAAGTTATATTCAGTTGAGGCAACAAGTCTGCAATCACCTGCTGCTCTCTGGCCTCACCAATTTTCACATTTAATTCAGCCAACCGTACTCGGGGATCTGCCTCTAAAACCTGTTGATAAACACTCAGCAAATTAGCACCATAGACAAATGGTACCCCACCCACGCCAAGAACAACTGCGAGCAATATTTTAAACATGGTTAATCTTCAATCAATGATCGAGCCAAGACATTTGTCAATGGCTGGGCTAAATATTCAACTAATGTCCGACTGCCGGTCTTAATCAAGACCTCTGCTGGCATCCCGGGGAGCAACTCAACGCCTTCTAACTTACTAATACTCTCGGGTGTTAACTCTACGCGCGTTAAATAATACGGCATTCGACTACCTTCATCGATTAATCGATCCGCAGATAAGGTGATCAATTTACCTTCTAATGTGGGGATCTTTCCCCGGCTAAAAGCACTTAGCCGGACTTCTGCCAGTAACCCGATATACACTCGATCGATATCGTTAGGAGACACCTGTGCTTCAACAATGAGAATTTCTTTTTGCGGTACAATTTCCAACACCGGTTCACCGGGAGAAATCACCCCGCCTTCGGTATGTAATTGCATCTGCATAACCACCCCACCTACAGGTGCAATAACACTCAGCCGCTGAGATCTATCACCCAAAGAAATTAACGACGATTTCATCTCTTCAATTTCACCCACCGTTTGAAAATAACGCCGCTCCAGGTCACGAATACGATTCTTGTCAACATAGCCTTCAGCCAACAATTCTTTCAAATCCGCCAATTCCTCCTGAAAAGAAGCCGCTAAACTTAATTTACTCGTTTTAAGATGCTTAAGACCCGCTATCTTCGCCTTGACCTGAGTGCTATCAAGCGTTATAAGAATATCGCCTTTCTTAACAATGTCACCATCCTTGACGAGCACCTTGTCGATGATACCGCCTTCAAAATGTTGTACCGTTTTCTTATTTGACTTAACGACAATAACGCCAGGCGCTAAGGCCGCGCTGCTTAATGGCGCTAAATAGGCCCAGCCACCAAACACCACAAAGGTTATAAAAATAACACCGAGACCTATTAATTTAACTTGTTGATCATCGGTATTTAAAACTGCACCATCCTCTAAATTTTTCATTTCTGTCATTTATTTTTTCCTATCAACCCTGCCGACGACCTGTAGATTTCTAAATCTACTTAAGTCATTTTCTTTTGCGCTTGTAGTCGAGATAACACCGTTGCCGTGACACCAAAATCAATTAAAACCCCTTCTTTCAACAAAACAATCTGATCAACCACTTTCAAAATAGCAGGTCGATGACTAATAATTATCACCGTCACTTGTTCTGATTTTAAGGTTGCCAGTGCCCGCATCAATGCCTGCTCACCTTGATCATCAAGATTAGAATTAGGCTCATCAAGCACAACTAGACGAGTATCTCCGTAAATTGCTCTTGCTAATCCAATACGTTGTCGCTGACCGCCCGACAACACACCGCCTGTCGCACTAATAACGGTATCGTAGCCTTCCGGCAACCTAAGAATAAATTCATGTACGTCTGCTTTCATGGCTGCTGCTACCACTTTTTCAGGATCAACTGCACCAAAACGTGCGATATTCTCACTAATGGTACCTTGAAATAATTCAACATCCTGTGGCAAGTAACCAATAAAAGGCCCCAGCGCCTCTCGTTCCCATTGCGCAACATCAGCACCGTCTAACCGCACAGAGCCACTGTGAATAGGCCAAATTCCTAATATGGCTCTTGCTAAGGTGGATTTTCCAGCGCCACTCGGCCCAATAACCCCAATCAACTGTCCTTTTTCTATTGCAAAACTGACATTCTTAACCACTGGAACTTTGCCGCCCGGCGGTACGACCAGAATACCTTCTACAGAAACAGCCCCTAAAGGATCCGGTAGTTTCATCGGCTCTTTGTCCTGAGGTATTTTTTTTAATAAATCGTTCAGGCGAGTGTACTGCCCCCGCGCACTCACAAACCCTTTCCAAGTTCCAATGAGTAAATCAATGGGCGCCAATGCCCGCCCTAACAGAATAGAGCCTGCAATCATAACGCCCGGGGTAACTTCCTGTTGTAGTGCTAAATAAGCCCCTAAACCTAAAACTAAGGACTGCGCAGTCATCCTAAAGACTTTTGATACTGCCACCCAAAAACCAGCATTCGTACTGGCTTTGGCCTGTAAAAATAGAACCTTATTAACTTCGTTTTTCCATTTCTTTTTAAGATTTTCCAGCATACCCATGGACTCAACCACTTCGGCATTCATTAGATTCTGACTTAACGCTGCTTTATTCTGTGACGCCAGTATATTGGCTCGCTTTAACCATTTACCGGTTGATTTCTCATTACCAATAGCAATCACCAAAAGAATAATTACTGTCGCCACCGCCAACCACCCAATAGCAGTGTGGAACATAAATAAGATGCCTATATAAATAGGCATCCACGGTAAATCAAAAAAAGCAAATAAACCATTACCCGTTAAAAACTGACGCAACGCCGTTAAATCTTCTAGCGGCTGACCCTGACTATTTTGCCCGCCGGAGTACAATGCTTGCTTAAAAGAAATATTAAAAAGTCGGCTATTAAGCAGTGTTTCAAGTTTAGTACTGACACGCACTAAAATTAAAGAACGCATCCATTCCAAAAAACCCAATGAAAGAAATAAAAACAATAACAACAGGGTAATCACTAATAAGGTGGATTCACTACCACTCGATAACACGCGGTCATAAACCTGTAACATGTAAATAGCAGGCGTAATCATCAAAACATTAATAAACAAACTAAAAAAAGCAGCCGTATAAAAAGCGTTACGACAATAATAAAGCGCCTGCTCTAATTCTGTTTTATTATTTTCTATTGTATTCATGGTCGGTTAAAAAATAGTAGATAAAAGTAACCCTTAATTAAAAAGAATCAAACTATTGACAAGGATACATATGAAAAACAATCCGTTGTTTATGTTGGACATCTCGATAACACAAAACCCAGTTGCTCTGTTTATCCTATAAAAAATGTTGCCTAATATTACATAATAACCAACAAGATACGCCATCTAACTTTGACATATAAACAAATGACGGCACTCCCTATAACGGAGTGCCGATTATGCAACTTTTTTTCAAACTGAAATGGTAAAACATTTCCCAACGTAGATTGATTCAAGCAATGGCGTAAGCGAGAATCAATACGAAGGTCTGACCACGTTACAAATCATTTTGAAGGAGATTTTGCCGCTAGCATAACCAGTACAAAGATGTAATGGATATTACTTATGCTGGACAGGCGAAAGTTTCTTAGATCTCGCTGCGCTGATTTACTTGTAATCCGGCCAAGTGGCTAGCTAGTCGATGAACCATCGAATGAAAATAGAACGGGTAATTTAAGCCGTACTGATGATACTTTGGCATAAAAAACGGTAATGTTATTTTCATTCAGACCGTGTTTTCAATATACCCGTCATGAATATCAATATTTTTTTGAAAACACGTCACATTATCAGCAGTATGAGTGCTGTTAACAATTACTATGATAATGCCACTGCAGAATTTTTTTTGGTTTACTCAAACGTGAACGCGTAATTCGTCGACTGTATACAACTCGCGCTGAAACCAGACCTGATATTTTTGATTACATTAATGATTTTATAATCAGCGAAAATAACGATTCTTAAACAATGATAATATTCATCAAACAACTCTTAATTGAGTGTCCATCAGATGGGAATAAAACCAAATTGACCTTTTATACACTCCCTTATAAGATAGGTTTTTTAAGCGCAGGTCTCATCCAAACACCCTTAACATTTAAATACGGAACCAATGGTAACACACCGCAAAGCACTTAATGTAAACGCTACTTTAGCGCGCGCAAATTCCCATGCCAAAAAAGGACAGGTTGAAGAAGCGAAGCAACTATTTCATAGCATCCTAAAAACATTTCCCCAAAACAAGCAGGCTAAAAAAGGACTTAAGGCTTTAAAACAGAACTCCTCAAAGAAGAAACAACCCGCCCCAACACAGTCCCAGATTAACTCAGTTCTTACACTTTATTCCAACAATCAGTATAAAAAAGCACTCGAGTCTTTAAATATCCTTATTGGCGATTATCCTAACACTCCATTACTCTATAATATTAGTGGCGTCTGTTATAGGGCGCTTGACCAACTGGATCTAGCCGTTAAGAATTATAAGAAGGCACTGGCTATTAAACCAGACTACGCTGAGACCCATTATAACCTCGGTAATACCCTCAAACAACTAGATCAACTAAAACAAGCCGTCAAGCACTATGAAAAGGCGATAGCAATAAATCCAGACTATGCAAAGGCTCATGGCAACCTTGGTTACACTTTTCAGGAACTCGGTCAATTAAATAAAGCCGTTAAAAGTTATAAGAAAGCACTTTCAATTCAACCGGACTATACTACAGCTCACTATAACCTCGGCATTACGTTCCAAGAACTCGGTCAACTAAATGCAGCTATTAATCACTATGAGCAGGCACTGACTATTAAACCAAACTACGCTGAGGCGCATTGTAACCTCGGTGTTACGCTCAATGAACTCGGCCAACTAAATGCAGCGGTTAATCACTATGAGCAGGCTCTGACTATTAAACCAGACTACGCTGAGGCGCATAGTAACTTTGGTGTTACACTCAACGAACTCGGTCAACTAAATGCAGCGGTTAATCACTATGAGCAGGCTCTGACTATTAAACCAGACTACGCTGAGGCGCACTACAATCTCGGAATTACGCTTAAAACCCTTGGCAAACTTAATGCCGCAGTGAATAGTTATAAAGTGGCATTGGCTAACAACCCAAACTACACTGAGGCACATTGTAACCTTGGCACAACATACCATGACCTAGGGCAACTGGATGAAGCAGTGAAACACTATGAGCAGGCACTCACCTTTAAACCAGATTATCCTAATGCTTGGAGAAATTTGTTTTTTTCAGCCAAAGCCTTAGACCTGTCTACCACTCAAAATACCTGGCTAGCGTTGTATAAGAAAAACTTGAATGAAGCCATTTTAAATAGCATTCATTTTAAAATTCTGGAATATAGACTCAATGCGTTTACCCCTCATACCGTTGATGATTGCTTTAATGATGCGATCAATGCCTTGCCCCTTAAAACTGCCGAGGAAATACAAAACCCATCCCCTACTCATCAAACCAAAGAGCCACAATCAATTTCCAACAACATGATTGCGCTAATTCACTTTGGGCGCAGTGGAACAGGATTACTGCATAGCTTAATTGACAATCATCCAGAAATCTCCACCTTCCCCAGCATTTATTTTAGTGAGTATTATAATGAAGAGGTCTGGGGCAAACTAATTGCTCACGGTTGGGATCGACTGCCTGAAAACTTTATCAAACAATTTGCCGTTTTATTTGATGCACGCTCATCAGTACCCGTGCCCGGACTTGACAAGCCCATTGCTAATTTAGGCAAAAAAGAAGGCATGGTAAATGTAGGCGTTAATAGGGATGAGATATTAACCGTAGATCAGAACCGTTTTTGTGCTGAATTACGTAAATTAATGGCGGATTCTGCCTCTTTAACCTCACAGACCTTTTTTACCTTAGTGCATAGTGCTTATGAAAAAGCATTAAACAAGTCATCAAACGAGCCAACAATCTTTTATCACATTCATAACCCCAGTCCTTATGCCAAATTAAATTTTCTACGCTATAACCCTGAGTCCAGATTACTGATGATGGTACGTGAACCGGTTCAAAGCTGTGAGTCTTGGATTAAACAAGAAATCAAGAAGTCATCTGAAAACTTCCATAACCGAATTGTCAGCATGTTGTTTGATATTGATCAAATCGCTTTTCGAAGACAAGAAGCGGTTGGTGTTCGTCTTGAAGATTTAAAAAAACATCCTAAAGAGACGATGGCTGCCTTATGTGACTGGATGGGTATTAATGATACCCCAACCCTTTATGAGATGACCGCACAAGGCAAAAAATGGTGGGGAGACCCCACCAGTCCTGACTATAGTTCAAAAGGAATGAGTCCTTTTGATAATTCAGCAATCACCAGAGAAGTAGGCAGTATATTTAATGAACAAGACCAATTCATTTTGCGTACTTTATTTTATCCTTTTAATGTTCGCTTTGGTTATGTTGAGGAAAATCATCGTGAGTTTAAAGAAGACCTTAAGACTATTAAGCCGTTATTAGATGAACCTTTTGGTTTTCAAGAAAAGCTGGCTGAAAACCTCAACCAGGATTTGGAAATCATTACGCGGTCAGGTTCTGCCCTTTATTTACGGGCGGCTTTACATGATCGATGGGCCATTTTGAATGAGTTCAACGATTATCCACATATGCTTAAACCACTTATTATTCAGGAGTTATAAGTTGTGATTAAAATACTTAGCACACTGGGACCGGGTTCGTTAAACAAAGAAACGGTGCAAACCTTGGCTAAAAAAGGGGTTAATCTGTTCAGAATTAATCTCTCGCATACGGCATTAGAGGATGTTGAAGATATTCTTTCAAAAATACAATCTTGGACCAATGTTCCTGTTTGCTTAGACAGTGAAGGTGCTCAGGTAAGAAATGGTTTTATGGAAAGTGGCAGTGTTGTGTATAAAACCGGTGACTTAGTTTTTATTCACCCCGAGGCCATAGTCGGTGACAGGCAAAATATTTCCTTTACCCCCGACTCTGTCTTCTCTCAATTAAACGAGGGTGATGAAATTCGTGTAGATTTTGACTCAGCAGCTTTTCGTATTACTGGAAAAGAAACCAATCAGTTAATTGCCACTGTTTTACAAGGGGGAGAAGTCGGCAGTAATAAAGGCGCTGTGGTTAGCAAACCCCTGAAATTAGATCCAATTACCCCCAAAGATAAGGCTGCGTTTGAGATCGGCCTTTCGATGGACATTAAAAACTTCGCGCTCTCTTTTACCCACTGCGCTGAAGACGTTCGGCGGGTGAGAGAGATTATTGGGGAGAAGACGTTAATTTCTAAAATTGAAAGTATTCAGGGCGTTTTGAATTTAAAAGAAATTCTACCGCTTGTCGATCAAATCTTAATCGATCGGGGCGATTTATCCCGTGAAATCCCTATTGAAAAGATCCCTTTTATTCAACGCAGTATTATTGCGTATGCACGTATGTATGAAACTCCGGTTTATGTGGCGACTAATTTATTAGAATCGATGATTAACCACGGCACGCCAACTCGAGCAGAAGCCAACGATGTTGCCAGTACCTTATTGATGGGGGCCAGTGGTTTAGTATTAGCGGCTGAAACCGCCATTGGTCAGTACCCGGTTGAATCTGTAGAAATGATTACGGCCATTATTAAGCAGTTTGAACAGTGGACCCCTGACACCTCATTTCAAGATCTTATTAAATCTTAAAAAAACATAAAGTGACGGTAAATACAACGCCCATCATCTGGTTTACCGGCATGTCTGGGTCGGGTAAGTCGACGTTATCAGTTGAACTAACAAAGCAATTACAAGATAAGGGCTATAGCGTGCAAATTATTGATGGCGACACCATCCGTGATAACTACACGACACAACTAGGGTTTAGTCGAAAAGATGTGTTAACCAATAACCTTAACATAGCGCAAAAATGCCTCGAATTACGAAATACCTGTGACGTTATTCTTGTTCCTGTGATTAGCCCTTATCAGGAAGTACGCAGTGAGGTTAGAAAACGACTTAAGCCGAATTTTCATTTAATCTATTTAACAACAACGTTAGACAATCTAAAGAAAAGAGACACCAAAGGGTTGTATGCTTTAGCGGATAGTGGCGCGATCAAGAACCTGATCGGTGTTTCTAAAGAAACACCTTACGAAGCACCTGATAACGCAGAACTAACAATAGAGACCACTGATCAAAAAACCATAGCGGACTCAACAATACAATTAGTTAATTACATTGAAAACCATGGTGTATGACTATCATAAAAGGCAATGTTCTGTACGCCGACAAAGCTGTTGGGACTGTTAGCTGCCTGATTTAAGAGACAGATTAGTTCATTGGGTTGTGTTGTTTATCGTCATGTAATTGCTTGGCCATAGCTAACGTGTTTTTTAATTTTCTCACTGATTACCTCTATGTCTATAGCGACCATAAAATACCTCTGCGGGCGTTAGCTTTTTCAAAGATTGATGAAAACGTTTGCGGTTGTAATAACCCAAGTACTGTAACTATCGTTAAAATTCACTGGACATAAAACGATGCCAACGCTCTATCTTGCCCTGAGTCTGGGGGTGATTGGAACTAGCAGACGGGTAAGCCACACCATTTTTCAGATAATCAGCGAACCCACCGGTAATTGTAAAGGTTTTAAATATTATCAAAATTCAAGGCGCTATCGTCATCTTCGCCAAAAAAAGCATCAAGATTTTCAGCCGCCACAGCACGATTAGACGTTACTCCAACCCTATGCTTGAGAATCTGTAGCAATTTTCCCAAATGCCCCATGGACAACAATTGACCGTATATCAAAGGTATTGCCCCTACGTGCTTCAGTGCCAGCCACTGATCATCCTCTAGTTGATTAAGTTTCGCTTCATCTATTCTAAAAATATCTTTTACGGGAATTTCAAATTCTTCACTGTGAGAAACAGTTATTGGCCAAGGAATAATTAACTCATAAGATGAAATCAAATTAATTGCCTTTTGAGTCCCTTCACCATTGAAATACAACTGTTCAAGCAACTTAATGATATTGTTCAGAAATTCTGTAGGCTCTCCATTGTTAAATAAAGAACGACCCGCATCGCCTAAACGTGGATCATCTTGATCAACACAAATAATTCGTTCCCCCTCATCGTTAGGTAGTACTGTAAAAGGGCTTTGGCGAATAATAGCCGGAATATAATTTCCTAACCACTTTCCTTCCGATGTAATCCATGCATTAGGCGATTCACTGGAAAGAGAACACAACAAATGAATTCCGAAACCGTTCTCCTGCTGGATAAAAGCTAAGGGATATTGCAATGCCAACCGAGAAATTTCAGCACCGTAGATTGGTAAAGTTACTCGGTTGGCATAACCGGTTAAATCATTAAGATCTAGCAGAGCATGTTCCGAGTATTTATCTTTAGACAGCTGAACAAATTGAACCATATAATATCACCCAGTAATTTCTACATTAATTGTCTTTGCATAAGAATGTCTAACCTGTTGAATAATTGCACATTTTTACCAAACAAACCTATCATGAATTGAGCATATGGTCACAATTTAACTTTAAGTATTAAATTTCACTCAAGGATATTATAAAAATTCATAAAATAATTACGCTTCGTAAATCATAATAAAATATTCTATTATGATTAATATTCTTTGAAACGCCATTAAAATCATCTTTTTAAGGGTAATCCTTCAGTCGGCAATATCCTGAAAAATTAGTACAAATTTATATACTTAATGTTTGTCAGCAATATCAGCCTTCAGCGCATTCGCATAGGCATTACGAGCTGTTTTTGCAATTGCAAGTTTCTGCTTTAGGTTAGATATCTCCTGATCTACTATACGTATATTCACAATCTGGCTCTTTGCCTGATCACTAAGCTCATCTAGATTATACTCTATGTCATCAATAGTCCATGTCTTGATCTCTTCAGCCATTTTCATATTCCTCTTATTAAATTGTATTAAAAAAACCCTCACCACCTTCCAGTGATGAGGGTTTCACTATGAGATACCTTAGGATAGATATCTAGTTTTTACTACTCGGTTAAAATTAACTAAATGAAATCAATATCATTAGCTGCCGTTATAGAAGCAACACTTGTAATACCCGTTAATTGAACTAGGTTAGTAGCAACGAGTGACCCTAAGGCAAAAGCTGTGTCATCCGCAGCACCAATACCAACAGCCACCTCAGCAATATACGAATGGCTACCATCATCGTAAGCAACTATGAATCTATCGCCTACACTATAAGCACCTGCCGTTTGCAACTGTAAATCACCATTAAACTCTAATGCTGTCTCAACCGCATCAGTTGATGCGAGATTGCCTGCTAGATTGAGAACTAAAACGGAATCATTAGCTGTTGTAGTTCCCAAGTCAAACGCCCCGGTAATTACTTCTAAAGCAATGTCGTCGGCTCCAGCCGCAGCACTGGCATCCTTAATATCACGCACTACACCCACAGCACTTATGTCAATATCAATATCCCATGTGGCTGTGGTAAAGTCTGTAATGATATCTACAGCAGTTGCATTTAGTGCTACAGATGTAAGTGTCAGTACATTTGCTCCAGCGGCACTGGTAAGAGTATCAACACCAGATCCAGAAGTGATTTGATCAGCTCCAGCGCCAGTCGAAATAGTGTTGTTACCCGCCGTAGCGACTACGGTATCAATCCCAGAACTGGTACTGGTGTAAGTATCATTACCCGTTCCAAGCGTAATCACATGAGCACCGGTACCATCAGCTGTAATGTCTACGACACCACCATCAGTTTCTGCAGAAGCATCAACGGTCAGTGCATCACCATCCAATGAAGTTCCATCAATAGTCAGTGTTGCGCCATTAATAATGTTTGCTTGAACAGTTGTGATATCCACATCACCTAATGCACCCACTGTAGTGATGTTTTCAATTGCCGTGACATTAGTCATGAGAATTGCTTCATCAGCTGCAGTCACAGTGACCGACAAGGTATCGGATGT
>Ga0105349_10000902_pt1 | contig 12235 bp, 8 predicted proteins | sample EN1Hudseemescosm_FD_83661 | JGI IMG/M metagenome (GOLD analysis project Ga0105349, IMG submission 83661) | Methane-oxidizing microbial communities from mesocosms in the Hudson Canyon - EN1B Hudson Canyon | ecosystem: Environmental > Aquatic > Marine > Cold seeps | place: Hudson Canyon...
ATAAATCCCCCCGAGAAGAAAATGGTAAATGGACTCCGTCAGGAGCAACTCGCCACTTCCACAGCGTATTCACAAAAGGCCTTCGAAACAGCAAGGTATCGTATCCCGAGGTCTCGGGGAGTCAAGTTCAGGAGACTGGCGTTCACTCATTCGGGGCTGCAATATAGGGGTGGCTCGGGGTCCCGTAGAGGTTTTTTAGCCAGATGGGATATTTCAGCCGGCATCTCGGGAAGGGTCTTCCCTCCCGATTAAAGTCGCTCCCACCCACTGACACAGCTCGAAAAGGCTCTCAGAGTACTTTGAGAGGGAAGGAACCGATTGAGGCGTCTGATAGAACGCATCTTTTCCCGTGAAATCGGTGCTTTTCGCCGATTTCTGACACGGTGGAGGAAAAAGCCCTCTTCGATGTCGGCATCGCCCCCCCCAAGTCGGCGGTCCGTCACCGAGAAACCATCTCCCTCTCAACTCAAAACACATCACCATTCTGCTGAGAAAGGATCGTCCAAAAAAGCGAAGCCCCCCCTTCGCCCCGGAGAGAATAGGGTCGATGGGACTTCCCAGAAGAAAACGGCGCCTAGAGCTTCCAGCCAAAAGAAATATCCCGCATCTCCGCCACCCCACAACAAACGAGTAGTCCCCCGAAAAAGCAGTGCAAAGCCAAACCGTATTGCTCCCCAACGTGGAAAACATCTTGCCAGAGAAATTGCTAAAACTCCTGAGGACCCCTTCGCCTCCACAGTGGGATCAGCCGTCTTTCATCTGGTCTTGTTACTCATTCTTATTCCGTTCCTGACACCCCAACCCAGCCCTCCCCCTGAGCCATCGCGACTCGTGATTCGTTATATTCCTCGGGAAGAATCTCAACCTGAAAAAGAAACACTAGCACCGGAGAAGACTCCACCAGAAATCACTGAAGAGAAACCTGTTCTCCCGGTCCCTGATACTGAAGAAATCAGCGATCCCTCTCCTCCCGGTAACACCGAGGCGCAAACACAACCCAAAGTCTTTGCTTCCGATGCAGACTCTTCCCACACTCCCACCGGCAGAACCGGCAAAGGGAGAGTGAAAGCCCTCTCTCTTCACGGAGGGAATGCCCAAACCGAATCCGCAGTAGCCGCAGGAATCGACTGGCTCATTCGACATCAATCACCGGAAGGGAATTGGGAACCTCAACGTTTTGACAAGCGATGCGCCGACACTGAAAACCCCTGTGATGGTCTTGGATATGCCGAGCACCAAGCAGGTATCACAAGCTTGGCATTGCTCGCCCTTCTCGGAGACGGACACGTTCCCTCTACAACTGGAAGCACAAGAGAACAGTCCGCGTTCCTTGCTCTTTCCTGGCTGATCGACCACCAAGATACGACGGGGTGTATTCGAAGTGCCAAAGGAGATTCACCTCGCAATATGTACGATCACGGCATTGCGACATTCGCTATATGTGAAGCAGCTCAATTGATGCGGGACCCGGTCATTGAAAAGAAAGCTCTCCTAGCCCTGACTTTCATCGAAGAGGCACAACAACCCGGTGGTGGCTGGGATTACTTTCCCTCTCCGACTTTACGAAATGATCTCTCCATCACAGGCTGGCAAGTCTTGGCGATACAAGCAGGACGCAAACTGGGATTCCTTCCATCCCATCGCCTCACTGAAAAACTGAATCGTTTTCTTCAGCGTTCGATCAAACCCTCTGGACGAGCAACTTATGCAGACAGAGGTCGAGGTCGTGGTCGTGGAGGTTATGGGATCGATGCGGTAGGTCTCCTGACTCGCATCATTCATGGTGAATCTCCACACTCACTTCAAAGTCGCCAGATCTCGACTGACCTGCTGAGACATCTACCCGCCCCTACTGAACGTGAAGATTGGGATCGGGAACCTCAATCGATGTACTATTGGTACACAGCCACCTTGGCTCTTTTTCACGTCGGTGGAGCAGCGTGGGATACCTGGAACTCTTCTTTGCAAGAATTCGTCCTTCCAATGCAGCACACTGTTGGAGAAAAGCGGGGCTCATGGGACCCGGATCCCAACTGGATCGGCAAAGCAGGGGGGCGGGTGGCTCAAACAGCCCTAGGAGTCCTCACCTTCGAGACTTACTTCCGATACACACCCATATACAGGCAACTGGGCTCAAAACCCTAATCTCTGAATCGACTAGAAATCCCGCTCGAGTTCGGGGAATCATGAAACAAATCCGCCTTTCGAGTATAGTCGGTCCTCAGGCAGGTCTCCCCGTGGAGCCCATCAGAAGGAGAATTCCTTGAATCTCATCGACAAAATTCTTTGGGGTATACTGACCCTCATTATGGTCTTGGCTCTCACTTGGGGTTTGGTCATCGGGCTCCCTAGTTCGATTCCAGATGTGGCTCTCAAATCAGAGCGTATTTCTATAGAAGAACTTCGTAAAAACCTGACTCCAGATCAGATCAGCTCTCTCAATGAGAATATGCTTCCTGCACCGAATCCGGAAAACCCCACCTCCTCACGAAGAACTCCCCAATCGGAAGTCTTCAGAATCAATCGCCCATTACTGAAGAAACTTGGAAATCGTACTGAGTGTCAACAAGAGTTGATGAACGCTTCCAGCCAATTGATGGAAGATGGATCTCTTAAAATCTTCAATATTCAGGCGGGGTGCTTGCTCGACAAGGTGGGGCTCAAAGACGACGACCGACTCAAAATGGTCAATGGCCAGTCGATAGACTTCTCTTCAATAGGAGCTGTCATTTCGTCGCATACGAATAGTCTGGGTCAATTAAATTCAGGCGCACCGGTTGTGATACAAATCGAGCGGAGAGGCAAGACGATCGCTCTGGTCATCGACCCGACCGGACTCTAGCCTCTCCGCTCTGTATTCAGTTTTTACAGTGTGCTTCCTGGGTTTGAAGATTCATTCTCTTTCGCACGTGCCACAGTTCTGTTGTAGATGGTTTTCACGTTTACACCCAGATCACGAGCAGCACGAGTCTTGTTTCCACCGTGATGATCCAAAACTTTCTGAATATGAGCATCTGTCACTTCAGTCAGAGAAAGTGTCACGGGGTAACCCTCAAAGTTGGGGCCATTCACCAGACTATTTTCGATCATGGGCTGCGGTGCATTCGCGATTTGCTCCCGAATCGCAACGCCATCAATCGGTTCTCCCCCACTCAATAATACAGACCGTTCGAGAACATTTTCAAGTTCACGAATGTTGCCTGGCCAAGAGTGCTGGATCAATACCTCGATGGCATTTGAACGAAGATCCGGAACATTGATGCCCTTATTGCGCAAGTTATCGAGGATAGCCTCCACCAAATGCGGGAATTCCATCTCACGATCACGCAATGGAATCAACTCTACATGGACCACATGGATTCGGTAGAAGAGATCCAGACGGAAACGACCGGCATTGACTTCTTCTCTCAAGTCGCGATTAGTAGCAGCGATAATCCGTACGTCGACAGCTTTGTCTTCGTTGGAACCCACGGCACGAATACGACCTGACTGTAATACTCGGAGCAATTTGACTTGAGCCTCCATCGGAAGTTCTCCGATTTCGTCGAGGAATAGAGTTCCTCCATGGGCTCTTTCAATCAATCCGATTTTGTCTTTATCGATGCCTGTGTATGACCCCTTAAGTGCGCCAAAAAGTTCGCTCTCAACGAGAGACTGGGGAATGGCACCGCAGTTCAATGTCACCCAAGGTCCCTTGGATTTCTTACTCGTTTGGTGAACCAAACGTGCTACGAGATCTTTACCCGTCCCACTTTCTCCTTCGATCAATATCGTCGAATCCGTAGGAGAAACTGCAGATAGAGTTCTCAAAACCCTGAGAGTTCTGGGATCATTTCCAGCAACGAAGGTGTCATTGCCTCCGGACTCATTAAAGACCGGCAAACGTAAGATTGACGGCTTATGGGCTGCGCCCGAATCGGTTAGTGAATGACTCATGGGGTCACTTCCTCCCTGACGAGTATCTCGTCCTTGTGATGGTCAAAAAGGTCGGCAATGCGAGGATCAAACTGTTCCCCCTTACCTGATTGAATCTTCTGCAGTGCCACTTCGTGTGAAAGAGCAGAACGATAGGATCTGTCGCTAGTCATGGCATCAAATGCATCGACGACGGAAATGATTCTCGCCATAAGGGGAATCTGCTCTCCACTGAGCCCGTCTGGATATCCGCGTCCATCCCATCTTTCATGATGATGACGCACAGCATTGACACTTGGATTGAGGAATGGCACCGGCGCTATAATTTCCGCTGATATTTCAGGGTGGCGCTGGATGGCTTTATATTCTTCATCCGTAAGTTTGTCTGTTTTGTTGAGAATGTCTTCATGAACACCGATTTTTCCGACGTCATGAAGAAGAGCTGCGTATCCAAGAATCCTCAACTGGCCTCGATCGAGCCCAGCAAGGGCTCCGAGTTTTATTGCCATATTGCGAACTCGAACTGAATGTCCATTGAGGTATTTATCCTTGCTCTCCAAAGCGACGAGCAGGGCTTCAACCGTATCACGCATTCCTTTGACTTCGTGAATGTTCAAAGCTCTCATTCGAGCTCTTTGCATCGAGGCGATGAAATCATCGACGTCATAAGGTTTCGCGATGAAGTCAGTAGCACCGGACTTCATGAGGTCTACTGCATTTTGTACGGTACCGTCTCCGGTCGTAACAACGATGCTCAAGTCAGGGTCTTCCTGGATCGCATTTCTGACAAGATCGTCCCCACGCATCCTGGGCATATCGAGATCAGTCACGAGAATATCCCAGTGCTGCGCCCGGATCTGTTCCAAAGCTCTTTCACCGTCCTCTACAAGGACAGGTTCAGGCCAACCGTCAGCAGAAAGAATGGCTGATACCAACTCTCTTGCACCCGGATCATCGTCCGCTACCAAGATTTTCAATTCTTCAATCTTCATCGCGCACCTCCGTCTCTCGACGAAAGAACGGGTTCCACCATGGAATCTTCGTGTTCCCATCGCTGAAGTAGCTTTTCGTGCATCTTTTCGATCTGCTCTTTGAGCCAATGTGAAGACACTGAGGAATTGATTTCCCCGACGAGTCGTGTTCCATGCTTGCTTGCAGAAAGTTCGCAATAGCGAGAAACGACACCTAGTAGCTCTTCAACATTCCCGCCCCATTGTCTTGTCAACAACTCGGGAAGAACCGTTCGTTCAAACTCTTCCCATCTCTGGGCAAAGTCTTCTTTGAGCGACAGAGTCCAGATTCGATATCTGGCGATAGGAGAGATGTCTTCTTTTCGTTCTGACAAGGGTGTCAAAACAAAGGTCTCCATTTTTTCCATGTTCTCCAAAGAGCGACCGATATCACCTACCGAAATACTCCTGAAACCAAAAATGAATCGGGGTAATTGCGACGGCTCAGATTCCATCTTTTTGGAGAGTGCTGCTATGAATTTCGAAGAAAGGCACTCCGCCCGACTGATGTAGACAGTGCCTGATCGATTCAGGAAGTCATGACCATCTGAGGCGTCGAGTATCGTGTCGAGGTATAGATTTTCGCCATCAAGAAAGCGCAGTCGTGCGCCAGCGATGGTTCCGGAGGCATGGATTTTTCGGGCGGCCAGCTTCTTGCCAACGCCATCCGGCCCTACCAATTTAACGGGAGTCCTCAAATCACTCGTCTTGAGGACGAAAGTCCAGAGATCCTGGACCATTGAACTGTTCCCAACAATCGGGTCGAAACGATCCGTAGTCGACAAAATCGGCTCCCCGTCCACTGCGAGTCTTCAATGACGACCACCGGTGACCTCAGAGTCACGATCAGAAAGAAGCAATCCTTTCCGAAACTCGGTAATAGTTCGTCGTCAATGAAGACTAGCCCGGAGTCGGGAAAATCGTCAAACGGGAGACTTTCTCGCGGATTATTGCAACCCGCGATTCTATCCGTATGGGTCTACAGAGGCCTCTGAAGGCAGTTTTAGATCACAGGGTCAGATGCGACAGCAGATCCACCCCGGTCAAAAATGGACTTTCCACCTTTAGACTTGGTGCGGTCTCCCACCTTGTACTCATCGGCATTGGTGGACATCCAATCTTCAGCGTCATCGATCTTGACCACAACTCTGCGGGACACTCCCTGCTCCTCCATCGTAACACCATAGAGTCGCTCGGCTTCTGCCATAGTCACACGACTGTGGGTGATCACAAGGAACTGGGAACTTTGAGCAAATTCTTGAAGAACCCTGACAAACCTGCGGGTGTTTTGTTCATCAAGAGGCGCGTCTACTTCGTCGAGGATACAGAACGGGCTAGGTCGAGTTTTGAACAAGGCAAAGATCACCGAGATGGCAGTCAAGGCCCTTTCTCCGCCGGAGAGTAACCGCAAACTGGAAATTCTTTTCCCTGGCGGCTTAGCGATGACTTCGATACCTGCTTCCAGAGGATCGGATTCATCATCAAGCCTAAGATCTGCAGTTCCACCGTTGAACATCAGGGAGAAAATCTCTTGGAAATGACCACGAACCTTCTCGAAGGATTCATGGAATAGCGTTCTGCACTGGTCATCGAGTGTTGCAATCGCTTCCATAATAAGATCTCTCGATTGAGTCAGATCCTCAATCTTTCCGGTGATCTCTTCGAATCGTGATTCTTCTGTCTCCAGTTCCTCGACCGCTTGAAGATTGACGTTGGAGTTACGACGAATACGATCTTGCAACGATTGATAATCGGAACGAAGACGATTCGAGAAGTCTTCAGACGACTCCTCTTCTTCAATAAGAAGTGCACGCCACTCTTCAATCGGCGCTTCTTCGAGATCCATTTCAAGATCTTCTTTGATCTTCTCTTGGATTCCTTCTATTCGAACCTTGCATTCATTTTCAGCGAGAAGATCGGACTCTCGCCCTTCACGGATCTGGTCACCGCGAACTCGACACTCTTTGACTTTCTTTTCAAACTGGCCACGCGTCGATCTGGCACTGTTGAGACGCACGTCCAACTCATTTCGCCCCTCAGAGGCGGTTGCCAATTCCGTTTGGAGACGGGTTTCTTCCGAATCCAATTTTTTCAAATCTTCTATCGATAGGTCAATTTGATTTTGCTCTGACACAATATCTTTAAGGATTCGCTCTCTCTGAACGAGCCTCTGCTCCATCTCGTCCGCCAATCGACGCTGCTCGCGCCAATCAGAAGAGATGCGCTCCTGTGCCCGGGTCGCTTCCAGAGACTTCGCCTGGATTTGAGATTCCAACAAGGACAGATTTTCAGCGAGGGGCTCGAGTGCTTTCTCGGAAGACTCTAACTTTGAGACGATTTGAGCCTTCTTGGCATCGATGTCTGCAAGCTGTTGGCTCGCAAGATCCTTCAGAGTCTTCAACTCTGAGGTCAATTGCTCAGCTTTTTGTATATCCACCTTCAGAGAAGAACGACGATCGGAAATACGCTTCAACGTCTCTCGACACCTTTTGCGTTCTCCCAGAGCATGCTCGGCCTCAAGCTTTGACCGGCTCATTTCCCGTTCGAGTCTTTGCAACTCTCCCTGACGAGCCGCGATCGATTCCTCCAAGGAATCTCCTTGCTGAGAAACCTCTTCCAAGTCGGAAGAAAGCTCAGCAACTCTGTCCTTAAGGTGATTCATTTCTACCTGACGAGACACCAAGCCCGATTTATTGACCGCAGGAATTTTCACTGCACCCCAAGGCTCAATCACGTGACCCTCAGTGGTGACGACTCGGTGTCCAGGGAAGGACTTCCGAAGTTCCAATGCATCTTTCAGATCTTGCGCAACGAGAACTTCATCGAGCAAAGCATCGACGATGGGGCGGCAAAGCCTCTCACAATTCACTCGCGCGGCGAGAGTCTCAACATCTGCAGGTAGTTTTCCATGTTCCCGAGATGTATGTGCTTTCAGATCGTCTTCTAATGAGACGAAATTCACGGCCTCTCCTTCGAGAATACCAGTGACGGCACGAATCCTTTGCTCGATGGGAGTTCTGCCCTGAAACACAACCGTTTCCAGGATTCTTCCCAATACGGCGTCCACCATATGAGCCGTCTCAGGGTCCGCCTCAATCAGCCTGGCTAAGAGGCCTCGAATATCCCCTGCAGCTGGAGCTTCGCTGTTGAGCATTCCCTGTGTTCCCTTGGAAAGCCCTTCTAGATTCTCTTCTAGATCTTTCAGTAACTGAAGACGTCCGTGTGAAGATTCTAATTCACCGCGTACTTCCGTCAATTTCTTGCGAGCTCCTCCGAGAATATCGGTTCTACACCCGATTTCGAATCGTAAAGTTTCAGCTTGAAGCATCATCTCATGCTCACTGGCGTGAGCTTCTCGAATACGAATTTCATGGTCTTCAATCTGAACTTCAACTTCAGATTGTTGCTTACGATTTTCAAGGTCCTCAGAAGTTCTGCGTTCCCTGATCGCATCTTGGCCTCTCAAGTCACCTTCGTGTGAGGCCATTGAGTTACGCAAACGGGATTGCTCAAACACCAGTCCGAGATCTTGATCTTTAAGATCTCGAATAGTCGAGTCCAACTCTTCCTGCTTTGACAACTGAAGAGCATGATCCTTCTTCAATTCAGCAAGAAGTTGACGTAATTGACGAAGTTCCGTGATCGCTTCACGAATACGGCTGCGTGCTTCAGTACGCCTCTGACGATAATCTTCTTCAACAATTACAAGTTCTTCAAGTTGTCGCTGTCGGTCCTCATTACGAATATGCCCCTGATCTTGTTGATCTTTCATTTGGGCGCGTCGTCCTTCGATTCCCTGTAACGCAACACGTTTTTCAGTCTCAACTTGACGTACTTCCTCGAGTTGACGATGAAGTACCTCTATGTCATTTCGAACTTTTTCGACGCTACTATCGAGTTGGGTCGAAACTTCAGCGATTAATTCCCGAAGTGTATTTCGCCAGCTCAGTCGAAACGTTAAAGATTCTTGCTCGTAGTTCAGTTTCTCAACATCGTCAGCCGCCAACACAGTACTTACATGTCGGAAGCGATCACGATCCTCAACAAATTTCCTCGCCTTGCCTGCCTGCATTTTCAGACTGCGAATTCTTCTCTCAATTTCAGAGAGCTGATCCGTCACCCGAGTCAATTCACGCTCTGACCGGTCGAGTCGATTGATTGTTTCAGATCTCTGTTTACGAAAACTAGAGATTCCAGCGGCTTCCTCGAAAATTTTGCGGCGTTCTTGAGCATTGGCATTCAGGAATGAATCCACCTGCCCCTGACCCAATACGGAATAGCCGTCAGCACCGATGCCGGTATCAGCAAAAATCGCCAAAATGTCTTTAAGACGACAACGACGACGATTGATTTCGTATTCACTGGTTCCATCACGTAAAAGAATCCGGCCGATTTCGACCTCTGCCGTTTCAATCGGCAAAGTGCCATCTTCATTATCAAACAGGAGTCTGACTTCCGCCCTGGAGTGTGCGGCTCTCTTCGATGTGCCTTTGAAGATCACATCCAACATCTCAGATCCACGTAGACCCTTGGCAGATCGCTCTCCCAAAACCCAACGAAAGGCATCCACGACGTTTGATTTCCCGCATCCATTTGGCCCCACAACAGCACTGGTTCCCGGGTCGAAATCAAACTGGACCGGATCAGCGAACGACTTGAAGCCCGCAAGGTGTATCTTTTTCAGGTGCAAGTTAATTCTCCTCGGACTTAGAGAGTCCGATCTCCTGATGATTGGAGGACTTTTGGGGGTTGGCCGGTCACTCGGAGGAGTTCTCCAAGCCTGTCCCAGCCTCCGCCTCTTCGACGGGAAATTCTGTCGAGCAATCTCTTCAGATCCCGTCGACCACGCTCAACTATAATGGACTCCAAAGCGATCACCGGAAGCGATTCGAGATCAGGAAAATTTCTTCCCATGTAATCGATGGATGACCTCGGGAAGTCGAACTCCCGAGCCCACCATATCGGCGCAGCGGCAGCCCGTATTTCAAGCCAGTCTGTTCTCCAGGGAGGATCTCCCCCCATTTCCAGAATCAGATCAAAGCAGCGTGTTCTTTGAGCTAAAACTGGAAGAACGTCCGGATCCGCAGGAAGTTGACCGGCCACTATCGGCTTTCTTGGAGCATCCACAGAAATAAGGACGGGTGGTGATGCTGACCGTAAAGCCCTGGAGAGACAGGGTCTCAAACTGACAGGAATCATATCCGGGACGCGCAATATTAACTCCGCTGCCCCCGAACCAGAACTGCAGGCATGGATAAAGTCTTCGATCCATTCCTCACGCCCAGATTCTTCAAAAAGAAACCCTGGAGCAGGTCGGCCAGTGACCACTATTTCCCAACGAACTTTTGGGCCAGAAGGGGTCGCCTCTAAAAATCCCCGAATGCGTTCCCGCAATCGAGTCCAACGCGACCAAGCCTCCTCAAAGGAAACTTCGAGAGGTCCATCCAACACACCCGCAACCTGAACTTCTCCACTGACCCAGTCGATCTCTCTGATCAATTCTGATCCAACGGATTCAACGATATCTTTTTCTCCGAGAATGCTATTCATTTGCACCCGTCGACATAAGAAGCGGAATGGTTCCGTAGGATTTAGACCATCATGCAATGGCCAGTTTTGAGAAAGAATGGATCGGGAGAAAAATGTTTCCAGTTGTCGAGGATGCCCGAAATCCGTCAAGTGACGAGTCATCGCCTCCATCAATGTGCCGGGTACCAATTGGTCTGCTGAATAACAAACCAAATGATCAAACTCTTGTGCCCATTCTTCGATGCCACAAGCGCGACAAGCATCTCTCAGTGGCTCGATGAACTCATGACTTTGCCAGTCATGTGAATCAGAACCTATTTTTTCAACGACGACTTGGATCACGTCCTCAACGGAGTTTCCAAAACCTGTCATCGTATGCTGTTCTTCAAGAAGTTCCTTGGGATCGACGACTGTCGCCAAAATCTTCCTCAGGCGATCTACCAGCCTGGATCCATCATGAGATTCACCGCTGGACATCGGTAGCCCTCTCCTTACTGACAAGTCGGGTCAAAGCATGTAGGAATTCAGAAACGTCAGCAAACTCTTGGTACACAGAGGCGAAACGTACATAGGCCACTGAATCGAGATTCCTCAGATGCTCAGTGACGACTTCACCGATAAAGACGGAGGGCACTTCCTGGTCAAAATCTTCGCGGATGCGCTTTTCCACTTCATCCACAATCGTTTCCATACTCTCCATGGAAATCTTTCGCTTTTGGCAGGCTGTGATAATTCCGTCTAGAACTTTTCCACGATTGAAAGGCTCTCTACGAAGATCCTTTTTAACCACCATTCGTGGTGTCTCTTCGATTCGTTCGTAGCTGGTGAATCTCTTCGAACAGCCCTGACACTCACGTCTACGACGAACGGCAAGGCCATCAGAACTGGAGCGGGAATCGACGACTCGATCCTTTTCCGATCCACAACTGGGACATCTCACTGTAATAGCTCCCTCGCGAGTGCGGGTTGAATGACTCTCTTTTACGACCCAACCCCGGTAGGCCGCTTCATAGACCTTCACATTCTACTCGACGACAAGTGCTCTCTCAATGAGCACGACTCAGGAACCGGGCTTACTTACCGAGGCAAAATTTGGCAAAAATGCGATCGAGAACCTCTTCAGGAGTCGCCTCGCCGCTGATTTCCGACAGCCACTGTTGAGCCTCTCGGAGATCTGCCACGAGTAATTCGGGCCCTGCCATGGCCCCCCTGCGGGCACGTTGAAGAGATTCCTTGCAACGCTCTAGAAGATGCCATTGGCGACGGGTGAATCGAAGGGCCGCAGAGTGGATCTCACCCGGATCCAACTGCACTGTTTTAAATAATTCAGATCTCAAAGAATTCACGCCTTCCCCATCGCTGGAACTGACCCAAAAGGCCTCTCCAAACTCTTCATGTAGGTGTGTTCTTTGATCCAAATGAGTCAGAACGTTGAGGCAACGATCTTTGATATCTTCAGGCAACTGTTGATATTCAGCCTTGATCGAATCCACAGATCGACGGCCGTCGACCACCCACAGAATCGCGTCGTCTCCGCAGATCAAGTCTCTGGCACGCTTTAGGGCAAGACGCTCTATTTCTCCACCCGGCTCCCGATCACCCGGAAGATCTAATATTTCCAGTGCCTGATCACCGTTATCGAGAAGGCCTCTGACCACATCCGTCGTCGTTCCCGCTTCTACGGAAGTGATCGCTAAATCTTCACCCACCAATATGTCCAACAGAGAGGATTTCCCAGCATTGGACCACCCCCACAAGAGTACTCGAGGGACCCCAGGGCC
>Ga0105349_10000903_pt1 | contig 12225 bp, 7 predicted proteins | sample EN1Hudseemescosm_FD_83661 | JGI IMG/M metagenome (GOLD analysis project Ga0105349, IMG submission 83661) | Methane-oxidizing microbial communities from mesocosms in the Hudson Canyon - EN1B Hudson Canyon | ecosystem: Environmental > Aquatic > Marine > Cold seeps | place: Hudson Canyon...
CCTTGACTACATCTCCATTACCACTTTGTGCAGCAGTCATCACTATAGTCTCACCAGAGAGCAAGGGGATGGTGGGATCGGCCCCAGCATCTAAAAGCGCTTCAGTAATCAAGACGCTTCCATTCTCCGCCGCCAACCAAAGAGGTGTTACGCCAAGGTCGGTAGATGCATTAACATCCGCTCCGGCATCCAGCAAATTTTTTGTGCCATTAAGGCTATCATGGTAGCTGGCCCAGTGAAGCGCTGTAGTGCCGTCTCCGTAAACAACATTAGGATTAAGCCCGTCTTCGAGCAGAGATTCGAGGTTTTCCCAGTCTGCCTCTTTGGCCATACTGACAATGGCTGGCATGTTCTGAGCATAGGATTGCACAACGAAGAAGACCGAGCCAATAAGTAGAAGTTTTCGCCAGCCTGGAGTCATGATTATTTTTCTAGCGTTGTTGTCAGAGCGCTAAATAGGAATCGGCCCGGTGCTTCCACCCAGCTTGTCTATATGTAGTCCGAACTTAGCCATCAGACTCAGGTGCAAGTCAGCCATAGTAGGTTTGTTAGCGTAATGGATGTGTTCTCCTCCTTTCAACCAGCCCGCACCACCGCCAACCAGAAATACAGGCAGATTAGTTCCGGAATGGCCCGTACTATTGGAAATTCCTCCTCCATAGAGAATAGTCACGTTATCCAGCAGCGAGCCATCCCCTTCGGGTATGGCAGCTAGCTTATCTACGTAGTTGGTGAAAAGTTGCACGTGGTAAGTATTTATCTTCGACATACGCTCCACCAGCTCCGGTACATTGTTGTGGTGAGACAGCGGATGGTGCGCTTGGGGCACATCGATCTGAGGATAGGGGCGCGGACTTTGTTCTTTACTCATCATGAAAGTTATTACGCGCGTGAGATCAGTCTGCAGAGCTAGCACCTGCAAGTCTTGCATGATCTCCATGTGATCTTCGAAAACAGGAGGCACGCCGGCGGGTTGAGCGAGCTCCGGAAGATCCAGGTCGATCTGCTCCTCGGCTTTCTGTATGCGTCGTTCGATGTCACGCACTGACTCTGTATAGCTATGTACCAAGTGACGGTCTTCAGCACCGATTTTCGATTCCAGCCCAGATAGCTTGTCCAACACGGCATCGAGAATACTAGATTGCTGACTGAGTCTAAGTTCCCTGGCATCCTTGGCAGTACTGCCACCGTCTCCAAACAGGCGCTCAAAGACTGCTCGTGGATTGTGTTCTGTTGGTAACGGTTCAGTAGGCCCGCGCCAAGATAGGGTATGAGTATACACACAACTCAAGTTAGCCGTGCAGGCACCCGCCAGTGCAGGTGCATCCATAGAAAGTTCGAGAGAGGCCAGTTGTGTCTCTTGACCCAGCTTATCGGCCAACAACTGGTCAACAGAGACATCAGCAAGAATCTCTGTCTCGTTTCGACCACCTTGGGTTATACCAGTTAGGAATGAACCGCCTGCTCCCGCGTGGGCAATGTTCCAGTTGGCATTGAGGCCGGACAACAAAAGCATACGATCCTTATAGCGGCTCAGGGGCTTTAGCACCGGGGTTATTTCAAAATCGCGACCAAAAGTAGCCGGTGACCAATACTCCATAGCCATGCCGTTAGGAATATAGACTGTCTGAAAACGATGAATCGGAGCAGGAGCTTGGGCGAAAGCTGGCGTCATAGCGTCCAGCATTGGCAACGCCAGTGCGGCACCTGCACCCTTCAGCACAGTACGACGAGAGATGGCCTTTTTAGTGCCAATATGGACCGTGCTGATTTTGTCCTGCTGCCCGTTATTAATCATCTTGTTTCCTCTCTATATGGATAGGGAAAACCTTTATTGGTCAAATGTAACAGAATCAATGGGTAGATGTCTCTTGTATCAGTCCAATCGCCCGTGCAATCGGATCCTTTTCATTAGTTACTAATATTCTCGGCCAATTGCACAGGCGCCCTACTCATTTTAAAGGGCGCGCTCTTAACGACACCCAGCAAAATTGACGACCAGCTGTAATTTTCTGATGCCGCCTCTCGCACAATCTGCCGAATAACCGGTTGATCGTAGTACTCAACCCGTCTCCCTAGAGCATAGGTCATTAGTTTCTCTGTAACGTTATGCGCGAATCGATCGCCCCGTTCCAGCATCCAGTCCCGAAGATCAGCAAAACCGGCAAACTCAACTCCACCTGGATAGTTGCCACTTGGATCGACTGGGTTTCCGACTTCATCAAATTCACGCCAGGCACCTATTACGTCAAAATTTTCTAACGCAAAGCCTATCGGATCAATCACGGTGTGACATGAAGAACAAACGGGGTCGCTTCGATGCTGTGCTAGTCTTTCACGAATTCCTTTCGGAATTTGCCCGGTGTTTACCTCTGTCAGAGCTGGCACGTTGCCTGGTGGAGATGGCGGAGGCGTACCTAACAGATTATCTAAAAGCCACTTACCACGAAGTACCGGGGAAGTGCGGCCAGGATACGAAGTTACCGTGAGCAAAGCCCCATGAGCCAGTAAACCGCCGCGTTGCGTGTTATCCCGTAACTCTACCTTGCGGAAGCGACTACCATAAATGCCTTCTACACCATAGTGCCGAGCCAATCTTTCATTTACGAAAGTATAATCAGCACTCAGCAGATCGAGGATGCTGGAATCTGTGCGTAACGTCTCACGGATAAATAGTTCCGTTTCCCGACCGAACGCTTCGAGCAGGCTTACATCATAATGGGGAAAGAGTACTGTATTAATAGTAACTTCATCGAGGCGCCTTAGGTTCAGCCACTGGGCCGCAAAATCCTCCACTAGCGTGTTAACACCACGTTCGTCAGCAAGCATTCGCCGCACTTGCTGGTCATAGACCACCGGATCGGAAAGTCGCCCCCGTTCCGCCAATTCCAGTAGTGTTTCATCAGGAGCGCTGCTCCAGATGAAAAAAGCCAGACGCGAAGCCAGTTCTAAGTCGTTTAGTTCGTAAATTGCTCCATCAGAAAATTGTTCAGTATCGCTGTAGCTGCGAATAAGAAAGGCTGGATCGCTGAGCATAAACTCGAGAGCAAACTGTATACCATGATCGAAGCTGCCTCCTTGCTCCCGTCCACGATCGAAGAACTCCAAGAGCAGCGTCGCATCTTCTTCGGTGACCGGGCGTCGATAAGCTTGACGGGCTACCCGCGAGAGGATTTGAGCGGCACACGTTGTCTCTTCAGCCAGTCTTTCTGGGTAACAGGAGAAGATCAAGTTATAGCTGGGAGATTCTCTTATACCTTCGGCTGTTGCATAAGGCCCACCGATTTCAACTGCATGCACCTTCTGGTAATCAAGATAGGCCTCCGAATTAGCCGGGAGCCTACCTCCCTGCCGCGGTTGCGGGATACCTTCTTTTTCAATCTGCTGTCTAACATAGGATACGGTAACCTGATGTGGTCCTGCTTGGACCGGCGCACGGACTTCCAGCCCTTCGGTCGCTCTGTAAAGCATGTATTGTTCCCAGTCAATACTGCCTGGCTCACCAGTACCGCTAAAACTTAATGGGGTTGGTATACCCGGCGCTTCACCACCGACTGTGAAACGTTCCAGCAGACGGCCATCCAAACGAACTTCCAGGAGTTGCGCCCATCCTAACCCTTTAACATAGTCCTGGTAATTAGTCTCGAGATCCACCTTGAATTGGTATTCGCCATCCACCGGAAAATTGTGACTCACCGAGATGCCACCACGAGAACCAAAAGGCATGTCCTCCGTCTGGCGCCAGTCCTGACTCATATAAACTGGGATCTCGTGGGTCGAGACGCTTGGATTCAATGGCGCCAATCCAGTAGCCAAACGAGTAACCTGGCGCGCCACCGACATGTATCGCTCCATGTGTGCCGTGGTAAATGGTAAAGAAGTAGCAATATTATCAAAGCTACCATCCGCGGTCGGGTCACCTGGCAGCAGGTCCATCACATTTACATCGAGTCCCAATAGGTTGTTAATTGTATTGTTGTACTCATAGCGATTCATACGGTGAATCGGCGCGATACGACCTGGGTCCGGATTTGCAGCCCAAGCTTTGTCTAGTTCGTTTTCCAACCATTCGGTCACGATCTCGTAGGTTTCAAAGTTAGGGTGAGGCATACCCGAAGGAGGCATCATACGCGCGCTCAGTTTCTTAACGACTGCTTCGAGAGTTTCGGCATGAGGGCCGGGATTTGCAAAATCAACCTGTTGCAGGGAAAGTCCGGACGTAGCCAAAGCATCATTGTGACAAGCCAGACAATAGGTATTTACCATCTGCCGCATGTCATCAGCACCAAAAAGCTCCTGTGCCGAAGATCCGCGATTTAGTGACGGGAACGAGAGCATGAGACTGACCGCAAGCAGGGCCAGCACGGCTATACCACTTACGCCAATCAACTTCCGGGAGGCTGACATTACAGAGACCTCTCAACGTTAGTCCAAAAAACTTTTATTTTCAGAGACTTAGTGGTCACGGCTTACACTCAATTCAAGCTCTTCCTATATAACTTGAAGACAGTACCTCACACGCGTTTTTACTGCAATATCAAATAGAAACAAAGAGTAACAGGTCCTCTAATAGTCCTATTTAACCCCTGTTTTGTTTTGTCCAAAACTTGGTCTTTCGAATCACCAAAAATGCCGGAACAGTTATTCAATAAAGTTTCTTGTTCAGAGAATTTCCTCTCTGCGTCTACTTCGAAACGACAAGGCAAACAGAAGTATTCCCAACACAGACCAGGCTATCACAATCAGCCATTCCTCAGGCCACTGTAATGCCGAGGGACTGCCTGGCAGATAAAGAATCCCAAGCCCTATGGAAAGAATTAGAGCTGTGGAACCTACTATATAGCCGAATGGAACCTTGTAAGGTCTGTCCAAGTTCGGTTCTTTCCTGCGGAGAACTAAAAAAGACAGAGCCACCATTGCGTAGGCAACAATGATCCCAAGTCCACCAGCGTTGACCAGCCACTCCAGAACCGGTCTGCCGAAGAAAGGACCAATTGCTGAGAGTGCTCCGATTAGCAGGATTGCATTACGTGGTGTGCGGTACTGTGGATGTAAGGTGCCCAGAAAGGAAGGAAGCAAGCCACTCTGGGCGAGTGCGTAGATAGCGCGACTGCCACCGATTATAAAAGCATTCCAACTAGTGATTATGCCGGCAAGGCCAGCCAAGAGAAGAATAGTACTACCGAATTCCCCGTAAATACGCGCGCCTGCTTCTGCCGTAACAACATCACCAGCTGATCCGAGGGCTGCTTGGTCTAAAACCAAGCCAACGCCCAACACGATCAGGCTATACCAGGCAATAGCCATCAATACGGATACCATGAGCACGCTGCCAATGTCTTTAAAGGGCAAGTCGATTTCTTCGGCCGCCTGCGGAATTGTGTCGAAACCGACAAACAGGAACGGCACCATCACAAGTACCAGTGTAATACCAGACACACCCTCTTTAATTAAAGGTTGCATATTGATTGCATCGCCTGCTAACAGTGCCCCGCTGACAAACAGTATCCCAGCGATCAGGATTACCAGCACCACGGCCGACTGAACAATAGCGGCCATACGAACACCCCGGATATTGAGAATTGTAATTACTACGGTGCCAGTAACGCCAGTTAATACCCATGTGAGGTATACATTCCAGCCGGCTACCTGCCAAAGAAATACCTTATCCAGCCCCGGAATTAAGGAGTCCAACACGGTTGGCAGTGCCACTGCTTCAAACGTAGCTACAGAGACATATCCGAGAATGATTGCCCAAGTACAGATAAAAGAAGCGCCAGTCCCCAATGCGCGATGACTATATACATGTTCGCCACCCGCGAAGGGCAGGGCTGAAGCAAGCTCAGCATAAGTGAGACCGATCACGAGCATTACCAGGCCTCCAAACAGGAAAGCCAGAATGGCGCCAACAGTGCCAGCAGAATAGATCCAGGTACCAGACAGAACCACCCAACTCCAGCCGATCATTGCTCCGAAAGCCAGAGCCAGTACTTCCTTGCGACCGAGCACACGGAGAAAATGGGTTTCTATGGTAGGGTCTCTCATGCGTGTATGATTTTTTTTCGCGGTAGCTACTGTATCGGAGTATTCAGGACATCGAACCTATTCTTGGTAATCACTTCTACAGTACGAACACCATTTTGATACTCACCGAAGGCCGCCAATTCAGGCGCATCGGTCCCGACAGCATCGATACGGTTCTTTTGGGTTAAACCGATAGAGCTCTGTGGCATGGCCCCGAAGTATCCGAGGGACTGAATTACGTTCACTTTAGTCCCCTGCCAAAATGTCTTCAGCAGGCTCCTGGCCAGGCAACTTCCGATTTATCAAGCGAAGTCTAGATTACGGCAACTAGTGCTGATAAGCCAGTGCCCGCTCCTCGGCGTTGTAGGCTTGATCAAAAAAATCATGAAGTATGAGGTACAAGCTGGGAACCAGAAACAGCGTTATCAATGTCGCAAACAGAACGCCGAAAGCTAATGAAATAGCCATCGGAACAATGAAGAAGGTGGCTGGATTGGCTGTGAAAATTAATGGTACGAGACCGATAAATGTCGTAACTGAAGTCAGTATAATCGGGCGAAAGCGTATTTCTGAAGCTTTGGAAACTGCGTTTACCATCCCCATACCCTCGTCTCGGAGACGATTGATAGAAACGACTAGCACCAGACTTGCATTTACTACAACCCCACTCAACGCAATAATTCCCAAAAGGGAGAAAAACACCAAGTCTGCTCCCATTATAAAATGGCCACATATCGCGCCAACGGCTCCGAATGGAATGACACTCATAATGACTAGTGGTTGCAGATAAGATTTCAGCGGGATCGCAAGCAAGGCAAACATAACTAGCAAGGCAATTGGAAAGGTGCCATACAACTCTGATAACGATTCGAGTTGCTGCTCGCCTTCGCCACCGACAACCATTTCTACGTCAAGATCACGCTCCCAGGGGGACAGAAATTTACCTATTATTCCCCGACGAATTTCCTCAGGTGTCACCACTGTCCGATCTACATCGGCGCGCACAGTAATAACTCGGCGACCATCCTGCCGGTTAATGCTGGAGTAGCCATTACCTAATGAAAAATCGGCAATACTGAGAAACGGTACTTCAGCTCCACTGGGAGTGCGTATCATCATATCTTCTAAGTTGCCGAGAGATTGCCTTTCTGCTTCCGGGTATCGCACCATCACCCGAATGTCATCTGTCTCCCTCTGGATGCGTTGTGACTCTGAGCCATAAAACGCCTGGCGTACTTGCATCGCCACATCATTTAAGGTTAACCCTAACGTTTTACCTCTTTCGAGAATTTGAATTTGCACTTCCTGTTTGCCCGCTCGAAAGGAATCAGTAATGTCAAACACTCCGGGATATCGCGCCAGTTCTTCCCTGAGTTGTGTTGATGCAATCTTTAAATTCTCCTCGTCTCTTCCTTCCAGACGAAAATTAATCGCATCGCCCGCACTGAACGCATCTGATACAAAGGTTAGCTCTAAAGCATCGGGAATTGTGCCGACCTTATCACGCCAACGATCGCGAATAATTGCTGAACTAATTTCACCGCGCTCAAAGAAAGGGGTAAGGTATATAACTACTTCCGCTACATTACTAGCCCCTGCGCTACCTCCACCAGGGCGCCCTGGGCCTCCCCTCGGGGCTTGACCTCCAATGATTGTTAAAATGCTATCTACTACTCGTTCCGTTGATTGAGGCACCTCTCCATTTGCCTTCATCACAACTAACTGTTCTTCGAGCTCAACGGCAATCTCAATAGCCTTTTCTTCAATAGTGGCAACAGCTTGCTCTGTTACATGAGCAGGTACACCGGGCGGCATCTGTACAGAACCGTATACGACATCACCTTCCACCGAGGGCATAAACTGAAAAATTACCCGCCCACTGAACAATAAAGCGGACGTGATTATTATGACGCCCGTCGCCGTCGCCAAACATGCATATCGGTACCTAAGAACTTTATCAAGCAGACTTCGGTACCCATGTTCTGCAAAATACTCCATACCGTAAGAGACCTTCCCTTGGAAGGACTGCCATTTTGTAACAATGAAACTGTTTTCTAATAAATAGCCTTCAGTCCTTCGGTGAGCGATATGCCCGGGCAGGATCAGTTGTGACTCTACTAAGCTTGCTGCTAGGCAGAAAACCACCACGGCTCCGATAGCATTAAAAAAAGCACCCATCTGACCACCGAGCAATAAAATTGGCAGGAAAGCAGCTATCGTTGTCAACACACCAAAAATAACTGGTACACAAACTTCCATCGTACCCTCAACAGCGGCCTCTCCTTTCGAGTAACCTTTTCTTTCAAACGCGTGAATTCGTTCTCCCACCACAATGGCATCATCAACTATGATCCCGAGAACGAGGATAAATCCCATTACCGTAAGCGAACTGATAGTTAAACCTATTGAGGAAAAGAGGCTAAGCGCTCCAGCAATTGCGATAGGAATTCCTGCTGCAACCCAGATTGCCACTTTAAATCGCAGAAATAGAGCAAGAATTATCAATACAAAGAAGAGACCCGTATAAGCATTCTTGGCTACCGTCGTAATACGGTCTTGAGTTGCAAGCGCAGAGTCTGTAATTACGTCTAGCGACATCCCGTTAGGTAGATCTAAGTCGTTGGAATTCATCCAACCGTGCACTTCCCGCGCCGCCCGCACAATATCTTCTTCACCTATTCGCAGAACATCAATTATTGCAGCATTGCGGCCGTTTAGACGGGCATCTAAATAACCTTCTTCGAAGCCATCCTTCACAGTCGCAATATCGCCAAGACGTAATTGTGTTCCATCCGGATAGGACTGCACTATGATATCGGAATATTCGTCTCCGCTGTAAACCTGACCCTTCGTACGGAGCAAAATCTCACCGGATTCAGTGCGAATAGTGCCTCCAGGTAAGTCCAGTGAGGCTTGATCTATTGCCCTGGAAACCTGGTCAAGCGTTAGCCCATATTGCCGAAGCACTAACTCAGAAATCTCAATAGAAATTTCCAGCGGCCTTATATATTCGATGTTAACTGTGGATACCCCTGGAAGATCAATTAGATCATTTCGAATTTCCTCTGCAATCGCTTTCAAATTCCGATCATCAGAATCAGAAGCTAGCGCCATAGTCATTACATTGCCGCTGGAACTGAATGCTCGAACAATAGGTTTCTCTGTTTCAGTGGGAAAGGTTGTTACAGCATCAATCTTACCTTTTATGTCATTGAGTGCTCGGTTGAGGTCAGCGCCACTAGTCAGCTGCAAAGTCGCATCGCAACCTCCTTCTCGTGCAGTAGTTGTCATGCGCTCAATATCTTCGGCCCCTTCTAGCGCTTCTTCAATCCGCAAACACACGCCTGATTCTGATTCTTCTGGAGTTGCGCCCAGGTAGGCGACATTTACCTGAATCATCCCAAAGTCGATATCTGGGAACTCTTCCTGATTCAGGCTAAGGTAGGAAATTACTCCCCCAGCCAGAAAGATCCACATCATCAAGTTAGTGGCTACCGGATTCCTAACAAACCATGTAATTGGCGTTCTCAAAACAGCCCTCGATTAGTAATTTTTTTATGAAAAAGCTCCACTAAATGAATTCCCTGACAGGTTGCACAGACATACCGTCAACTACAGCCTGTATAGGCGATGTACAAATAAGTTCGCCTGGCAAGAGGCCACTCGATATAAGTACGCGATCTTCTTCTAAGCGATATATTTGAACATCCCGGAAGTACATTTTGTTTTCAGCATCTACAACTAATACCTGATTGTTATTGCGAATCACTGAACGGGGAAGAGAAATAATTCCATCTATTTGTTTACCGGTGATTTCAGCTTCAACAAATAATCCTATAGGAAGTGGTAGGTTCTGGGACCCAGAACTCTTGCGCCCAGCGGGCATTGTCGGCTGGTCAACTCTGATGATAGTTTGAACAGTATTGCTATTTGGATCAATCGTTGCTTCGGTACGTACCAGCTTGCCCTCCCAGTGATATTCTTCACCACCATAGTATCCTTTTAGTGTGACATTTGGCGCTTCATTGTCTGGCAATTCTCCACGAGCACCAAGGGGGATATCTAGGTACCCTAGTTGACGTATCGCTAGAGGTACTCTAACCTCAACTTCATCAGCTCCGTATAGAATCGCGACGCTTTGAGCTCGATTCACATATTGGCCCAGCTCAACCTCACGCCTTTCTACAATAGCGTTAAAGGGGGCCCTAATCTCGGAGCGCTCATAATCTAGTTCTGCCTGCCGATACATCGCTTCGGCATCAGCCTGACGCGCCCGGTTTACCTCTGCCATCCGACGTGCATCTTGCAATTGAGAATCACTAACAAGACGATCTTTGGCTAATGCCTCAATCCGTTCCAGCTCACTATCAGCGTGGCGAGACTCAGCTAAAGCTTGTTGCATACCAGCACGGCTACGATCACGAGCAGTTTCATAGTCGCTGGTATCGAGGCGCAGCAAGGTTTGCCCTTCTTCCACATAACCACCCGCCTCCAACGCTGGCGAAATCCAGGCTATAGGCCCAGCTACCGGCGCTGATAAACTGGCTATTTGAGCCGCCTGTACTTTACCCTGGGATTCAACCGTAAGCTGAACAGATTCAAGTTGTACTTCGGCTACTCTAACTGCTATGGGAATTAGCTCTGGGGCCACCTCTCCCACTTGGGTAGGGCTTCTAATTAAGTATACCGCTACTGCGATACACCCCGCTAAAATCCCAATTGGTACTACTATGCGCTTCATGCAACTACTCCTAAATCTTCCCTTGTTGATGTTGAGCTACTGACGATTGGTTTTATATCCTTCTTGTTAACTTGCTTTTTCTGGTAACTGCCAAGTCTGGCCTCAAGTTCTTCTACAACTGAGAACCGCAGCTCATCAAAATAGAGTTGTATGCCCGAAAAAAATAATTCTGCATCCTTTCCTGACAGGCCTTGTCTCACCAAGCCTAACACCTGATTTACGTTTTGTTTCTTCCGGGCCGGGGCCGACTTCAAATCTAGCTCAGCCATCTGTTCAACAAACTGCGCCTGAAGATCGTTGCTTATCAGACGAACCACTAGATTGTCGGCAACACTACCTAGATATTGGAAAAATTCCGTCCATTGAGCGTGCTTGGAGTCCGAATCTCCATTGTAATTGCTAAGTGATACGACCATTTTTTGCATTCGGTTCAGTTGTTCGGGTGTAGCTTTCTCTAATGCTTCGCGCGCTATCGTGGCAGCCAAAGCTCCGAAGGTGCGTAGAAACTGATCTACCAGTTTAGGATCGGGGGTGTCCTGAAGCACCATGAGTGGACCTAGTATAGCGATGCTAGCTGATTCAATATCCCGTACTCGGGCTCCGCCGGGTTGAATGTTGATTAGTCCCAATTGCTCGAGTTGTGACAGAGCCTCTCGCACAGCACCACGACTGGCATCGAATCTAGACGCCAGATCGCGTTCGGAAGGCATACGTTCACCACTGCGATACTGTTGACGCAGTATTTCAGTACGCAAAATATTCGCGATCTCATGACTTTTAGTGTTGGTATGCGGCATATGAGCAACAAGGTAAATTGGTCAGACCATATTGGTCGGACCAAATATAAAGCCATAATCGCAAAGGTCAAGGAACTAGGCGCCGAACCGCAACTTTCAACCGACGAAGCGAATGGCTCTAGTGATCTAACTGGTGATTAGGCCCCTAAGGTCAACTAAGAAAACTGCATGAAATTTCAGAGAAACCCAATACTCACCTGAGGCCCCTAGCAATCTTAAGGAAGCTTATTTTCCAATAAAACATAAAACTCAGGGTCTAACGCGCATATACTTCTGCAACTTCCGGGGCCTAGGCTCGCCTCCGAACATGTTACCTGCCGCATCGGCTGCGACAAACTCGGCACCATTACCTGCCGGATCACGCGGGTCACCATAGGGTAGTTGCACAAAGTAGTTCACCCAGCCTAAGCGTGCATCGCCTATGCGTATTCCCATTTCCCACCCGGGGTTTTGCAGATCATCTGATTCCGAATCTGCTACATAAATGTTGTCATGCTCATCGAAGAAAATACCGCTAGGACGACCGAACTGAGTCCAGCTATTTATGTATTCACCATCCTGAGTAAATAGTTGAATTCGGTTGTTGGACCGATCACCCACAAAAAGTCGGCCGCGCTGATCGATAGCGATCGTATGTAGTACACGAAATTCACTTGGCGCATA
>Ga0105349_10000904_pt1 | contig 12214 bp, 14 predicted proteins | sample EN1Hudseemescosm_FD_83661 | JGI IMG/M metagenome (GOLD analysis project Ga0105349, IMG submission 83661) | Methane-oxidizing microbial communities from mesocosms in the Hudson Canyon - EN1B Hudson Canyon | ecosystem: Environmental > Aquatic > Marine > Cold seeps | place: Hudson Canyon...
AACTTCAGATAAAATTCCAATTGTTCAATTAGCTCCAGGTCAACAAATCAAAATTGAATGCTATGCAAGATTAGGACGTGGAACAGAACATGCAAAATGGAACGCCTCAAATGTTGCCATGATTACAGATACAGGCAAAGATAATGAAAAAATCCTCACAGTAGAATCTACAGGTGCACTTACTCCAGAACAAATTGTTCTCGAAGGAGTTGAAGAAGTGGGTAGAAGAGTTGTTGAATTCAAAGACATGATCAACAAAATTGAATAATAATACAAGCATAGACATTATATTTGGGTTTTAAGCCGGATTATTCACATGACAAATCAAGTGGTTATACGTATGGCAAGCGATCTCAAAAAAGCATCAACTAAAAATGACGCTCCAATTTGGAATAAGTTAGCAGAATACGCACTAAAACCATCAATTGCAAGAAGGGATATCAACTTGAATAGAATCAGTCAATTAACCAAAGAAAACGATACAGTAGTATTTCCAGGTAAAGTTTTAGGCACAGGAAGTGTTTCACATAAAATTACATTATGCTCATTTTCAATTTCAAATTCTGCAGCAGCCAAAGTATTAGAAAATGGTGGAAAATTAATCACATATTCTGACTTGATTAAACAAAACCCAACTGGAAAAGGAGTCGTACTACTTGGCTAATGGAAGATTAAACAGACCTGTTGGAAGAAATTCAAATACGTCTAAACAAGAAATTGTCATTAGAACAGATAGACCAGTCGTAGTTGATGCAACAAATCACATTGCAGGTAGACTATCATCACATGTAGCAAAATTGCTATTACAAGGACAAAGAGTCACAGTAGTTAACTGTGAAAAAATAATGATGAGTGGAACAAGATCTAATCAAATTCAAGAATATAGAGAATTTTTAGAAATTAACAGTATTATCAATTACAAACATGGACCGGTTCACTACAGAAGACCAGATACAATTATTGCAAAAATGATTCGTCAAATGTTACCATTTGATCGAAAACCATCAGGCAAATTAGCATTTCAAAGACTTCGAACATACATTGGTTCACCAAAAGATACAAAACCAATTGAAAAAATTCAGTTTGAAAAAGCATTGATTAGAAGAACAGCAGCTAATTATACATCATTAGCAGAGATATGTAGAGTAATAGGATGGACTGAATGATATGATTCCAAAAACTGAGATTTATTTTGCAACTAGAAAAACAGCTAGTGCACATGTTTACATCACAAAAGGAGTGGGCAAAATAAGAATCAACAATGTTCCAGTAGAAATGATTCCACAAGAAACTGCTCGTGAAGTTATTTTAGCACCACTTGAAATTACAGGTGATTTAAGAGATAAAATAGATATTTCAGTTAGAGTAAGAGGTGGAGGTTTCATGGGACAAGCCAGTGCAATTGCAACTGGAATTACCAGAGCACTCGTAGGCTGGACAAAATCTAAAAAAGAACCAAAAGATCACCCGTTCCCTAAGTCTACTAGAGACGACCTCAGAAAACGAATTACTGATTTTGATAAATATCTAGTGAGTGGAGATGCCAGACAAAAAGAACCAAAGAAATTTGGCGGACCTGGTGCAAGAAGAAGAAAACAGAAATCATACCGTTAGACTGTGAAAGCTGTAATTTTAGCAGGCGGTAAAGGAACTAGAGGAAAACCATATACAGAATATTTTCCAAAAGCAATGACTCCAATTAATGGTAAACCACTAATTGATTATGTTGTAAGATATCTGAAAACATTCAAGTTCATAAAAGAAATAATCATAATTTCAGATTATAATGGGTTAGGAGGTCAAATTAAAAACTACTATGGGAATCAAAAAAATATTAAATTTATTCAGGATTCACAAAGCGGAACCGGAGGAGATTTACTTCACATTGAAAAAGAATTAAAAAATGAATCAGAATTCTTACTATGGTTTGTAGATAATCTATGTGCAATAGATGTAAAAAAGATGAAAAACATATTCAAAGAGAAAAAAAGTTCAGCATGTATTGCCACTAGAACAAAAAGAAAAGAAGAAACAGGTTTTGCAACTGTAGAAAATGGAATAATTAAAGAATTCAAAGAAAAACCAATTATGAAACTACAACTATCAGAATGTCTCGGAATTTACATGCTTGGAAAAGAAATTATTAAAAAAATAAAAGAGAAAAAACAAAAACAAGTTAATTTATCATATGATATTTTACAGCAATTATCTAAAGAAGATAAAGTAAGTGCTTATGATATTGCAGATAGAGAATGGATAGACGCAGAATCACCCATGATTTTAGAGAGAAATGAAAAAACAGTAATGAAAATCATAAAACAGATGGGATTGTAGATTTTTCTTCAAATTCAAATATTTTATCTTCAAATTGAAAAGTCTGAGATATGTCATCCAATCCTTCTAAGAGAATTTTCTTCTTGTGAGGATTAATTTCAAAAGGAATATGTTCTAAAGAAGTTTTAATAATTTGATTTTTTAAATCAACTTCAACCACATTAGTTTCTTGTAGTAATTTTTCTACTATTTTTGATTCCAATGAAATTGGTAATAATCCATTTTTGAAACAATTACTAAAGAAGATATCCGCAAAAGATGAAGAAATAATTACAGAAAAGCCATAATCATCCAATGCCCAAACTGCATGTTCTCTACTAGAGCCACATCCAAAATTATCACCTGCTACTAAAATTTTGGATCCATTGTATTTTGAATCATTTAAGATAAAATCAGATTTGATATTTTCATTTGCATCATATCTCCAATTAAAAAATAAGAATTTTCCAAATCCAGACTTTTGAACTAATTTTAAAAATTGTTTTGGTATTATTTGATCAGTATCAATATTTACTTTATCTAGTGGAGTCACAATACTTTTTACATTTTCAAAAGGTTTCATTTTAATTCAAATCCAATTTTCTAACATCTACAAAATGACCATGAATTGCTGCAGCTGCTGCCATAACAGGACTAACCAAATGAGTTCTACCACCATTGCCTTGTCTACCTTCAAAATTTCTGTTGGATGTACTAGCACATCGTTCACCAGGAGATAAAATATCAGGATTCATTCCCAAACACATACTACATCCAGCCTCTCTCCACTCAAAATTGGCTTCAGTGAAAATTTTATCCAATCCCATTTCTTCAGCTTGTTTTTTCACCATTTGAGAACCAGGAACTACCATAGCACCTACAGTAGATGCAACTTTTTGTCCTTTAATTATTTTAGATGCTTCAATAAGATCTTCCAATCTTGCATTAGTACAAGATCCAATAAACACTCTATCAATTTTAATATCTTCAATCATAGTTCCAGATTCAAGACCCATATATTCAAGGGCTTTCTCAGCACCTTTCTTCTGATTAAGATCACCATTAGAAAATTCATCAGGGGAAGGAATGGGTTCATCTACGTTACAAGTCATTCCAGGATTTGTACCCCAACTTACCTGAGGAGCAATATCATCGATATTCAAAGTAAATGTTTTATCAAATTTAGCATCAGAATCAGTTTTAAGATTATCTTTCCACGAGTCTACAAGAGATTCATAATTTTTTGGAGTATATTCTCTATTACGTAAATAATCAAAAGTTTTTTCATCAGGTGCAATTAATCCTGCACGAGCTCCTCCTTCTATAGACATATTACAAATAGTCATTCTTTGGTCCATAGAAAGATCAGTGATTCCTTCTCCACGATATTCAATAACAGTGCCAGTCCCACCAGCAGTTCCAATATTTTTGATTATTGAAAGAATGATATCCTTAGCAGTTACTGCATGATTGTTCTTTCTTTTTCCTTCCACTCTAATTTCAAATGTTTTTGGTTTTTCTAACCACAGTGTTTGAGAGGCCAAAACATGTTCAACTTCACTAGTTCCAATTCCCAATGCTAATGCACCAAAAGCACCATGAGTTGAAGTGTGACTATCACCACAGACAATTGTAGAACCAGGTAAAGTTATTCCTAATTGAGGACCTATTACATGAACAATTCCTTGATTTGGACTGTTAATATCAAATAATTTAATTCCAAAATCTTTGCAATTATTTTCAAGTGTTTTTATTTGAACAGCTGAAGTTTGGTCTAATATTGGAAGTGAACGATCACTAGTTGGAACATTATGATCCATTGTTGCAATTGTTAAATCAGGGCGTCGAACTTTTCTATTATTCATACGTAATCCATCAAAGGCTTGAGGAGATGTTACCTCATGTACAAGATGTCTATCAATGTAAATTAGATCAGGAGAATTTTGTTTTTCAACAACAACATGAGATTCCCAAATTTTTTCAAAAAGTGTTTTTCCCATTTTAATCCTGAACTGGTTTATACTTGAATAACCCACCTGCTGCAATTATTTTCCCAATAATTTCAGAAAAAGGTTTCATTTTGTATGTTTGATTTTTTGTAATATTTTTTATTTCATTTGTTGAAATATCAATATCAATTTCATCACCCTCAGAAATTCCATCATATGCATCTTGATCAATTTCAATAGGTAGCAAAAATGCACCATCTACAGAATTTCGATAGAAAATTCTTGCAAAGGATAAAGCAAGAATTGCTTTTACTCCTGAATGTGATAATGCAATTGGGGCATGTTCACGAGATGAACCACATCCAAAATTCTTTCCAGATAAAATAAAATCGCCTGCCTTTACTTTTGTATGAAAATCAGGATCTAATCCCTCCATGGCATGTGTTGCAAGTTCTGCATAATCGTGCACTTTTAGATATTGTCCAGGAATAATTACATCAGTATCGATGTTATCACGAGCATATTTTATGATGTTACCTTTCATAGTAAATCCCTTGGATCAGTAATTTTTCCAGTAACTGCAGAAGCTGCTGCTACCATTGGAGATGAAAGATATGTTTGAGATTCAACATGTCCCATTCTACCTGGGAAATTTCTATTAGTAGTACTGATACAAATTTCATCTTTTGCCAATACCCCCATATGAGCACCACAGCAAGCACCACAAGTAGGTGGTCCAACAGTTACACCAGCATCTAAGAAAATTTTCAATAGCCCATTTTCCATAGCACGTTGATAAATTGAAATTGCTGCAGGTAAAATTTCAGTTCTAATCTTAACTTTTCTTCCTTTGAGAATTTTTGCTGCAGCTTCCAAATCCTCATATTTTGCACCAGTACAAGAGCCAATGTAAGATTTGTCTAATTCAACAGAAGGAGCTTCACGTACAACACATGTGTTATCAGGCGAAAATGGTTTTGCAATAATAGGTTCCATTTCTGAACTTTCAAATTCAAATATTTTAGAATATTCTGCATCAGCATCACCATTTACTAAATTGATATTTGTGGCACCTCTACTAGAAAGATAGTCGACTACTTTTTGATCAGGTTCAACAATTCCATTTTTAGCTCCTGCTTCAGTAGTCATATTACATAAAGTCAATCTACTTTCAACAGACATTTCATCAATTCCACTTCCACCAAATTGCATGGTTCTATATGCACCACCATCATTTCCAATTTCTCCAATAATTTTTAGAATCAAATCTTTAGCCATTACATGATCAGGTAATTTCCCATTAAGTTTGAAATAGTAAGTTTCTGGAACTTTAAACCAAATATTTCCATTTAGTAAAACATATGCAATATCAGTGTGACCCAGACCACAAGCAAATGCACCTAAAGCTCCAGTTGTATTTGTATGAGAATCACCACCAACATAAACATCACCGGGCATAACCATTGCTTCTTCATGAGATAAAGTATGACAAATACCATATTGTCCCATCCCATATTTGAAATGCTTTTCAATACCATAATTTTTTGTGAAATTTGATAATTTTACAATATTTTCTGCAGATAATTTATCAGCTGAAGGTACAAAATGATCTTCAGCTACCCAGACTTTAGTAGGATCCCATAATTTGTCAACTGGGATTCCTTGTTTCTTTAATTTATCAAAAACCTTGAGAACACCAGGTCCAGACACATCATGCATCATTACTTTATCAACATTAGCAAAAATCACATCATCAGGGGCAACTGATGACTTGCCAGCTGCACGAGCGAGTATCTTTTCCACTATATTCATAATTCAAAAAGTTCGCTCTTGGGATTAAAAGCTTTTCAGAACAATAAAAAAAGAAAAAGAATGTACAGTATATTATGCAATTAACAGTTTTACCCCTACTAGCAAAAAGAATGGAAAATGAATTTGATATTTTTGAGGCATTGGAAAATACTTTGGAGAAAAATCAAACAAAATTGCAAGAAGGAGATGTTTTAGTAATTTCAACAAAATACATCTCAAATTCACAAGGGAGAATTGTGGATTTGGAGAAGATCAAAGCATCAGAATACGGCATAAAAATTGCGGATGAATTTCAATTAAACCCAAGAATTGCAGAGATTATCATCAGAGAATCAGATAAGATTTTTGGAGGGATTGGAGGATTCATCATTACATCAGCAGATAATATTATGGCACCAAATGCAGGAATCGATAAATCAAATGCAAAAAAAGGTAAAGCAATACTATACCCTACAAATCCATATCTAATTGCAGAACAAATTCGAAGAAAAGTTTTTTTAAAATCAATAATCCATGTTGGAGTGATTTTGGTAGATAGTAGATTAATGCCAGGGAGAATTGGGACATCAGGAGTTGCAGTGTCTTGTGCCGGAATAGAACCAGTATTAGATATGAGATCTAAAAAGGATCTAGATGGAAATCCATTAAAAGTTACATTTCAAGCAGTTGTAGACAATCTTGCAACAATTGCAAATCACAAAATGGGGGAAGGGGCAGAATCAAGACCATTTGCAATAGTAAGGGATTCAGGAGCAAAACTTACAGATAGAAAAATAAAATCTTCAGAAATGGCAATTGCTCCAGAGCAATGTGTTTACGTTAGAGGACTCACAAATCCCCCAAAAAATCAAAATTGAATTAAGTTTTTTTAAATAGAGGCATATGAGATGAAAAATAATGGAATATTTGACAACGTATCCAAAAACAATTTCATTTATTGATGGATTAAAGCACAGAATCCACGTTGATAACAAAGAAGGAGTAGAACAACTCCATATCGTTGTCAAAAAAAGTTTTGAAGAATTAATGAAAATATTTACAGCAGAAGGATTTACCAAAGTAAAACTGGAACATAAACAACCAGATCAAATTGGAAGTGGTATAAATCTAAAATTAAAAAAACCATGGGAAATGCACATCAGAATGGTAAATTTAGACAAAGGAAGAATTGGAATTCATGCAGAAGTAGAAGTGTCAAGAGATTACCTTCAACATTTGTTTTCTCAGAGAACCCCAGTAGTTTATGAAGTAGAAGAAATTTTAAAAAAATATCAAGTAGACTACAATATTTGGCACGATAAAATTAAGAAGAACATTACAACAGTAGTAGATAATTATAAAGTAAAACTTGCAACTCCAGGAATTCCAGTGTTTGCATGGAAACCAATGTTATTTGTGATTGCAACAGTTGCAGCATTTTATGGTTGGAAATTTTTTAATACCATTTGGTAATAGTTAAAATTTCAATTTACAATAACAGTATTAGGTATTATTAATTCTAAAATAAATAAAAAAAATTATCTAAACACCAAGTGCTTCGGCTTTACTTAATTCAAGAAATACTTTATCTCCAACTGAAAGGCTCATCTCTTTGTATTCATGCATTTCAAGCTTTAATTGAGTAACACCAGATTGCATACCAAATCCTCCTCCTCCACCACCAGACATCATTTTGTTAAGATCTTTCATCATATCATTCATATTTGAAAATCCCATTACTTTTGGACTACCAAAAGCAGACGGTGGATTTTGAGATCCTTCCTTAAGATCTTTTAATGAAGATAATGAAATCACAACATATGGGGCTCCATCAGGTGCAGAATCAATACTTTTTACAACAAATTCTTTCTTCATGAGTAACCTAATAGTCATGTCTATATAATTTTAATATTTTGAAGTTAAATTTAGATGAAATTGAAGATTTAATTACAAATTTAGGTATTTTTAGTTAATGGCAGAAAATTTAAAAACAAAATTACAATATTATGGAATCTCACCTTGGGAAATAGAAGTACTATACGGATTTCTATATTCTAGATTTACAGTACTACAAGAAGAAATTGAAAATAATGATGAGAATTTTGTAAGTTTTCTAGGCATCGATATTCCATTAGAATTTAATGAAGCATTTTTCAAATGGTTTGATTTTAAACGGTGGGAAAAAGTAAAAGATGTTTTAAAAGAATACAAACGACGAAGAGGTAATCGTAATCCACTAAAAATTAAAATTAATTTTGCAGGAAATCCAAAAATTGTGTTTACAATTGATGTAGTAGAAAGACAGTGGTTTAACAATGCAGTAGAAAAAATGGATTTTGTCATAGAACTATTACCACATCATCTTGATCCTAAAAAAATTCCAAAAGATATTTTAGAAATTAATTATAAATTTGATGTAGAGTCAATCAGATGGAGAACAGATACAGCAAAATCAAGAGATAAAGAATTTACTTTTAGAGGAGACGTCTGGAAAGAAATTGAAAAAGGAATTGACTAAAAGAACATCATACATCTAGAGAATCAAGAATTTTTGAAATATCAGTATTAGGAATCCCATTATTAGAAATGATTTGTTTTGCAGGAGGATTTTCAAGATAATTTGGAATGTTATCAGTTATCCTAGTACTGAAAGGGGAAACTAATTCATTTTTATAAAAAACACCTGTTGGAATTTTATCACCCCATTCTAGAGATTTAATCAAAGCTTGAGACAATTTTTCATTAACTTCAACTTCTCCAGCATAATTAACAGTAGGATCAAATTGTGTATCTTCAAGTTTGTAAATTCTAGAATGTCTCCCCATAGATTCTTTTGCCAAATCAACGCCAGCATACCAATCTCTGGTGTTTACATCATTGTAAGTTGGACAAGGTTGTAAAACATCAAGAAAAGAAAGACCTTTGTGTTTAACTGCTTGAATGATTAAATCTTTGAGATGTCTTACATCATAAGAGTATCCGCGTGCAACAAAGGTATAGCCACTAGCTACTGCCAATCCAATTGGGTTTACATTCGAATTTGGGTTTGGGGAAGGAAGAGATTTTGTTTTTTCACCTAGTTTGAGGGTCGGAGATGCCTGTCCTTTTGTTAATCCATAAACACCATTATCAAAAATGATGTAAGTCATATCGATATTACGTCTGCCAGCTGCAACAAAATGACCTGCACCAATTCCCAACCCATCCCCGTCACCACCAACTGCAACAACAGTCATGTCAGGGTTTGCAAGTTTACCACCTTGAGCAAAAGTTAGAACTCTACCGTGTAACGTATGAACACCATACGTGTTAATGAAATGAGATGTTTTTCCAGAACAACCAATTCCTGAAAAAATTGTAGCCTTATCACGTTCAATTCCCATTTCAGCTAATGCCATTTGTAATGCATTTACAATGCCAAAGTCACCACATCCAGGACACCAATCATTGTGAACATCAGTTTTGTAATCACCAAGTTTAAGCGCCATGACTAAGTACCTCCCTTTTTGCAGCTTTGTTTTGTACAATTTTCTTTAATGAATCATAAATTTCAGTACTTGTCATTCCTCTTCCAGTATATTTCAAAATATGATAGTCAATATCTCGAGAAATATTTTGTTTAAAGATTTTACCTAACTGTCCAGAATGATTTGCTTCAATGTCAATCAGAACTTTAGCATCTTTAAGAAGAGATTGAACATATTCAGTTGGAAAAGGATGTAATAATTTAATTTGAATAAATCCAATATCAATACCTTCTTTTTTTAACATAGATTGTGCATCAATAATAGGACCTTTTGTAGAACCCCAAGAAATTATTGTATAATCATGAATTTCAAATGATACAGCTTGTTGAGTGATTGGAATAGATTTTAACATCAAATCTAATCTAGACATTCTCTTATCCATCATCTTGATACGAATTTGTGGATCCTCTGTAATGTGACCCATTTCATCAGATTCATCCCCAGTATTCCAAAATACACCGTTATCCATTCCAAGTTTAGAGCGAGGAGATATTCCATCATCAGTAAAAGCAAATCGCTTGTATTCACCTTCAACTTTATCTAATAATTTACCTCTATCAATTGAAATTTTCTTTGGATTAAATTTCTTGCAAGTTACAACAGAACTTGATAGAAATTTATCCATCATGTGAATTACAGGAATTTGAAATTTATCAGCATAATTAAAACAATTACCAGTATCATAGAAACTCTCTTCAATATCACCAGAAGCATAAACGATTTTTGGAAAATCACCACATCCAGCAAATACAGTAAAAAGTAAATCATCTTGACCATGACGAGTAGGCAAACCAGTTGACGGACCACTTCTTTGATACAAAGTAATTACAATTGGAACCTCGTTAATTCCAGCCCAACCCAGTGCTTCAGTCATTAATGCAAATCCAGGGCCGGATGTAGAGGTAGATGAACGAGTTCCAGTAAGAGATGCACCAATCATCATACCTATTGCAGAAATTTCATCTTCAGTTTGAACGACGATCGTAGAACCAGGTCTTCCATTTTCAATCTCTAAAATTTCATTTGATTCCAAATAGACACTCTCATCAGATGCAGGTGTAATTGGATAGTATGATTGAAATCTACAACCTGAAACCATTTTACCAAGTGAAGTTCCAAAGTGACCTTGAACAAGAATAGTGTCAGGTTGTTTTGAAATTCCAGTTAAATTATAATTAAAGTTTTTAAAATTATTAAAAGCAAAATTATAAGAATAATTTGCAGTTTGTTTGTTAATTTCTGCAATTTGTGGTTTTTTTGAAAATATATCATCAATAGAATTAACTAAAGATGTAGAAGACATTTTCATTAATCCCAAAGACAATGAAACACCAATTACATTATACATTCTAACTAAATTACGTAATCGAGGATTATCAACTTCTTCAGAAAGATGCTGAAGTAAACTTTTGAAAGAAACAGGATAAAGTGTTGTACCATTTTCTTTAGCAAGTTCAAGTACGCCTGCAATTGTAAAAGGTTTATTTTTTGATTCAAGTAATTCATGTAGTCGATCTTTAAATGGTGTATCCAAAGTTCTAACTTTATCAGTAGTAATATTTTCTAATTCAGAATCATAAATAATTCCCCCATCAGAAGAAATTTCATCAAAATGACGGAATATTGTTTCAGCATCAAATGAAACCATCAAATTAACATCATTGACATTAGAATGAATATTTTCATCAGAAATCCTAACGGTAAAGTAACTGTGTTCACCTTTAATATTAGAATAAAATTCTCGTTTACCAAATATTTGATAACCCATTTGGGCACAAACTTTAGAAAAAATATTTGCGCCAGATTCTACTCCACTACCTTGCGGACCACCAATTAACCAAGTAAAATCAGTAGAACTCACAAATATCCATATCCTTTTTTCAGATAATAACTACACGGTGAATTTTTTTTCAATTATCCACCTGTAGCTGCATCAAATAATGCACATTCACATTTATCACGTTCGCCACAATATGGACAAACACATACACATTTTTCAATAGAATTACCACATTCAACACAAATAGCAAATTCTTCTATCTCTTCAATTTTCGAAGACATGATAAAGATACAAAGAAATCGTATAAATGGTTTGAGATAAATCCAAAGACTGATGAAAGAAAAAGTTTTTCTTACAAGAAATTTACATGATTTTGCATTAAAAGATCTAAAAAAGAACTATGATATTGAGATTCATTCAGGAAAAATTCCCATACCTCAAAGTAAATTAAAATTAAAAATTAAAGAAGTTCAAGGTTTAATCTGTTTTCCATATGATAAAATTGATAAAGAGATAATTCAGTTAGGGGAAAATCTCAAAATAATTAGCACATATAGTGTTGGGTATGATCATATAGATACAAAATATGCAAAAAAAAATAAAATAAGAATTGGGTATACTCCAGAAGTTTTAACAGATGCAACTGCAGATATGGCATTTGCATTATTACTTGATTTGTTAAGAAGAATTACAGAAGGAGATAGAATTATCAGAAATGGAAAGTGGAAACAAATCTACGGAGCATATGATTTTGTAGGAGTAGATCTTCAAGGCAAAACTTTAGGCATTATAGGATTGGGCAGAATTGGGAAAACATTGGCCAAAAGAGCAAAAGCATTTGATATGAAAATAAT
>Ga0105349_10000905_pt1 | contig 12209 bp, 12 predicted proteins | sample EN1Hudseemescosm_FD_83661 | JGI IMG/M metagenome (GOLD analysis project Ga0105349, IMG submission 83661) | Methane-oxidizing microbial communities from mesocosms in the Hudson Canyon - EN1B Hudson Canyon | ecosystem: Environmental > Aquatic > Marine > Cold seeps | place: Hudson Canyon...
GATGCTACAATAATAGCATCATTCTCTTTCTCTGTTAGTTGTCGTATACGTTCTCTATCATCAGTAGGTGTTGCTCCTGATACAAAGAATACTTGTCTATCTCCAGCTGCTTTCTGAGATATCATTTTATATAGTGGTTCACCGTGTTTCTTAACTAGATTAAAAAGTACTAATGTATTACCATCTTGATCTAAGGCTAAGTTCTTTATAAAAGAGTTACGTGCCTCATTAGATACAATAAAGTCTATTTCTTCTTGATATGTTGCATCCTTTAGTGACTTACAAAGTATTTCCGGATATTTAAGAAGTAGTATATTAACAGATAATTTAGCTAATGTACCAGCATCCATTAATTCTTTAGTAGTTATTACTTTATATATAGGACCGAAATGACCCTCTAGTATAAGTTTATGACATTCAGCTGATTCATCAGGTACAGTTCCTGTTGTACCTATTCTAAAGTCAGCTTCTCTTAATTTAGTCATTATAGAAGTTAAAGATTTAGCTTTAAATGTGTGTGCCTCATCACCTATAATCATACCGTATCGTTCGAACCATTTGGTAGGAAGTTTATATATAGACTGCCATGTAGTGACAACTATCCGTCTATCTGTATTAAGTTCTTTACCAGAATAGATTCTATGAGCATATTCTTCTACAGAGAAGGAGTTATCATATCTAGAATAATCCTCAAAGTCTGTATACATCTGCTCTACTAATGAGGTAGTAGGTACCACTAGTAATACATTCTTATCATAATTATCTAAGTACCATCGTAGTACACAATAAATGATTAATGATTTACCTGAAGCTGTAGGGGATAATAAAAGAGATGACTTATTATGTATAGCATGGAGAATACCTTTAACCTGATATTTACGAGGCTCTATCTTAACACCTTTAGATGTTAGATTTAATGATTTTATAAATTGGACTAACTGGTATGCATTTATAGCTACTTTAGTATTAATAGAACCGTATGTGTCTGATCCCTCAAGTTCTACATTATATCCGCGTGTATCAGCAAATTCTTTAACATACGCAAACACACCAGATGGTATCTCGCGTGACATTAACTTAAACAGTCTGAACTTCCCATCCCAATATTTGTTCTTATAAGAGGGGATAAACTGATATCCAGGTACATACCATGAGAAATGCTCAGAGAGTTCTTGAGCTATAGAGGCTTCAGTATTAATATGAAGCATAGCATGATTAACCTTAGAGATTTTAATTGTATCCATTAGCTACCTGTCATAAACTTACGCCATTCAATAATGTTCTTAATGTTGTTTGACCTAAACCTAATATGCCCTAAAATCTCTTCGAGTGTTTCTTTGGTAATCTTAGAAAGATCTATTTTAGATGATAAGGCTTGTAGGTCTTTATCCGCTTTATAATAATGCTCTCTTTCCGTGTTTGTTTTTACAATAAGACCGTTAAATGGATCTAAGTCCCATCCTAACTTTTCTATTGTTTTAACATCCATTTTACCGGTATAGTAAAGCCATTTATCCTTATAAGTAAGTTCTAATTGAGTCTCAAAATGCTTCAGTTCTAACTTTGTTTTAGTAAGCATTTCAAGGTATTTGGCATGTAATGTAGCTGATTGCATTGAAGCATCATCTAAGGCTAAGGTATCAATTTCTACATCAGTTTTCCATTCTTTAAGTATATCTTCAATATTATAAATTATAGTTCTCCGGAGTTATTCTAATATCATATCAGTAAATTCAAATTCAACAGTTGATGTTACATATTCAACTGTTTCATTAATTGATGTAAATTCTAATGGTCCTATGGCTACAGGAAAGGCATTAGTAAATCTCATTTTTTTAATTGTATTATTTTTAGAATTCATAATAAGTAACGTTATATCAGATGATTTTTCAAGTGGTGTATTATCATCTGAAAACACTATATCCTGAATCCAATCAAAAATCTCTTTATAATTCTCTAGGTTCTCATCTATTATAGTAGTAATTGATAATGGGGAGAAGTTAAGCTTATGGGAATATACTCGAATTTCTCTTTGAGGTGTTGAATATGTAGGATTGTCACCTTCAATTGAAATCGCAGGTACAGAAACTGAGGTACAAAAATATTCAATATTAGGTATTTTACCTACTACTAATTTATAATTAAGTGGTGATAGGAAATTTATATTTTTTGCCATTTCAATGAAATCCTTAGTGTTCTGTCTATACCACTATTTATACTCATAAAAAAAGGACCCGATTAAGGGTCCTTTCCAATTTTGCCCTAAGGTAGCCTTAGTTCAATATTGACCTGCTATGTAATATTTAAAACATTCATAGTACGGAAGTAGGTGTTTTCTCCAGCCAAGCTACCAACATAAGGATTGTTAACCATACCATAACGAGTTTTGAACCCGATACGTGGTTGGAAGTCATCCGCACCAATAGTTTTAACCATTGTTAAAGGAACGTATGGGCAGTAGAATAAACCTGCATCATATGGATTAGTACCTTTATAACCAACAGTTATATAATCAGCTGCAGCATATGGATCAACGAATACTTTGATAGAACCATTTAAAACACCAGCAAATAATGAACCAGTATCATCAACTTTCAATTTAGTAGACAATGCAGGTGCGTAATCAAGAACACCTGAAGCTGCTAATACAGAAGCTACGTTAGAAGAACAGATGATAAAAGAACCTTTACCACGGCGAGTTGCAACAGCAATCGCGTTAGCTTCTAATTCAATTTTAACACCTAAGTTTTTGTATTTCTCAACAGCCCAACGACCATCGTTGCTACCAGTAAATGCTGCTCCGGTTGCTGCGATATTCCAACCTGGAAAAACACCACCTACTGCAGTTCCAGTACCTTCAGAAATTTTAACAGCATCAGTATTAATTTTTTCTAATACTTCACGGTTAATCTCAGCTAAGATTTCAACTGAAAGGATATTTGCTAATTCAGACTCAGCATTTAATCCATGAACAGCTTTCAAATCTTGTGCTAATTCCATTGTGTACTCAGCTTTCAATGCACGAGATTCTGCAGTAACAGTAGTCTTGTCGATGGTGAAACCCATTTCTTTGAATGCTGTACCACCTGGACGACCCAAATTCTCAGCAGTTGTAGTAGGATATCTACCAGACCAAGAAGTATCAGGTTTATTAAGACCTAGTGCTTCAACATCAGCCGCTTGAACTACATCGATAGGTAGAAAACTACCAACATCATTAGTAACAAGAGCAGTACCACCAGATTCAAGTCCAGCAGTAACATCAGCGGTCGTAACTACACGACTCAAACCAGTACCAGGTGTTTTCTCGCCTTTATATAAGCTTTTCATAGCGAAGATAAGACCAGTAGGACCGTTCATAGGTTGAACACCTGCGACATCATAAGCGATGACATTAGGCATTGCGCGACGAACTAAGTTAATTAAAATAGGATCCCAGTTATTACCCTGTGCAGCACCATCAGTAGTTGAATAACCCATTGCAGTATTATTTGCAGGGGCTTCTGATAAGAAACCAGATTGGCTTCTTTCTTCAGCTAGTGCTTTTTCAGTATTCTCAAGCAAAACAGTTGTAATTGCTTTTTTATGAGGATCCGTGATTTCTGGAGTTCCTTCTGCATTAAGTACAGGACTCCATTTTTCCATTAAGTTTTGTGAACCAAACATATTTATTTTCTCCGTTAGAAAGATTGATTTTTATGGATAGCAGATACATATGCTGCCATTGATGGACTTATTAAAGTATTATCGGTATTAGAATCCGCGGTAAGAAGTTCTTCTTCTACAGGTGCTGATTTAACCTTAAAATATGATTCTTTAATTGTTTCGATTTTAGATGTAAATTGCTCTTTATTATCATAATCGATTGATTCAATTAGAGAATTGAATTTATCAATATCAAGCTCAGTCATTCCGATACAAGCTTCTGCAATAGCTTCAACTTTCTCGTGATTATGAACTCTTTCTGATAATGCAATACCATGTTGAACAGATTCATTAAGTTGTTCTTCTAGTTTCGTAACTTGCTCAGCAAGCTCATCAACCAAAGATACTTTATCTTCTGGTACATCGATATTGTGATTAACAAACACATCTTTTAAAGATGATATAAATGATTCAGTAATCTCAGTTCTTAAACCAGACTCAATCGCTACTTTGTTGTCTTCTACCCATTGTTCAACAACATAGTTTAGATATGAATCTACTTTATCAACCAAAGATTCTCTAACTTCAGTAGCAGCTTCTTCTAGTTTAGACTCATAAGACTCTTCTAGTTTAGCAACTTCTACTTTAAGTTTAGATGAAATAGCAGCTTCAAAGATTAGTGCAGCTTTGTCTTTAAATCCTTCAGCTAAAGATTCTTCACCTTCAACTAATGCATTTAAATCATCAGAGAAATCAACTTTGGCTTCTTCGACTTCTTCGACTTCTTCGACTTCTTCTTTCTTTACTTTTTTAGCTTCGTCTTCGTCATCATCTTCGACTTCTGACTCATCGTCTTCGACTTCGACTTCTGCTTTATCATCTTCCTCTTTATCATCTTTATATTTCTCAAGAATTTCCTCATCTTTAACTTCAACGTCCTCCAACATAGTATCTAGTTGTTCTTCATTGATGTCGGCGATGCTATCTTGCATTTCTTTAGACATTAATTTTACCTCTTTGTTAAAGTTTCGAGAGGAAATCTTGAAACAATTTTGATTGAATCTCGTTAAGATCCTTCATTTTTGTTTTTCTTATTTCAGTCTCATATTTTTCAATCTGTTGAGCTTTAAGAATACCATTGTCCCATACCCAATCAACACCTTCCATAATCCCATTAACGAATGCATTATGTGCTGATGGATCCTGAACTATGTCAATTGTTGCAAGATGAAAATCATCCTTCACAACATTCATAGAATTCTTATTCTCAATACTTCCCATACCACGACTTGAAACACCTAACTTTACACCACCTTCTATAAGACCTTTTACAATCTTACCCATTGGAGTGTTTAGTACAAGTGCTCTTCCAATCACATCATTCCCTTCAAATTTGAGTGAAGTGATGCGATGTGAAACCTTGTCTAAATTTATTGATGGTGAGTCTGGATGATTTAACTCACCTACAGCTCTACCTTTAGACACTTGTTCTTCTACATATTTGTGTACAGCAGACTCCATGATCTTTTTAGGATACATACGACCATTACGGTTCTTAGCTTCTGTTTGCATAAAGATACCTTCTATAAAGGTATTCTTATTACCTGACTCTTTAGAGTCTTCTGTAAAATATGATAAATTTTCCTCAACATATTCTGTTATTAGTTTCATGCTTATTCCTTTTCTACTGACTCCGGAGCCTGAATGTTTGGTTCAGAAACCGCCATAGATGATGCAACATCCACAATCTGCTTGTTAAATGAGTCAGCTATTTTATTATTCATTGACAACTTAAAATCATCAATAGCCCCTGAATCATTACCGTTGCTAATGTTATTAATTAAACTTTTAATAGATTCCATAATATTATCTCTTTGTTATATATTTATAAAAAACTAAACTTCTTCACCTGAATTTTTATTTGCTTCTTCTTCTTCAGGATCATCGTATATCTCTTCTTCATCTGCTATTTGCTTATCTATTTCTTCTATATCATCATCTGTTTGTCTAAGTATATTCCTTCGTACATATTCAACAGAGTAGTACTTACCAACATACTCATCAACTTCTCTGAGAGTGTTAATACGTTCTTTCATCATTTCAGTTTCTTTAAGTTCTGAGAAATAGATGTCATCAGCAAAATCAATTGCCATGGAATTATTTAAATCATTCCAATCATCTCTGGTAATAATACCTTTAAGGATTAGTTGTGTTCTTAAAGCTTCTAAGAATACATTTCCGAATTTAGAACAAATACGATCCAGAAACTTTTGGAACTTAACTTCATCTCTAGAAATTTCTGTTGATCTACCTAGATTAAATGTCTGCTCTGTCTCTAGACGATTAGTAGGTACATTAAGTGCTTTATATAGTTTCTTCTGAAAATATAAAATATCCTCAATCTCACCTAGATTTTGACCTCCAGGTAATGTTGATATCTCTGTACCTCTACCACCTTCTCTTCTAGGTAGCCAGAAATCTTCCATCATAGAAAGATGTTTATGTGTATCTTTTAATTCACCTGTTTCCGCATCATATACCAACTTGTTACGGTAGTTGTTCATAATACCACGTAGATACTCTTCGGCTTTACCTTTAGTAAGGTTACCTACATCAATATAGAATATTCTACGTTCAGGTGCTCTAGCGATACGATATATCAATAGAGCATCTTCCATCATTCTTAACTGATTAGCTGGTTTTATAGCTTTGTCTAGATGTCCTATTACCTTATCTTTCTTATATGAAAGGAGACCAGATGGTACGAATATAATAGCATCTTTAGAGATTTTTAATCCCTGAGCAGATGATAGTGTATTCTCATCATGATATACATAATAATCCTTAACTCCTACAACTACCTTAGCTTGAGTTTTAGGATCAATTTCTTCTTCGATTTCTTTAACTTTAGTAATCTGGGTAGATTCTATAGGTCTTAATTCTAAGATACCTTTCTTAGGATTAGCTTCATCAATAATAATATGGTAATAGAGTCTACCGTCTATGTACCATTTTCTAAATATATCATGCCCATAATCATTAAATGATAACATAGCAAGTACATTATCAAATTCTTCTTGGAATATCTTCTTAATCTTATCCGATTGTTCTAGTTTGTCTAAATTAAGTCTAATAGGATCTGATATATCTGTTACGATTGATTCTGATATAATATCAGTAATTGCCTGATCCACTTCAGGGACAGTTGCAATTTCCCTATATTTCTTAATTTGTACCCTATCATTATGTAATTGTTCTGTTGATAAATCAAGATATTGTGAAAAATGACCTCCAGCCGTAACAACACCACCAGCTTGATCTAGCGGAGCTACAAAGGAACGCCCTTTTTCAAAAGTATCCTTATCTTTCTTTTTCTTTTTTATCTCAAATCCAAATAAATCTGCCATAGTTTTTCCTAATAAAATAATAATGATAGGGTGTCAACCCTACCATTATATTTATACATTACCAAATAATACTATGTCGTAGTATCAGATGTCCAATACTGATATTCTAAAGTAACAGTTGATTCTGTTACATTAGAGTCGTCATATGATAAAGCTACTTCAGCTAAATTAGATGGCCAAGCACCTTTTATATTATAAGTTTTTACTGGAGTACCTTCTTTATCAAGTTGTTCTACTATCATATCTGCCATGTAATCAGATGTAGAATTTTTCCCAATATTACCTTCATGAGAATTAATACCATCCATCCATCTTTCAAATGCTGCTCTTACTTTAAGACCACCATCATTGATAATAGTAATATTCCATGGAGAAAATGTACGCTCCCCAGATAGTTTAATTTCACGACCTCTAAACTTAATTGGAAGTGAAGATATTTCGGATGCCGGTAAAGACGCTCCTTTACACATAAATGATGCAAATTCTGAATCACCTTGTGCGAAACCAGGAAAGTTGGGTGTTACTTTAAATAAAGAACCCCTTGCTCCCCCACCTATTAATTTTGATTTAAAGTCATCAACTCCTAAAATTGCCATTTCTATCTCCTATATTAGAATTTGCCAACGATTTCAGAAAATTCAACACCAGTACGAGTAGCGATGAAATTTAATGTCATAAAGTTGATAGAACGTGCCGGTTTAATATATATGTCAGCTATAAAACGATTAGTGTCTATCACTTGCCCTGTGTTATTTGTTTCATCACATACTACTAAGAAGTCATATATACCTCTTCTGCCTTTTACATCTCTTAGAAATGGTTCAACCATATTCCGGAATTGTGCTCTTGTAAACTCATCATTGAATTCGAACAATTGATATTTAGCAGCTGTAGCAATTGCTTTTTCTAATACTATAAACAATCTACGAACGTTTATCCTATCAAATGCCGATGGTTTCTTTTGTGCTGTCTTATCACCAAATAATACAGTTCCTTCACCAGGAAAGGTACAAATTGGATTAATCCTATTTTGGTATAATTCATCACGTTGATATCCTTTAGGATTAAGTGCCAACTTGGATACTCCCATAAGTTGTCCTCTATTAAATCCTGCAGGTGACCACCATGGATCTGTTACATCGTCTGTATATGCACATAATCCTGCTACTGCTCCTGATGCTGCAATCCAACGATATACATCACTATATTTATCATATACATATAACGCAGTAGAATCAATAACTGCATACGAAGAAGAAGGTAGATTTTTAGCCCATTCTATTAAGCTAGATACTGATAAAGGATTATTTACGGATTTACTGATAGGAGGAGATATAAATGCAACACAATCCATTCTAGCTCTGGCAAGAGCTATTAGATGTTTTGCCCATTCACCGTTTGCATTATCTTCAGATTCCGCACCACCTATAATTAAATTAACATCAATAACTTCTGGATCTGAAAATAGATTAATAGCATTTTGCATTTCACCAAGAGTAGGTGTGTTATCATTAGTACCGCCACTTAAAGGTTTCTCTATTACTGGGGGTGTTATACTTCCACCTGAAGTTATGATAAAGGATTTATCTGCAGTACTAGTTCCTGCACCTATAGCTGCAGCTGTACTACCCGCTTTTGTTAACTGTACATTATGTGCTCCAAATCTAATATATCTTGAAGATTTGTTGATACGGTCTACATAGTAACTATTAGTCCCATCAGATCCTTTTGCATCAGAGGCTAATGATAGAAATTCTAAACGTTCTAAAACAGTACCTTTAACTCCTGTCCATGCACCATTTAAATCTTGAACAACAATATGTATTTCGTCATTACTTGCACCTTTCGAATCCGCAAAATCAGACGTACCAGGTGGTTGATCAAATATATCTAGTAAATCATTATCATTAAAACCATTAACGTTTGGAGTTAACATTGAAACTTTTAGGGAATTACCTAATTCACCAGGATATCTAGCAACCCAGTCATCAGATGCTGTAGTGTACGAAACATTATCCAATAAGTTAATCTTAATTGACATAGATGATGGATTAGCAGCAGCTGGTTTAAAAAGCATGACCTCAGAAAAGTCTGCATTTATCGCAGTAATAAATGTATCCACTGATACTGTTCCTAATTGGCTAGGAGGAAGATTTGCACCCCAATCATTTACAAGTGTTATTGATTGAGGAATACCTATAGCAGTACCTGTACCAAAAGTTATGTCTACTGACAAATCTTGAACAGCTGCGGTGCCGTATGTGTCTGGAGTAAATGACTTTCTGACAGTTATACCATCATAGGATGTCCAACCATTGCCTTCAGCATCCGTAGGGTCCCCTTCACCGAAAAGTTGATTACCAGCAGTTAATTCAATAGCACCGGTCTGACCAGCGGCCGCTGTATTGGGTACGTTGTCCAAAGAAACTGATGTTCCTGATAATAAATCAGCACCTACATCATCATAATGGTCGTTATTTTTTATTAATTTCCCAGTGCCACCGGCAGTAGCATTTAGATGCCCGCTCTTTGCACGTGAAACTCTAAGGGTTTTACCATACTTCAGAAATGAAGCAGCGGGCATAAAATATTTGAATGTATCGTTATCTGGTTCACCAAACCAAGATACAAGTTCTTTTTCTGATCCTACTGTAATTACTTTATCTACAGGTCCCCACTGAAATGCTCCAGCGGTTGCTCCAATTGATGTTGCAACAGCAGGGATCACATTGGTTAAATCTATTTCTTTAACCTCTACTCCGGGTGAAAGCATGAATCCCATGTTATTATCCTCAATTAATTAAATTTATATGAATGCATTATACGGTTATATACTCAATTAACATTATTTATAAAATAGATACTTTCTAGAAAAAATCATTAAGTTCTCTCTGAGCTATTATATCCTGCTCTTCAGGAGATATAATACCATTATCTATAATACCAAAGGGTATTATATCTCTTTCAATAGCAGCTTGTTGTTCATCATATACTAATGACTTAATATTAATATCATATAATTCATTAAATACACCAAGCTGTACAAAATAACCAAACATTACTAGATTCATTACTAAATCATCATGATGAGCTGCTCCTGCTTCAAATGAGGATCCTTTGGCTACAAAGGTAGTTAATTCATGTATAGTCTCTGAATCATATAAGGTTAATTTACCCTCTTCTATAATATCCTTTATATTAGAACAACCTATTCGCTTAACCTTATGTGTCATAGTAATACCCACATCATTTGCTTTAACATAGGATTCAAGAAAGGTATGCTCATATTCAAGTTCATAATATAATTCATTACCTACCATAGAACCCTGATCATTAGATTCTATAACTACATAACAATTATTATATACCTTTGCATACTTATATATTACATCAGGAAATAATAATGGTGATATAGTATTAACTTGATATACAGCAACTTGCTCAAATACATCACCTGTTATATCAAGTATATTAAAAGTGGAATAATCTCTACCTCTACCTTGAGCAACATCTACTAACATAATATATTGATGTTTTGGTAATGTTTCTTTATATATACGAACTCCATCATCCCGTCTATGGAGTGGCTCTATTGCTCTTAACGAGAGGAGACAGTTTGCGGTAATTAGTGTATTCCCTACACCAATAAACCTATTACCAAATTCTTGTTCGAACTGGAGTTCTGAAGTATTGGCTATTGTTTCTGCTTTCCATTCCTCATCTCTACCCGGTACATCCATCCAGTCAACTCTAAATGGTTTATATGTGTTAGTGCCTTGCATAGCACCTTCCCATAGTTTGTGAAATACATTACCAAGACCGTTCGCTGTTGATGTAATAATAACTCTAGTAGATTTACCTGATGATATTACTGGATATGTTGATGTATAGAACTCACCGTCATTTTCTACAAAAGCAAACTCATCTAGGAAGAGTAAAGATATAGACATACCACGAATAGAAGAACCTGATGTAGCAGCTGCAATAATACGTGAATTATTAGAAAATTCTATGGATCCCTTATTAAGTACTTTACAACCTGCTTGAAGAAAGAAAGGGAGGTTCTCTAGAGCCAATGTTACACGTGCTAACATTTCACGAGCGGTAGCCCCTTTGTTTGCCAGAATAGCAATGGTTTTATCGGGATGGAATAATGCATACCAGAGAAGATATACAACAGATGATATTGATTTACCTGATTGACGACAAGCTAATACTATAGAAAACCTATTATCTTCAAAATGTTGAAACATTTTCTCTTGATAAGGGTAAAGGTCAAAGGGTGTTAAACCTCTGTCAAGATGAACAATCTTAATGTAATTCCTTGCAAAGTAAGCAGCATCTTCTACACATTTAGAATACTCTTCTACTTCATCAAGTGTCCATTGTTGAGATATACCATCTTTCTTAACATTTGCATTACCAAGATAACCAAATTGTCCGTGTTGTAGTTCCATCATTTTGGTATTTTAGAGTTCATTATATCAATCATTTGAAAAAACCCTGATGTACGATTCATAGATAATAACTCATCTATGTTAAGTATATCAAATTCTCTAGCATTTATAGTTCTATTTGATGAATTGAATACATCTAATAACATGTAAGCATATCCTGATGCTATCATTGCATCTGACCATGCTTTAAACTTACCATCCTCAATGTCAACATATAACTGAAATTGACAATATGTTACTTGATTTTTAGATACCCTTTTCTTTTCTGATAAAGGATCATTTTGTAGCTTTTTACCTAAAGATATTAAGTGTGTATAGATTATATTAGGTTCCATTTCTCTCATAATTTCTAGAGCATCAAATGTATCTTTATACTTTTCAATAATATTCATTATATTTCTTCCATAATACCTTCAACAATCATCTTAATAGCACGTGGATTATCAGATTCAATAGTCTCGGATCTACATTGGTACCATCTACGCAATTCCTGTAATATTGTCTTTTCTAGGGTTAGAGTTTCTTTTTTGTTAAGATCAAGTTCATAAGTTTTATAATACGTTAAGTATGGGTCCGATGTACGGTACGCTTTCATCCTTTGTGTTAGATTCTTTGTAATACCAACTTTAATCAGATTAGACTTAACTTTAATAATATAATAATAATACATAATTTAGGATATACTACTTATGTTCAATAA
>Ga0105349_10000909_pt1 | contig 12172 bp, 9 predicted proteins | sample EN1Hudseemescosm_FD_83661 | JGI IMG/M metagenome (GOLD analysis project Ga0105349, IMG submission 83661) | Methane-oxidizing microbial communities from mesocosms in the Hudson Canyon - EN1B Hudson Canyon | ecosystem: Environmental > Aquatic > Marine > Cold seeps | place: Hudson Canyon...
ATGCCAGTCCTTCTCTCACTGTGGGGCGAGGTGTCGGCCAGAGGTGCACTACTGGGTGCAGTCTGCGGGTTGCTATCCGTAGTCGCATACGGCACATTCACAGGAGATCTTGGAACAGGCATAGGGTATGTTTTCTCGCCTACAAACGAATTCGGTCTAGCGAACCTCAATGTCTTCCTTTCGGCGGTCATGGGCTCAGCACTCGTGACTGTGTTGGGTTCATACGCCCTGCCCGATGAGTCCTGATTGATGGGCGAGCCCGAGAACCCGACCAATATACCGGCTGAGAATGCCTGCAATATCGGGGCGAAGGTGTTCATCCCTGGGCTTTGCCCCGAGTGCGGCGCAGAGGTGAAAATCGAGTGGAAGAAATGCGCCGAATGTGAAAATTTGCTTGGATGACCTCTTTCATGCACTTTTACTCATTCACTTTTAGCAGATTGTGAATTCTCCTACATCGACTGATTCAAGGGGTAAATCTCCCCCGGACATCTATGAGTTCCGAGCACCCTCTTGTTGGTCAACCCCATCCTACAAGGCTACATTCGTTGCTCATGCCATGGAAAATTTGGCGCCACAGTTGGTCGCGAAGAGAAATGATGAATGGTCATTGGTTCCCTTTTGAGATGTTTCTTGTAGGCATGTTTTTCGTAGCTGTTCCTTACTTTGCATCGAATAATATTGCTGCTATTTTTCTCGATACTGTGTGGGATCCTGAGATTGCCTTCGACAGGCAAATTCCAGTAATTAATTGGATGATAATACCCTATACTGCGTTGTATTTATTTTATCCTGCTACACTAATTCTAACTCCAAAAAATGACAGAGGTAGGGCAGAACTAATTATCGCTATGCAGGGCTTGATACTCATCACACTTTTCTGTGTCTTTTTCTTCATGGTACTACCTGCTGAGATAGATCTCAGGGATCAACTCGACACACACTGGATTGACAATTCTCCAAATGCCTTCGAAGAGGCACTTTTCAGTTTCATCCATACTTCAGATAATCCATGGAATGCATGGCCGAGTTTACACATCGTCCATTCTTATTTACTCGCTAGAATGATGACTTATTGGGTTCGTAGAGAGTATTCTGAAAATTCTCTAGCCAAGGTATTTCTTGCCGCTCTGTGGATTGAATATGCACTATTGTGTATCAGTATACTAACAACCAAGCAACACTATCTGTTCGATCTCTTTACTGGTTTTCTAACCGCTGTGTTAGCTTGGAAACTGTTTGAGTATGCATTAGGTATTGCAGAGCGCCACTCTCCTAGTAGTATTGCTGAGAGTGCTGATTGGGTCTAATCAGTTGTACACAATATCTACTCGTCTATTGGTAAACGATTGGTAGGAAGGCGTTCGCAGCGTCTTCGCAAGCGTTAGCGACATCATCCAGACGTTGCAAAACACGGTACATATGGACCGCCGCAAGTGGATCATCGCTTCCCTCTCTGAAGACAAATCCTGCGGCGCGACTCTCGACGATATCTGCCTCGTGCTCCGCGAGATTCACCTGGTGGATTAAATCGCGTAGTTCGGTGCGTCCAGCCTTGGTGTATCCTGAAAGTGTCAGGTCGCGTAGATGAAGCACGGTGTCCTCGTAAATCGCTGTAGTCTTCTGCACAGCTTCGGCCATTTCCATTACCATTCCTCGGGCCTTGGCATTATCATATAGCGGCCTGAAAGAGAGTTGCTCTGCAACATTCTGTGCATAATCTGCAATCCTGTCTTGCCGGCCGAGCATGTAGAGGAATTCATCTGAATCGATTAGTAACTTCCACTCACGAGCGCTGACTTTTTCTCTCAATGCGTTCTTGATGTCGTCAGCGTATAATTCTGCATCGATTGTCGCTTGAATTTCAGCGGAAGCATCCTCGCCAGCGGTGGCTTTGCTGACTGCAGTCAGCATGTTTTCGACGGTTGCTTCAACAGCCTCAGCATGCGTGTGGAACAACTCGAACACAGTAGGTTGTTTTGTTCCATCCCCTCCTACATCAGCTAACGCGTCCTCGATTACTATCTCCTCATCTCTAGTGATCCACAGGACATATGCTACCGTGGCAAATGCTATTGGTAATACGACGATTAGATTGATTGCAGTACTTCCCATAGCGACGTACAGGGTAACTGCTCCGAATCCAGCAGCAGGAAGACTGGCCACCCATGAGGCGAAAATCTTTCCAAAAACTCTGAAATCTACATTTTTGGCTCCACCTGCTAGGCCAACTCCAACCACTGCTCCGACTAATGTGTGGGTTGTGGATACTGGGACAGCAAGGAATGGCATTGAGAATACTAGAATTGTAGTAGCCGCGCCAAATTCAGCGGCGAATCCCCTTGTTGGAGTAATATCAGTAATTTTGTGGCCAATAGTTTCCATAACTCTCCAACCCCATGTTACTACACCTATTGCTATACCAGCTGAACCAAGCAATATTAGCCAAAGTGGAACGTCTACCTTTCCAGCTAGCTCCCCAGGAGTTGAGGTTAACAATTCGAAGACAGTAGCCATGGGTCCGATAGCATTGGATCGATCATTTGCTCCGTGCGCGAATGCTACGTAGGCGGCAGTAATGACTTGTAACCAAACAAATATCTTCTCAACACCGTGGAATCCTTCTCCTTGGAATTCATAATTCCTGAGGACCCAGTATAGGATTAATGAACCAATAATTCCAATGACTAATGCAACCATAATCGCGTTGAATGGAATCCAAGCATTTTCCGCCATTGGATTCCAAACACCATTTTCTTTGACTGGTAGCCAATCATACTTATCTGCGATTATACCTTCTCTTTCAAGTCTAGCAATTAGGCCCTTTAGAGCCTTGAATTGTAAAGCAATACCAAGTACAAAAAAGGTTGGAAGTGCCATAAGTGGGGCCATCCACCTACTTCTTTCAATAGGATTTGGAGCTTCTAAAATCGTAGCACGGACAATGTAGAATGTGAAGAAAGCAAGTAAACCACCCATTAACGGACTTGCCACCCAAGACAAAACAACTTCAGTCAACTTTTCCCAATTGATCAGAGAAGCATCATATTGCACTTCGAGAACTAGTCCGATTCCTACAATTCCTCCAATTATTGAGTGTGTAGTAGATACGGGTAATCCAAATCTAGTTGCGATTGTAATCCAAACCGCTGCCGCCATCATAGCAGCAATGAATCCGTACATCAGATCATTAGTGAAAGCCGCATTGAAGTAATCCGCCTCTGTATCAAAGTAGAGTATTCCTTTCCTTACTGTGTCAGTAACGGCATCTCCGGCAAAGAATGCACCCATGAATTCGAAGACTGCAGCAATAACTACCGCTTGCTTCAGAGTTAATGCTCTGGAGCCAACAGAAGTCCCCATCGCATTCGCTACATCATTCGCTCCAATGTTCCAAGCCATGTAGGCACAAACGGCAGTTGCAAGAATCAGGACGAGCCACATTATCGGTTCCATGCGCCTCGTCGAGTGGCGTTGGGTATATGGTTCTTGAAGTATATTGACTATATAGAAAAAACAAAAAGACATTACTGAAAGGCTATGAAATGTATATATCTGCTTATTACTTCGGCCCGTCAATGGTTGATGATGCTCTAGACCGATCCGACACACGTCGGCTGCAAATCACAGGGGGTTCAACCTACATTGTCAGCCTTCCCAAACGCTGGGTGGTGCAACACGGGCTGGTCGCCAAGGATGAAGTCCGAATCGAATGGCGACCCTCGGGAACTTTACGAATTATTCCGGAAGGATCCTCGGTGAGAAAGCGTCGCGAGGTTGAGATTCTACTCGATGAATTACCGGAAGTTGTCATCCTCGACCATCTCATCGCAGCTTACCTCGCGGGTGCACAATTGATTCGTATTCAAACCATGACTGGCTTCACTCGAGACCATCGACGAATTTTCCGAAAGTTCGTTCAAAGTACTCGCGGAGTCGAGATAGCAAATGAGAGTGATCGAATCATCGAGATGGTGACTCTGCTTAGTCCATCAGAGATGCCAATCCATTCCAGCATTAATCGCATGTACTTACTGATCAGTTCCCAGATTCGAGATATCGTTGAAGTTCTATCCGGGGGAGACCAATCGATTCTCGATGATACGGCAGAGCGAGAGAGAGAAGTCGATGCACTTCGCCTCCTCCTCGAGCGACAAATCGGCCAAATCCTCGAATCATCAAGAATTGAAGATACGCTGGGAACCTCGAGATGGGAGGCGGCTGAAATTGGCAATATTGTTCGTACCCTCGAGCGTATGGGTGACCACACGTACAATATGTCCAAGCTCTTGATTGAACAAAACGTTCCCCGAAAAATCTCGGTTGGCGAACGTCCGCTCTCAGTCATCCCGATTTGGCAGAATTCAATCAAATCTCTCATCGCGAATCTGCGCAGACACGATGTCAAGCAGATTCACGATGCTAAGGAGGCTCTAACCAGTGCCGGACTCCGTCTCCAAGAATTCGAGGCATCATTGTGGGAAGGCGTGAAAGAGACCCAGGAGGCGTTATTCCTCGATAAATTGTCTGAGTCTTTACGGCGACTTTGCGCCTATTCGGTCGATATGGCGGAGATTCTCCTCAATATCGACGCTCACAGGAATGCTTCTGAAGTGACTATCTAAGCACATTTGACAAAGTACAACCTCAAGTAGTAGTGGCATCGCGGTCGGGCCATGGCACAGGGAACGGTCAAGTGGTTCAATTTCACGAAAGGCTTTGGATTCATAGAACAAGAAGGGGGGGACGACCTTTTCGTCCACAAGTCTCAGGTCGAGGGTCGCATCGAAGAAGGTGACACCGTCGAGTTCGAGGTTGGCGAGGGCCCAAAGGGACCTAACGCAATCAACGTGAAGAAAGTCGAGTGAAACTCGTCTTCACTTTCACATCGGATTTACTCGGGCTTACGCGCGTTTAGCGTAGCCTCTATTTCGTCTCGCTGGGCTTGATTTTGTTTAGCCGACGAGGTTGACTACTACCTCAGGCTGAGTGAGGTAGATGAGTAGGCCGATTCCTGCGAACATCATCATCCAGGATCCGGTAGCTTTGACGACGCCAGTCGACCGGCGAAGGAATCCAATCATTGCTTGACGACCCATTCCAACGAGTCCAGTCACTATGATCATCAGTAGGGTTACAGATAGCATCAGGCCACCGAGGCCTGAGATGAATGCACCTTTCCCAACAACCGTGAGCCAGGCGACGAATGGGAAGACGGCGGCTGCGGTACAGTCGACCGATGCCGCCGAGTAACCGATTCCCCATAGGTACATGTTTCGACGTGGGGTGAAGACCTCGTCAGTCTCCTGAGTTTGATACTTGTCGAGAATTCGTTGCACGCCGGCGAGTAGGTGACTCGTCCATCCGAGCAACATCAATCCTCCAAGAATAACCAGAATCCAAGCGATGGCGATAGCAACTTTGTGTAACACTCCGCTCAGGTTGATGACTTCGGATAGCCCGAAGATGATGAATCCGACAATTCCAAAGAAAGTCAATTGCCCAAGGGCTGCGAAGCCCCCTACCTCGAATGAACCAGGCATCCGACCATTCAATTTCCCAGCCTCTCGTAATTCTTCTTCGCGCATCCCGAGGCTGAGGTAGTAAGTGATGTACGAGGGCAAGACCGGGAAAGCGCACGGCGAGAAATAGACCAGAACTCCAAGGAACAGTCCGATGATGAATACACCCATCACCGAGCGGTCAGCCTTCGCAATACCGATACGTAGCCCTTCCGCCTCGCCCTCGTTTGCCGCCTCGATGGCACCGTCGAATTCCGCCCAACCATCGAGCGGAGTCCCCGTATTTTCCTTTGCAACGACGAATCCTTCGTGATCGATAACCAGTGCTAGCGGAATCGCTTGCGCAGAGTAGTACTCCACCAAGTCCCCGCGCTCTCCTTCCTCAAGTAGAATCACATCGGTTCCACCATTGACGATAGGCCAAGGCATGTGCTTGTCCGATTCAGGGTCTCCAAAGGTCGAATTGATTGAGTCAAATGATTCGTATCCATACCACGAAGCTAGAGAAATCGCAACCACAGGGTAAGGTCCGTCCAGAGCTTCCCATTCTGCTAAATTCTGATCGATATGCTCCTGCACATAATGGCAGTTAGAGCAATCGATTGCCATGAAGTCCAGTATGACTACGTTGCCTCGCAGACTACTCAACTGAATGTCACCATTTTCGTCAGCAATCGCGTCGTCGATCCCCTCACGATTCATCGAAGGGGCCAACCAATCCGGTGCCTCGTTAACATCGTCTGAGGTGCCATAGACAGAGGAGGTTAGACCGAAGAGTGAGAGTGAAGCGTAGCCGATGATGCAGAATAGCACAACGCCGACTCCGAAAGCCTTCCAGGTGTCCGATTCCCGGAGAACATCGAAGTCGAGCCCCGCCACCATCACTCTGCTGAACCTCATCCTGTTTTTGACACCGGCGGGGCTAGGGGCGTAGTTGAAAGTCGATATGAAGCGTCATCACGGTTAAGTCGAGCCCTCAGGTCGGGCGTTTGCCGGGCTCGTGGTCTAGGGGTTATGACGTCGCCTTCACATGGCGAAGATCGCCAGTTCAATTCTGGCCGAGCCCACCACCTAGAATTGTTGTAGTGGATAGAATCGATCAAAGCGAGTCAAGAAGGGAACTTGCTCCAATTCTGAATCGCTTTGAACCAGCATCGATGATTGAAGGGTCTTGGAGATGGACAAGATTGGTCAGGCGGCTAACATCATCGACGGTTCTGATGCCACCTGAGAGTTTCACACCTCGCTTTTCTCCAAACGCGCGCTCGTGGCGCATCACTTCGTAGGCCAGAATTGATGCGGCATCATCAGAACATGCGCCACGTTTTCCGGTACATGTTTTGACGAAATCAGCACCAGCTGCCAGAGCCATTCGAGCGGCGGCTCGCATGGGTCTCTCTTCCAGCATAGGAGTCTCAAGGATGACCTTCAGCACACACTCACCGGCAGCCTCGCGCATTGCGACAAGTCGAGCCAAATCAGCCTCGCTGGGAAAATCCTCGTCTTTACGAGGCTCAAGCACCACGTCAATCTCATCCACGCCAGCGGACACGGCTGCCGCAACCGCGGTGCGAATTTCACCATCATCTCCGCTACCTACTGGAAAACCACCAGCAACAACTGCCAACTGAATCCCATCATCAAGCAACCCGCGAACGTACGTAGCATGCTCGCTGAAGACACATACTGCTCCAACGTGGTTCGAATTCGCTCGAGCCACAAAACCAGCTAACTGCTCTTCGCTCGCACCATGATCTAGCAGAGTGAAATCAAGGCATTCGATGATGTCTTTCGCGTCCAAGCAGATCCCTCAGGAATGCCGCTCAGCAAACTCACGCATGAATGCAACGAGTGCCTCGACAGACTCGATAGGGCAGCCATTGTACAGACTCGCACGAATTCCGCCAACCGAGCGGTGCCCCTTTAGTCCACCAAGTCCAGCCGCAGCAGACTCAGCTAGGAAAACCGACTCAAGCGATTCATCTGCGCAACGCCATGTCACATTCATCACCGAACGAGCCTCAACTTGTGCGTGAGGAGCCCAGAAATCAGTTCGGTCGAGCTCACCATACAATAGAGCCGCCTTCGCCCGATTTCGTGCTATAGAACCATCCAGGCCACCATTTTCTTCTAGCCATTTGAATACGCAATCAAGAACGAAGATTCCGAAGGTGTTAGGGGTGTTGAACAACGATCCCTTCGAAGCATGAACTGTGTAATCAAGCATGGTAGGTAGTCGACCAGCATCGGAGTTTTCCTGCGCCCGTGCCATAGCCCAAGGAGAGAGGATGACCAGTGTGACTCCAGATGGACCGAGGTTTTTCTGAGCTCCAGCATAGATCAAATCGTGGGCTGAAACATCAAGAGGAACTCCAGCGATATCCGAAGAAGCATCGAGCACTCGTGGCTTCCCTCCGCTATCTGGCAAATCGTGATACTGCGTCCCCATCAAGGTGTTGTTTGAGGTATAATGGACATACAATGAATCTTCACTAACAGCATATTCTCCTGCACTCGGAACAGAACGGAAACCATTCTCAGAATCACTCCATATTACGCTTACTCCACCGATTCTCTTCGCCTCCACTACTGCCTTTTTTGACCAGCCACCGGTTTCGAGGAAGTCTGCTCGCTCACCTGGTTGCATAAGGTTCAGGGCAGTCATGTAGAATTGTGTTGAAGCTCCGCCCTGCAAGAATAGAATTGTGTAGTCTTCAGGTACCGACAGCACCCTCCTGATTCTCTCCATGGCGCTGTCGACAACCGCTTGGAAAGTGGGGCTTCGGTGGCTGATTTCGCACAGTCCGAAGCCGCTGTTGTTGAGGTTAGGTAAGGCCGCTTGAACCTCTTCGACGACTGACAGGGGTAGGACTGCTGGCCCGGCACCGAAGTTGTGGATGCGTGATTCACTCACGCCCTAAGGGCGTGGGCGAGAGTCTTTCAGGACTTCTGCGGAACATGGGTTGGATTGAAGCCGGATGCTTCTGCCGTCGGGTCGTGCTTCGTATCGGCTTGGTCATGCTACAAGGCGCGCGCCATGTGCATATGGCAGCCCTGCGCGCCGCTGCAAAATCAGTCGATATCGAAATCGAGATCCACGAGTTGCGTAAGGCGAGCGACCTCGAAAAAGCCGCACCGCATGCGCTCGTATTTCCAGGAGGCGAATCTACCACGATGCGCCTAACAGGCAACGACCCCGCATCGGGACTGCTCCCAGCGGTCTTCGAATGGATTCGCTCTGACCCAACCCGCCCAGTTCTCGGAACTTGCGCGGGTGCAATCTTACTCTGCGACCCTCTTGACGGCGGCGCGCCAATAATCGCCGCCGAAATCGATCGAAACGCCTTCGGCAGCCAAGCGGATTCCTTCCAAAGCGCTCTCGAATCTGCCCTGCTCAGACGCCAATTCCCTGGCGTCTTCATCCGAGCGCCCCGCTTCACCAGTCTTGCCCCTCCCGCCGAGCCAGTAGCCATGCTCGGGGAGGAGATTGTGGGTGTGCGTGAGGGTAACCGTTTAGCCTTGACTTTCCATCCAGAATTATCTGAAGATGCGGGTTTCCATGAATGGCTAATCAAAACTGCAAAAGAGGTGACAGCGTGACATTTTCTGTGCGTTTACCGAGTATACCTGAACTTCCAGAGGCGGCTGATGCCAACGATACCGAGGGCTGTATCCAATGCCAAATGGGCTCGAAACTCGTGCTCTTCATCACTGGTCACTGCCACTGGATGTGCGACTACTGTCCCCTCTCTGAAAACCGTCGTGAAATTGACTTCATGTACGCTAACGAACGCCGAGTCGAAATCGGCGATTGGGATGCTGTAATCGAAGAGGCACGCGCCATGAATGCGACCGGTGCTGGTATTACAGGAGGAGATCCTGTGATGGCGCGTGATAGGGTTCTGGAGGCTTGTCGGATTCTGAAAGCGGAGTTTGGTTCAGGTTTCCACCTGCACATGTATACGAGTATTCCATTCAAGGCCGAATGGGCTGCAGAATTTGCTGAAGCCGGTTTGGACGAGATTCGCTTCCATTTCTTAGATTTGAAGTCTGAGAAATATGCCGATACAATGGCTGCTTGTGTCGAATCTGGGATGCTTACCGGCGTCGAAATCCCATGTGAGCCTGACAAGTCTCACGAGTTGATGGTGCTGCTAGAGACGCTGCGCGGGATGCCTGTACAATTCCTCAATCTCAACGAGTTGGAGATTACCGTTGGAAACCACGACAATATGGAAGTTCGCGGATTCAATTTGTCCGATGAGATTACTGCTGGCGCCGCTGGTTCTGCTGAATTAGCCGTGCGCATGCGTGACCGTGTCACTGCGGCGCAAATTGGTGCGCCTGACCCTGAGGATGGCGTAATTCGCGAGCCTTATCCGTATCATCTGAAGTTCTGTACTGCGACCTACAAGGATAGTGGGCAATTGCGTCGCAGATTTTTGCGGCGTGGTGAGCATACGATTGCACCGCATGAGATTTTGACTGAGGACGGGACTCTTGTTTTCGGCGCAATCGATTGTGAGCCTGAAGACGCGCCGGATTGGATTGAAGAGATTAACCAAGAGACAGGATTGCCTCGTCGATTCATGCTTTATGATGAGGATAATCGGCGCATCGAATTACCACTTTCGATGGCTGAGGAACTGATTGAAGCCATCGATGCACCGATTGCTCTAGTCGAAGTTCATCCGACTCATGAGCGACTCGAAATGACCGTTGTATATCTCGGAGAAGATAGCGAAGAGCAGTGAGCAAGCGAAACTGAAGACCTCCTCTCTCGACTCCTTCAAGTACTCTCATTGAATATCGCAGGGTATGCCCGTGCAGACTTTCGACGCCGAGGGCAGTGAGGTCGACACTTTCCGTCGTCTTTCCGCCTCACAGTTGGGCGTTTGGCATTCATGCCCGAGGCAGTGGTATTACAGTTACGAAGAGCGATTGAAGGGGCCGATGCCACCACATATCATTCGCGGAAATGCGGCTGAGGAATGCGTTTGCAGAGTACTCAGGGACTCGCCAGTGCTCATTGCTCCTGACTCCACCGACGTGCTTACCTCACCACTCAACTCCGACGGAGCTCCCGATTGGGAAGATACTGGAAATTGGATGGGTTCGAGACTACCGGCTAGGTCTGAAGATGATTGGCCGGGCTCGCGCGACGCGCTGATGGAATGGGCTACTGCGCGCGTCGAGATCCATTTCGATAGATGCTGGGATGCTGCCGTCGCGGACTGGCAAGCAACTCGGAACCGCGCTGGTTCGCTCGACGATATCGATGTGGAAGAATGTCGAGCGATGGTCATCGAGGGCATTAGAATGCACCTCGATGAGGTTGAACGATGTATCGAGGCGAATGGTGGACCGAGCCTTGCCGCTTGGCGGGCGGGCGAGGCTCGTGAAGCGATTCCTGCTCCAGATGGCTTCCCTCTGACCTGGACAACCCCTCATCCAGCCGCTCGCACAGAAGGTGATGTGACTTGGTTAGAGGCTTGGGAAATCGCCCGACCGTGGTTTGTTGATCCAGATGCTAAGTCATTCACTCAGACGAGTTGTATCCCAGAAGGATGGTTCCAAGGCGAATACGATTTGGTCTATCGATGGGATGGCTCAATCAATATCATCGACATCAAAGCCAGCGTTGGCAAGGGTGATAGATCATACAGTTATATCGCACAACTGCGCCTCTATGCCTGGCTATGGTGGGAATCTCACGGGCGCTCCGAACAAGCGACCTCTCTGGCTATTTGGTACCTTGGGACTGGCACAGTCAAGCCGATTGTATTGCCGACCGTCGCCGAGATGGAAGCCTACGAGAGTGAGCTCGGCGACCTCTATCGATTGCTGCGGGCGGGCAATCCTACAATCGACCAATGCCCGCCTGACCCATCTCCCTACCGTCACTTCGATGCGGGAGGAATTCCAGCAGATCCACCCATCGATCCCGACCCACAAGCCCGATGCAAGCGATGTGATTTTCGTGGTTTCTGTCCGAAGGGTGGCCACGACCTCGAACTCACCGCAGAGCGTCGTATCGAGCGTCTAGGTCATGCTTGGCCAATTACCCCATTCGCAGAGATTGAACCCCGTGTCAATGCCATCGGTGAAGTCATTGGTCTCACCGGACCCGAACTCCTCGAAGATGGTTCCATCAAGATACACTTCAGAATACAGGACGGTTACGATCGGGCCAAGGTCAAACCAGCATACAACGGCGGTCCAACAAAGATTACCCGCGCCATTGCAGAGGGCGCTCGAGTAAAGGTCGCCAAAGCACTCGCAGGTATCTGGCGTGGCGAATTAGAACTGAGTTTAGACTCTGAATCAGAGGTGACGATAGCGAGTGAAGATGAATCTGCTTCGATTGTTGAAATCGAGACACGAGTGAACATAATCGGCAGGATTTGGTCTATCGATTCCTTCCCTGACGGAGCCGGCAACACGCGCTGGGCCGCGACGCTGGTCGACGCCACTGGCTCTGCACAAATCGTCGCCTTCAAGCAATTCATTCCGCTCAGCGCCGCGGCTGTCAACCGTGGAGATACAATCGCAGTCCTCAACGGTGAGAAGGGAGAGTGGGGAGGTCGTCCTCAGGTAAAGTGCGGCCCGGGAACCAAGGTCGTCATCATTGCAGATGCAGAGGACGTACC
>Ga0105349_10000910_pt1 | contig 12170 bp, 7 predicted proteins | sample EN1Hudseemescosm_FD_83661 | JGI IMG/M metagenome (GOLD analysis project Ga0105349, IMG submission 83661) | Methane-oxidizing microbial communities from mesocosms in the Hudson Canyon - EN1B Hudson Canyon | ecosystem: Environmental > Aquatic > Marine > Cold seeps | place: Hudson Canyon...
AACTTCATGTGTTTTTAACGGGACTAAGTGCAGAGAGAATGAAGGCCGCATTTATTACCGAACAAGGAATTTTTGGTTATAACTTAACACCAGATTCCCTAACGGAGATTGAATTAGACGAAGTAGTAGAAAGCCGAATAGAAATTATTGCTTATGAAAGAGAACCTCAATGGCAAGAAAATCTATTAGCCTGTATCGATTAATATTTTAAAAGCGCGCCTTATGGCGCGATTTTATTTTTCAAAGCACGAGTTACGCTAAGCGGTAACTTAGGCAACGACTTAAGCAACCAAGGCAATACCTTACGCTTCATTCCGTTTAACGACTCTGGCACTATGACTTCAATTAAATGCGGCCCAGGATGTTCGATAGAATATCCCAACGCTTTGCTTAAGTCTTCTGCTGTACTAACTCGAGTTCCGTGAACCCCCATTCCTTGAGCAAGTTGTGCAAAGTTTAAAACAGGGCCGCTTAAATCAAGTTGAGACTTGGCTTTCTCGCCTGCTGAATCGGCACCCACACGTTCTAATTCAATATTAAGTACAGAGTACGATGCGTTATTAAAAATAATCGTTGTTACGTTTAATTTTTCACGGGCCATCGTCCATAACGCTTGGTTGGTATACATGGCTGTACCATCACCAATCAATGCAAAAACAGGACGTTCAGGACAGGCAACCGCAGCACCTACCGAATTAGGTAAACCTTGTCCAATCGCCCCACCGGTTAAGGTAATCATATCGTGGCGCGGGGCGCCTTGTGTCATAGTATTCAGCATCAGCCCAGAAGTAATGGCTTCGTCAACAATAATGGCATCTTCAGGTAAATAGTGACCAACTGCTTGGCAAACTTTCTCTGCTGTTAAATCACCTTTAGGGTAGGCAGGGCGTTTACTTTCTTGCAGCATAGGCACCGCATCAGTAGCGCCTAAAGCAGCAGCCAGTTTATTCAAACTTGCCGCGGTATCTTGTTCTGGTGTTGCTAAAGTATGCAGAGTACATTTGTCGGGTACTAAATAACTTTTCTTACCTGGGTAGGCGAAAAACGAAACCGGTGGTTTGCAATCGACTGTAATTAAATTATCCACATCCGCTAGCTGAACCCCAGCCAGTTCGGCTAAATAAGCAATGCGTTCAACCACAGGTAAGCCTGCACCACGTTCAATACGAGTTGGGAAAGTCTCGGCTAATAATTTAACGCCGTTATTGGCAGCAATTTTTGCCGCCGCAAGAATACTCGGCTCGCGTAATGCTCGGCCACCTAAAAGAAGTGCTGATTTCTTACCACTCTTTTTACTCGATGTAATAGCCTTAGCAATTTCAGCAACCACATCATCCGTTGCAACTGGCGCAGGAGTTTGTTCTGGCACAATCGCAGGAATACCGTTTTCACCCCAAGAAACATCGGCGGGTAAAATTAATGTTGAAACAGAATTAGGGTAAGTGCATGCGTCTACTATCGCATCTACTGCATCGCTACATAATGCTTCGGTTGACTGTGAAGTGCGAACAAAGCTAGGAGAAACATTACGCGCAACGGTTTCGATATCCGACTGCAACTGGGCATCGTATTGCACGTGATAGGTCGCCTGGTCGCCGACAATATTAATAATAGGAACTTTGCCTTTGCGGGCATTATGCAAGTTGGCTAAACCGTTACCTAAACCACAGCCTAGGTGCAAAAGAGTTGCAGCAGGTTTGTCGGCCATGCGTGCATAACCATCTGCAGCGCCTGTGGCAACGCCTTCAAATAATGCCAATACCGCACGCATTTTTGGCTCGCTATCGAGGGCGGCAACAAAGTGCATTTCACTGGTGCCTGGGTTTGAAAAACAGACTTCAATACCTGCATCGACCAATGTTTTCATTAAAGCTTGAGCGCCATTTGGCATTGTTATTCTCCGGCTAAATTTTGTTTTAATTATTATTTTAAATATTGTTTATTTATATTCTTTACTGGCTATTTCGTACCAAGAATAGAACGAGCTGCTGCGCGGGCTGTCATAATACAGCCGGGCAAAAAAGTGCCCTCTAAAGAACGTTTACCATTAGAGCCGCCACCACCAAATCCTGCTGCTTCACCAATACAATATAAACCAGCAACTACTTGATTATTTTTACCTAAAACTCTGCAGTCTAAATCTGTTCTCAAGCCACCTAAACTTTTGCGCGTAGTTAATTGCATTCTAATCGCAATAAACGGCCCTGCACCTTCTGTTTGTAGTGGTGCCGGTTTACAAGTACGCAACTTATCGGGGCCCCATTGGCGAGCGTGTAAAATACGACGAATTTGGTCATCGTTATTTAATTGATTGCCCTTGGCAAAGTTAGCATCAAAATTATCGGCGACCGCCTGTAATGTATTTGCATCTACATCGTGTGAACAAGTTAAGGCATTCATCTTTTTAGTTAGACCTTCCAGCGTATCATCCACTAAAAAGTCGGTACTTTCATTCGCCATTTGCTTGATTAAGCGGTGATTACCGAGCAGGGTTTCTTTCAAAAAACGAATAAACTGTTTATCACGAATGCGCTGATTATGCTCTGATCCTGAAATCGCAAATTCTTTAATTGCAATGCGCCAATTTAATAAATGCCAAGTCCATGGTTTCTCTTGCTGAGCAACTCGATCACATAAAGTATGGGTATCAAAACCTGTCACCAAAGGCTCAGGTCCAATGCGTTTGCCCTCATGATTTAACCATAGCGCCGACTTACAAGGAATAGTCGATAAACCATGACCTTCAAAATGTGGGAAAGGGTGCGGGAAACCTGCGGCGTAATTCCACATTTCACCAGGATTAACGATTTGGCCACCTACTTTATCAACAGTTTCATGATGCATATCTCCATCGGCAAAAGGATGAGCGCCGTTTAACATAGCCTCAGGCATAGCTTTGTCTTTGGGCCAGTTTTTACGAACTTCTTTATGACCGCCGTTAATACCACCAGTAGCTAAAACAACATCCCGGGCTTGAAAGTGAAGTATCTCACCGGTGACATCATTTTTTCCGACAGCACCTAAAACAGTTCCTGTATTAGAATTTGTAGGAGAGCCGTCTTGGGTAATTATTTCTGTAATACTGTGTTGGTGTAAAAGGGTTAAACGGTTTTCAGTATTGGCTTTATGTAATGCAGCAATCATCACCTTAGTTAACTCCAGTGATGTTCCCCATACAACGTGATAGCGCGGCACACTATTGCCATCGCCATTTAAACCACGCTCAACCCAGTTCACCGCAGGCATAAATTTTATGCCTTCGCCTTTTAACCAATCATGAACTTCGCTGCGTGAATGTTCGACATAATGTTTGGCCCAATCAACAGAGTGAGTATCGCTTTCATCTAGCTCACCAAAACGAATCCAATCGCGCAATGCGCGCTCAGGCGAATCGGTAATTCCCATCGATCTTTGCAGCGGCGTATCGACTAACGCCATACCACCAAATGCCCAGCGGGCTAGACCGCCAAAACGCTTAGCAGTATCGCGATCGACTAGGGTGACGGTTTTACCTGCACGCAACATTTCAAGCGCGGCAACGATACCGGCAATGCCGCCACCGACAACTAATACATCAGAAGCGATAACATCAGATGATACTTGCTTAGCCATGGGAATATCCTTTTAGTTTATTCTTATACTAAAAGTAAGGTTATAGCAGTATCGACAAGACTTCATTGACTCACTGGGACAGATTGATTGACTTTAGAGGACTACTATTCTTTGTTGTTCAACATCTCATCATGATCAGCCATATCCCATGGCAATTCACCGGGGCTTATCGCAAGAAAATGTAAGTAATTTTCAAACTGATCTAATATATCTTTTACAATATCATCTTCACTGTAGCCAAAAATATCGTAAGACTGGCCGCCACGGCGTAAGAATACTTCAGCGCGGTAATACATTTTTGGATTATCAATATCTTGCTTTAGTTCAGAATAAACAAAGCTCGGCATGGCATGTTCTGTTAGACGAATGTCATAAATAAAGTCTACATCATGGTGCCTTAGCACACATAAATGTGCGCGGTTTAGCACTAAATCAAATTCAACCTCTGCTCGCCAATTTTGGGTTTTAAATTCCATCTGCACATCTTTCATTGCTTTAAGGACTACCGCTTCAATAAAAGTAGTTACCCGTTCTTGATTGGGATAATCAATCATCGCCGTTAAACGATGCTTCCATTGAGAGAGGTTCATCTTTCGATTGGTTAATGTATTTGCTTTTAAGCTGTTATTACGATGCCCTTCAATAATTAACGCGCGCCATAGACCCGCAACGGCCAATAACATAATGATGGTAAAAGGAAGAGCGCTTGCGATGGTCATTGTTTGTAATGCACTGAGGCCACCGGCAAGTAATAGAACCGCTGCGATAGCACCGACTAGAGAAGCCCAGAAGACGCGTTGCCAGACTGGTGTATCTGTATTACCACCAGACGCTAATGAATCGATAACTAGGGAACCAGAGTCAGAAGAGGTGACAAAGAACGTTATGATTAAGAATACCGTTAAAAGTGAGATAAAGAACGGCCAAGGCAATACTTCGTATAGCTGAAATAATGCAACAGCATGATTCTTCTCCACATCTACAATGAGTGAATCTAAACCTTCGTTCATAATTAAGTGAAGTGCAGTATCTCCGAAAATGGAGAACCATAAAAAGGTGAACATAGTGGGTACCAACATCACGCCCACAACAAATTGTCGAATAGTACGTCCGCGGCTGATCCTGGCGATAAATGTTCCCACAAACGGTGCCCAAGCAATCGTCCAACCAAATATAAATAAGGTCCAGTTACCTATCCAGTCACTGCTGGTATAAGCCTGCAGGTTAAATGTACGTTCAACAATACTGTTTAAATAACTTCCTGTGTTTTGTAAAAACGATTCTAGAATATGAATCGTTGGCCCAACAACAAAAACAAATGACATAAGAGAAACGGCTAAAACAATATTCAAAATAGATAAGCGTTTAACGCCTTTGTCCATACCAGCAACAACAGAAATAGTTGCTAAGCAGCTAATGGCTATGATCGCTATTATTTGTACAGTTGTATTAATCGGAATGCTTGGCCACAAGTAATGCAAGCCAGAATTGATTTGGGTAACCGATAAACCGAGAGTTGTCGCTATGCCGAATAAAGTCCCGAGGATGGCAAAAACATCAACAGTATGACCAATAGGACCGTAAATTTTTTCACCGATTAACGGATATAAAGCGGAGCGAATTGATAATGGTAAGCCGTGGCGAAAGGCAAAGTAGGCTAATGCTAAACCGACAACACCATAAATTGCCCAAATGTGAAAACCCCAATGGAAAAAAGATATTTGCATAGCTTGCTTAGCGGCATCAATGGTTTCAGCAGCACCAGTAGGGGGTGAAGCATAATGCAGTACAGGCTCGGCAACACCAAAGTAAAGTAGCGCGACACCATAGCCAGCAGAAAATAACATGGCGAACCACTCAGGAAAACTGTACTGCGGCTCGGAATGATTTGGCCCTAGCTTAATATTTCCCCAGCTTGAGGCCGCGACTGAAACAATAAACACCAAAAATATAGCAACAGACAACATGTAGAACCAACCAAAGGTTGTTGTTATCCATGCTAAGGTTTCGCTAAAAGCTTTGCCTGCTAGTTCAGGGTTGCTGATGGTACCAATAACGAGCAACAGCGTGATTAGCACAGCGGGAAGAAATACCGGTAAAAGTATAGTGGAGCGTATTGCTATTTTTTTCATCTGAACCCTTTGGGTAAACCTTCATTTATACCGAATTTCTACTAGCTTATTATACTTTAGAGGACTCGCCTATGATCTTAGTGGCAATTTTTTAAACTGCTGTAGCCATAATTTGGCAATCATCGACAAAATTCCGATACCTGCACCTATGCTGCCTTTAATAGTGCCGCTAATTTTAGACACACCAATACGTTGTTTAGAATCAACCGCTTGCTCGCTGCTAGTAAAACCGTGTTGAATACATTTAATTTGCATCTCAATAGTCCAGCCAAAGGTTTTATCTTGCATGTTAATGGCCTGCAAACTTGATCTGCGTATTGCACGAAAGGGGCCTAAGTCGGTGACCTTCTTTTTCCATAACCAGCTTATTAATAAACTCGATAAAGCATTACCAAAACGTTGCACCGGGGTTAACGCATTGGCTTCTATATGGCCCAAAACTCTTGAACCAATGGCGAGGTCAAACCCTTGATGTATGTCTTCTAGTAAAGCTAACCCTTGTAGTGGATAACAACAGTCATCGCCATCGATGAATAATACAACATCACTTTTTCTGGATAATTTTTCCATGGCGGTTAGGCAAGCAATGCCATAACCTGGGCTGTATTGGTAAACAACCTCAGCCCCTTCTGCTCGTGCGATATTTGATGTTCGATCTGTTGAACCGTTATCACAGACAATAATCTGGTCGATAATCTGGCTGCCGTCATCGTTTTGCAGCGCCTGCAGCGATCGAATAACCTTGCCAATCGCTTGCTCTTCATTGAGTGCAGGAATAATTGTGCTGATAAAATTCGATTTATACATTACGCGCCTCTACTATCTGTACGGGGCTAGCAGCCAAGCGATCGGTGGCGATAATGTTATTATTTTTATCGACCTCACCAAACTGCAATGTGCCAGTCGGGCAAGTACTTACGCAGGCAGAGCAACGCACGCACTCAGGGTCTTCCATCGGGCGGCCTTTATTAGCAAAGCTCATCACATCAATACCTTGGTGGCAAACGCTGGTACAAGCATTACAGCTAATGCATTTACTCTTTTCAGAAAGAATGCGGAAACGGCTAAAGCGCCCATAAATATGCATCAACGCCGACAATGGGCAAGCAAAGCGACACCAGACTCGGCCAGAATATTTAAAATATAAACCAACACCTAAAATACCGCCTAACAACACATCGACGAACCATTTCCAGCTAACTGGGTTTACTAGCTGATGCTCTGAGTTCTCGCCTTTTAATAACAGATCAAAAGATAGGTTCATCCAGCTTTCAGGAAAAATCCAACCCAAGATCCGGATAACTAATAGCGCGATAGCAGCGAATAAAATAACCTGACCAATCATATTTAATTTATTCCAGATAGGTCCATGAGGCATTTTATGACGCTGGGTATCACCCAAGGTTTCTGCTAATGCACCACAAGAACAAATCCAACCGCAGTAAGCGCCTTTTCCAAAGCGATAGATCAACGCAGGGATGATAATGAAGGTCTGGATAAAACTGATGATCAACCAACCCACCATAGGCGTTGGTGTAAATACGTTATAAACATTTAATGGCCAAGCTAGAATAAATCCATAGGCGTGCCAATATGCGCGAGGGTGTCCCCATTCAGGCCATTGTTGATTGGCCAAGGCTTCGGCAGAAATATAGCTGGGGAATAAACTATCGGCGATAGTTTTCATATTGCCCACATCAAAGGCACCTAGATAACCTGCCCAAGGTAAAATCACTTCGGGTAAAATAAACAGAGGAATAAACTGAATAAAAAACAGACTTAATGTTTGTACTTTTACATAAGGTGTTTTTCGACGCTGAACTCGTTGCCAGCCAAAGAAACCAATGCAACTGGTATACAAGATCGTATAATAAAATGAGCGGCTTTTCATCGATACCGCAATGGTACCTATTAGCGTACTTCTGTCGTCGACCTGAGCTTGCCACCATGGTCCAAAGCCAGAAATAACATTGGGCATAGAATTAGGGAAATCGACACTGCCCCAAATACTGTTAAAGAAACCAAAGTTTTTCCAATCGTATAATGCAATTGCGAATACCATAAAAGCCGCCAGTGCCGCCCAGCCACTAAGGGTACTTTCCCCAGCAATATTTATTTTACTGCGACGGAAAAAATCCAATGGTGCTTCACGGCCAATCGTCGCAAGCACAGCATCATTCTGAATTGTTTTCTGTTTTCCATCCGCTTGAATAAGAACAGCTTCCGTGTCGCCAATGCTGTCTACTTTGCTCTGCATATGTGTTGTGATTCTTCCATCATATTGCAGTTGTGCTAAGCGGCTTAAGTTATCTTCTTTGGGTCGTGAAAAGCTGGCTTTACGATACGAGAGGCTAACCTTGCCACCTTGCTCGGCAATAGCAATGGCTGCTTCTAAGGCACTATCGCCGCCACCAACAACCAGTACATCTTGCTGGGCATATACTTTAGGGTCGTGTAAACGGTTGACTACTTTGTCGGCCTGTTGGCCTTTAGCCTCTAATTGACGAAAATTTCCCGAACGACCAATGGCAACTACAACTCTATGGGCACGAATGATTTCTTTATCTTCGGTAATAACATGCAATAGATTTTTTTTACGTTCTATATGTGATGCTTTCGCCGTAAGGGTTGTAATATCTTGTTGGGCAATGTCATTCTTTAATGAGGCTAATAAAGATTCTTTATCGGTAATGTCATCGCTTAATGAAATTTCACCCGCATGATCCATATTGGCTGGGTAGGTGTAAATTGGTTTGCCAGCGGGAAAGTTCTCGATGGTTGAAAATGGACTATTGGATTCAATTAATAATGCGTTTAGGCCTTTTTTTTGTGCTTCTAATACGGCCGAGTAACCACTGATACCCGCACCGATTATAGCGACATCAACAATATCATCTGCCTGTGTGCGGCTAGAAAAATTATCTGATTCTATTAAGTGGTGAATGGCTTTAGCGCCACTGTCGGCGGCAAACTTTAATAGTGGTGTACCCGTTAAATCACCAACAACATAAACACCCGCTAGGTTTGTTGTGCCATCACCATTTACTAATGGCATTTTTTCAACTTGCCCAGATGGCCATTGGCCATGTAACCAATGCATGTAACGTTTTAACATAATGAGGTCAGCCTGTTTCTATTTGATGTGTGTATTAACAGAGTCGTGAGCAATAATATCGATATGACAGTGCCAGCAGTAATGACCAGGGGCCAGGATGCAGGCTGCCAAATTGCACAGCATAAAAATTGATTAAGTACTTCGTAGCTTAGTGGTGCGAGTAGAATCCATGCCAATAACCAGGGTTTTGGATGTAACGCGGCGAGTACGGCTAATGGCATTAAATACCAAGGGAAAATAACAGGGGTTAATATCAGTGGTAAGGTCATTACGAACTGCATGCCCGATAATAGCGTGTCGGTATTATTTTCTTTAGAAAAGAAAAGATAAGCCGCGATTAACAACAAGCCAATGGCGAATAAAGAAAGAATAACGATAAGTAATGTCTGGCCGTTAAATAGAGTTTCTAGATAAGTAAATAACGGAGAACCAAAGCGCCACTTTTGAAAGAATATACCGATGCTGCCAATAGGTTTGAAACCTAAAGCAAAGGTTGTCGCATAAATTATAATAAGACTTAACAGAGTGCTAAAGGCGGTAATAAAAGCAAAAGTAAATTTTCGCTTAAAAATGGCTAAAAGAAAAATAGGCATTAATAGCGCAAGCGGAAGTAGTTTAATCGCGGTGCCGATTGCGATGCTGATGCCAAGCCAAATAGGCTTTTTATGCCAAGCAGAAAAAACTATCAGTGCGGTACAGAAGGCGCTGACAGTATCTAAATGAGCGCCGATACCAGATTCAAGAATCAATAGCGGTGATAGCGCTATTAAAGGCAGATAATGCTGACGATGCAGTGAGTTTAATAAACTGGCTGCAATTATTAAGGTTAGAATACTGAAAACTACCGTAATCAATTTCCATGTGAGTGTCGCATTTTCTATACCATCGCTAGCGCTGATAGCGAATAAAGATAAGGCGAGTGGCGGATAAAGAGTAACGTATTTCGCATGTTCTTCAGGAGGAAGCCACTCCTGTTTAAGTACGTCTAATTCAGGCGCGTCATGAGCCGTTTGATAGGGATCGATTCCTTCATAGGCTAACTTACCATCGAATAAATAACGCGCCGTATCATTGCTGGTATAACTGTCGATGGGTATAAGCAATAAGCGTAAAACGGTACCAAGGAATACCACAATCAAAAAGACATTGAATTCTTGAATCGATAATTTTTTAGGATTTTCTGGGCGTGGATAAGTCTTCCACGCCACTAACATAAAAAATCCAGCCACTAAAAACTGTATAATAGTGGCGGTGCCGACGGTAGCGCTTGCCTTAACGATAGAGGACGGTTCAATCCAGAAGCAGGCTAAAATGCTAAGAGAGAACCCAATCAGGCTGACATAGAATATGAAAAGCTTATTACTCTCTTTATTATCTTTTTTAGTATTATCTTTATTAATATTAGCCTTCATTAGTTTTTTAACCTCTGATAGTTAATAAAACTACTGATAGAGGTTGACGCATAACCAAAGATTAAGAACAGCATGAAAGGCAACATAAACCAGATTTCTTTATCAATACACCAGATCATTAACCCTAAGAAAACACCTGATAAGATGAATTCAAAAACGGCACCACGAGGGGCAACCGCTTTGTAACGAGGTATTTTTATAGTGCTGGGTTTATTATCGACTGAATTCAATTCACCACTTTTAGGGGTACGTACAAACTCAGTTTTATGCCCTAATAACGCTTCGATGCCTGCGCGGGCATTATTGAAGGATATTTGAATTCCCAGTAATAACAATCCGGGTATATTAAGAAAGGCCTTCTTCATTGGTCGGTTCAAAGCATATTGGCCAAATACCAAATAAATGATATGGCCGCAAGACGAAGCGATTAAAAAGGGTAGGTCCAGCCACCACATATATTCGATTTGATAATGTTCACGAATAAGAATGCTAGGGATTAATAAAAAGATGGTATCAATGAGTAGTAATAAATAAGCGAGGTTATTGGATAGATGAAAAGTCGATTCGATTTTATGTTTAATACTCGCAGGGGAACGCCAAATTGTCCCCAGCATCTTCAGCATTACTTCCGTGCCACCTTTGGCCCAGCGATGTTGCTGACTTTTAAATGCGTTCATATCAGAAGGCACTTCGGCGGGACAGCTGATGTGATTAACATACTGCATCTTCCAGCCCTTCAATTGCGCGCGATAGCTTAAATCTAGGTCTTCAGTGAGTGTGTCGGCACTCCAGTTGCCTGCATCGTAAATAGTTTCTTTACGCCAAATTCCTGCGGTGCCATTAAAGTTTAAAAATAAATTGCTGGCAGAGCGAATATGCTGCTCTAAACCGAAATGTGCATCCAACATAATCGACTGTAACTCAGTTAATTTGTTGTTATTGCGGTTTAAATGCTCCCAGCGCAGTTGCAACATCCCCACTTCTTTATTACTAAAGTGGTGAATGGTATTAATAAGAATGTCGGGTTCTGGAATAAAATCGGCATCGAAAATAGCAATAAATTCTCCAGTAGAAATTTCCATTGCTTCTTTCAATGCACCGGCTTTAAAGCCGGTGCGATTGGTACGATGGATATGCTCCATCGAGATGCCACGTTGGTTATGATAGGCAATACTCTCAGCGATTACATTTCGAGTATTGTCCGTTGAATCATCGACAATTTGTAACTGCAATTTATCCGCGGGATAGTTTAATGCTGCTACCGCATCAATAATTCGTTGCGCGACGTACTGCTCGTTAAAAATAGGAATCTGCACCGTAATATACGGTAAGTCAGAAAATTCTTGATCGATTTTAATTTGGCTATGACGATAAAAAAACCACCGAACAACCATCGATAGACGATGTAAGCCAAATAGGCACAGTACTGAAAGTAATCCGAAATGCAGCGCTAATATTGCGATATCAAACCAAGCCATGAATTAATACTCTCTCGTTAGGCCAACTTGATAGCCGCCACCATTCAAGGCATTGTCACCATAAACATCTTGGTTATACGTTGCTTCTAAACCCCACTTACTTTTTGCACCATTGCTTTTATCGAATGCCCAGCCAACAGTGAATTCAAATTTCCCGAGATTAAATTCATTGGTAGCAGATAAGTTAATGCCATCGGTAGAAATTCTTTCGCCGTTTTTCGCGCTTTCAGTACCGTCCAGTTTTGTGCGGAAATACAAGTTGTCGCCAGCAGAAATACCATACTCAACTAAATAACGGTATTCATCGGAAGGATCATCAGTACGTACGCGATAACCAGCTTCAAGCCCAATGTAGCCGAAAGGATATAAACTACGACCTACTAAAATTCGTGCTTCATAATCGGTTTGGCCATTACCCAGT
>Ga0105349_10000914_pt1 | contig 12142 bp, 11 predicted proteins | sample EN1Hudseemescosm_FD_83661 | JGI IMG/M metagenome (GOLD analysis project Ga0105349, IMG submission 83661) | Methane-oxidizing microbial communities from mesocosms in the Hudson Canyon - EN1B Hudson Canyon | ecosystem: Environmental > Aquatic > Marine > Cold seeps | place: Hudson Canyon...
ATGTAATTATTTGATAAATTTGACATAGTAAGTTAGTAGTGAACAAAAAATAAGTTTTTCGCCTTTGTTAAGGCATATCAAGTGATTAAATAAGTGTATGGCTTTTTAATCATACCCCTACTTTCCCCTTGAGGCGGCCAATTATAACCACCTGTCAAGGTGCTTGACTTTAATAAATCTATAGCTATAATACACAATTTGTATACAATGTTATGAGGGCAACCAATGAGCAATAAATCAGCACGCCGTGGCCGTGACGCCAGACGATCAACTCGTCTTGAAGTCAAAATTGAAATGCTACCCACTTTAAAGCGCGGTATCCCCCTTACCGAACCAATGAGTGAAGAGCAAATTCGCCAGATTGACGATGCCTCAATGTCCATTCTTGAAGAGGTGGGCGTTGAAATCCACGACGCTATCGCCCTAGAACAATGGAAGGAAGTGGGTGCAACAGTCATAGGTGAGCGCGTCTATTTAGATCGCAACCTAGTCAAAGAGTTGATCTCAACAATCCCCGAAACATTTACCATGCACGCCCGCAACCCTGGAAATACGGTTGAAATTGGCGGCAAAAATTCAATTTTTGTACCAATGACTGGTGCGCCGTTCGTCTGCGACCTTGAAAACAAGCGCCGTTGGCCCACAATCAAAGATTTAAATGACTTTCATAAATTAGCGCACATGATGCCGGCACTACATTCATCGGCACACCATATTGTTGAGCCAATGGACTTGCCGATCTCCCATCGTCACTTGCATATCACTTATTCATCCATGAAGCACTCCGACAAGACCTTTATGGGAATGACTAGTAGTGGCAAAAATGCCGAAGACGTGATGGATATGTGCAAGATTCTCTATGGTAAAGAGTACTTAGAATCTCATCCAGTGGTCACCGGCAACATTAACGGCAACTCGCCGTTGGTTTGGGATGAAACAATGCTCTCTGCATTACGTGTATTTTCAGCGCACAATCAGCCTGTACTCTGTTCACCGTTTGTACTTGGCGGCGCAAACACACCGGCAAGTGTGGCGCCAACCGTTGCCCAACTGAATGCAGAAGCGCTTTCGGGCTTGGCCTATACTCAGGTTATTCGCAAGGGTGCGCCGGCCATTTACGGGCATTATCTGGCAACAGTGTCGATGCAATCTGGCTCGCCGATGGCGGGCACACCAGAAATCTCGTTGATGAATTTTATGATTGGGCAGATGGCGCGTTATTACAAGATACCTTGGCGAACATCCAACACCCTAGGCGGGTCAAAAGTGTTCGACGCTCAATCTGGCTACGAAAGCGCTACAACACTCATGGCAGTACTGATGGCCGGTGCTAACTATATCTGGCACTCGGCTGGCTGGAACGAGGCAGGCATGCACTGCTCCATGGCAAAATTTGTGGTTGATGCAGAACAATGTGAAATGGGTTATCGGATGGCTGAAGGTATTCGTTGGGATGACTTTGACGAGGCGATGGCAGCTGTTCGAGATGTTGGGCCTGCTGGTCATTACCTTGGGCATGAACATACCATGAAGAATTTTGAAAGAGCCTTCTTTATGCCAAAATTATTTGACAACAATTCCATTGAGCAATGGGAGGCTGATGGCAGTAAAGATACCATCCAAAGAGGTCTTGAGTACGCCAGAAAAACGCTCAATGATTACCAAGAACCTAAACTTGATGAAGCAATAAACGATGAGTTGTTAGATTACATTGGCCGTCGAGAGGTCACTATTCCAGCCATGGATGCGCTCAACCAGGAGTATTAAAATGTATAACACAGAAGGGCAAAAAAATCTTAAAAAGGACTATATTTATAATGATCTTAAACGTCAAATACTCAGCATTGAGTTGAAACCAGGATCCAGTCTAGATGAGGCCACTTTGTCAAAGAAATACCATATTTCACGTACGCCACTTCGTGAAATTCTTCAAAAATTGTCTGGCGAAGGCTATGTTGACATAATAAGTAATCGCGGCGCTTTAGTTTCTTCAATGGACTATATATCCATAAGTAGCTTCTTCCAGACAGCGAAAATGATTTATTCTGCAATCGGTCGCTTGGCATGCAAGAGTGCAACTCGGGAACAACTAAACGAACTTCAGGGAGCTCAAGATAGCTTCAAGAAGGCTGTAAATAATAATAATTTAAGTGACATGATTTATTATAACGACCTCTTCCATCGACTCATTGGCCAGATGGCAAATAACCCTTACTTGCAGCCCAGTTATGAAAGATTGCTGATCAACCACACAAGAATTGGCCGAACTTTCTATAAACCTTCAGACGACGGCATGATTAAAGATCTTGAAGAGGCTGTGGATCATCATGAGGCGATGATCGAATACATCGCCATTGGCGATGCTGAACGGATGGTGGCTTTAACCCAGGATCACTGGGATCTCTCCAAGGCCCATATGGATAGGTATATCTATCCAGATCCCCTACCACTTGATATTGATGAATAAGCATGACTAACAATATATATATCTCAGCAGAGAACCGAAGTTACGAAACTGTAATGTCTTTAAGAAGAAAAATGCGTAAAAATACAAAAAAGGTGGCGCTGATTACCGGCGCTTGCGGCGGGATTGGTCGAGCAGCCGTACATAAATTTGCCTCACAAGGTATCGCCATTGCCATTGCAGATCAATCCAGTAAAGATGTTGAAAGCTTAGTAAAAGAAGTGATCGACAATGGCGGTCAAGCCGAAGGTTTTGCGGGCGACTTACTGGACAAGAATTATTGTGACAGCTTGCCAGAAGCGGTCTATCAGCAACTTGGGCAGCTCAATATTTTAGTAAACAACGCTGGCCTTATGCGCAGGGGAGCTATTACCGAGGCCAGTGATGAAGACTACGCACTGTCAATGGCGATCAATGTTGAGGCGCCATTTAGGCTTGTTAGGGCTACAATACCCCTAATGGAGAAAATAGGTGGTGGCTCGATTGTTAATACCTCCTCTTGCTGGGGGATTCTCCCAGGTCCGAACCATCTAATATATTGCACCACTAAAGCAGCCTTAGCTGCGATGACCAAATGCCTAGGCAGAGACCATGCACATCAAAATATTCGTATCAACGCAATATGCCCAAATGAAGTTAACACCCCAATGCTGCGAACAGGTTTTGAAATACGCGGCCTAGACGCCGATGATGCGATAAGCACCCTTAACGAATCTGTGCCCATCGGTCATATTGCCGAGCCAGAGGAAATAGCCGATGTCATTGCTTTCTTAGCATCGGATGAAGCGCGCTATATTTGTGGATCACTCGTGGAGATTAATGGTGGAAAAGCGGTTTACTAATAAAGTTATTGTTGTCACTGGTGGCTCACAAGGTATTGGTCTTGCCTGCGCTGAGCGCTTTCATGCAGAAGGTGCTACAGTTTGCGTTGTACAGAGGTCTCCAGTAGAAAAGTTTCACAGCTATAGCTTTGACTTAGGGACTGAGGATGGCTGCGAACAATGCATTGCGGCCATCGTTGAAGATCATGGGTCAATTGACGTATTGGTCAACAACGCGGGCATGATGGAAGAATCCACCATCGAAAATACAAGTCTAGCCAGCTGGAACAAAACCATTGCTCTTAACTTAACTGCGCCATTTTTATTAAGCAAATTTGCAATGTCGCATTTAAAACAATCGCAAGGAGTCATAGTTAATGTGGGTTCGATTGAAGGCCTGGGGGCCAACCCAAAACACGCTGCTTATTGCGCCAGTAAGGCTGGCTTACACGGACTTACGCGTGCGATTGCCATTGATCATGGCGAGGATGGCATACGTTGCAATGCTGTTGCGCCAGGCTGGATAGACACCGAGCTTAATGAAGACTTTATTAACGCAACCCCAGATCCAGAGCATTTTAGAAACAGCATAGGCAAAATTCACCCGCTCAACAGAACTGGAAAAACAGCAGAGGTAGCCGCGCTTGTTGCTTGGCTTGGCTCATCTGACTCAAGCTTTGTTACTGGCCAAGTCTACACAATCGATGGTGGCCGCATGGCCAAAATAAGCCTACCGAACACTTAAGGAGAGAAAATGAAATTTGAAGGAATTTACACACCACTGATTACCCCTCACAACGCCGATCGTAGTATTGATTACGACGGCATAGAGCCCATCATCGAAGATTTAATCAAAAGCGGTGTTCACGGCATTATTCTTGCGGGCACCACCGGTGAGTACTACGCTCAAAGTCAAGAAGAAAGGCTGCAGCTTATGTCAATTTGCAAACAAATCATTGGCGATAGGTTGCCGCTGATTATTGGCACAGGCTCGATACGTACTGAAGAGTCGGTGGCTTATGCAGAAGCGGCGGCAAAAGCAGGCGCAGATGCCATTCTAGTGGCAACACCGCCGTACGCCCTGCCCACCGAAAGAGAAAATGCATTGCATGCTTTGACTATTGATCGTGCAGCCAATCTACCCATTATGCTTTATAACTACCCAGATCGAATGGGGGTAATGATGGGTGAAGAATATCTTGATAGAGTTGGGCGCTCATCAAACTTCTGCGCCATTAAAGAAAGCAGTGGTGACATCAACCGCCTGCATTTGCTCGCTAGGGACTATCCACATATCCAGCTAGGCTGTGGCATGGACGACCAGGCGTTAGAGTTCTTTGCCTGGGGTGCCAGTTGCTGGGTTTGTGCTGGCTCAAATTTTGCGCCTGAAGAACACATAGCCCTATATCAAGCCTGTCGTGTCGAGGGCAATTACGATAAAGGACGACGCATTATGTCAGCGATGATGCCATTAATGCGAGTATTCGAACAGGGTGGTAAGTTTATTCAATGCATCAAACATGGTGCCACCATCCGAGGGCTGCAAGTCGGACCACTTAGGCGACCGCTTCAAGCGCTTAACAAAGACGACAAGCGTCAACTAGAACAAGTCATACGCGTTATGAATCGTACTATCAATCTCATCTGCGAAGAGGATCAATAAATGTCAGAACTACTAACACACCAGGAATACCAAGCCATTGCAAAGTCACTGGATTTTCCAACAACGGCCTTTATCAATGGCCAATTTCAAGCAAGCAAGTCAGGCCAAACCTTTGCCTCTCACAATCCGGCAACTGCCGAGTTGATTGCTAATGTCAGTGCTTGTAACAGCGAGGACGTTGATCACGCCGTGCTTAAAGCACGCGAGGCTTTTGATCAAGGACACTGGTCAAAACTACACCCGAGCGAGAGAAAAGAAGCGCTGATTAAATTAGCCAAATTGATCAAAAGAAACACCAATGAATTAGCAGTACTAGAAAGCCTTGATTCCGGCAAACCGATTCGAGATTGTGTCACTGTTGACCTCCCAGAGACCATCGATACGATCCTCTGGCACGCGGAAGCGATTGACAAAATCTACGATCAAAGTGCTCCTGCTGGCGAGGATGCAATGGCTGTGATTGTCAGAGAAGCTGTTGGCGTTGTCGGCTGTGTCTTGCCTTGGAACTTTCCCTTGATGATGCTGGCTTGGAAAATTGCCCCGGCACTCGCAGCTGGTAATTCTGTCATTGTCAAACCGGCAGAACAAACCAGCTTAAGCACCCTTAAAGTTGCCGAGTTGGCAATGGAGGCGGGCATTCCTAGGGGTGTGCTTAACGTACTCACCGGACTGGGGCCTGATGTTGGTGAGCCTTTGGGTATGCACGCCGATGTTGATATGGTCTCTTTTACCGGCTCTACCGAGACTGGCAGGCGTTTTCTGCATTATTCTGCGGACTCTAATTTGAAGAAAATTGTGCTGGAATGCGGCGGCAAAAACCCTGCCATTGTCTTAAATGACGCCGAAGAATTAGACCTGGTCGCCGAACATATTGTCAATGCTGCGTTTTGGAATATGGGTGAAAACTGCTCAGCGGCATCAAGGCTCATTGTAGAGCGAGGCATTAAGGATGCATTGCTCGAGAAAATGATGGCCCACCTGCGTGACTGGAAAACAGGCGACCCTCTGAACCCAGAAAACTTTCTTGGCTCTTTAATCGATCAAGAACATTACCACAAAGTCTGCTCTTACCTTGAAGGGGCTCACGTGCTTTGTGGTGGCACTACCCAAGAGCCTTGCTACGTGATGCCAACCATTATTGACAACGTCGAGGCGAACGACAGTCTGGCACAAGAAGAAATTTTTGGACCAGTCTTATCAATTATTACCGTTAACTCCTATGATGAGGCCATTGAGGTGGCTAACAACACCGTCTACGGCCTTGCGGCCAGTGTCTTTAGCGCCAACGGCAAAAAAGCCATTAGAGCGGCGCGTGCTATCAAAGCAGGCACTGTCACGGTCAACTGTTATGGCGAAGGTGATATGAGTACGCCATTTGGTGGCTATAAGCAATCTGGCTTTGGCGGCCGAGACAATTCAATCCATGCGCACGACCAATACACAGAAGTTAAAACTATCTGGATTGATCTCTCCGATAGAGCGCCAGAAGAGGCTATCGATTAGCGCTAAATAAGGACTAGTATGAGTAAAACAATAAAACTTGCCACCAACCCAGGCGTCTCTGGCTGGCAGGCCATTCTGCCAAATAGAGGGCCACAGCCAGTACTCGATGACTCAATTGATGCTGATTATCTGGTGATTGGTGCAGGTTTTGCAGGTCTTTCAGCAGCACGACGCCTTAATCAGTTAGAGCCAGATGCTCAAATTGTGATTCTTGAGGCCTGCGCTGTGGGTGAAGGACCAGCTGGCAGGAATTCAGGCTTTATGATTGACCTACCCCACGATCTTGCCTCACAAGATTATGCTGGGAACGCTGATTTAGATCGCCAACAAACCGCTATAAATCGCGGCGCAATTGACTTTGCCAAAAGCGCATTTGCAGAATACCATATGCCGGGCGAGGCAATGCAGTGCGTCGGCAAAACGAATGCCGCTGCAAGCGTCAAAGGCATGCGATTTAATGAACAATACGCTAAACACCTAGAAAGCATGGGGGAAGCTCACAAGCTTCTGGATGAGCATGAAATGCGCAAACTGACTGGCATAAGTTACTACCTAGGCGGTCTGTGGACGCCGGGCACAGCCATCTTGCAACCCGCGAACTACATCAGCTCTTTTGCAGACGGCCTATGTGCAAATAAAAACATACGTCTATTTGAAAATTCAGCTGTGACCAGTCTCGACAAACAAAGCGCTTCTGCTGCAGATACTCTCTGGCGTGCAAAAACCAACCGAGGAGTCGTGCAAGCAACAAAAGTCATTCTTGCTGTTAATGGCATGATAGAGCGATTTGGTTATTTTCAACAACGATTGATGCATGTATTCACCTACTCCTCAATGACAAGAATGTTAACGACCAATGAGGTCAAACAACTTGGCGGCGAACCCACTTGGGCATTTACTTCTGCCGACCCAATGGGCTCATCCATTCGGCGAATTTCCGACACGGGTGGCGATCGCATTATGATACGCAATCGATTCACATACGAGCCGAGCATGGAGGTAACAAAAACTCGCATGCAGGACATCTCAAAGGACCATCGACAAGCATTTGATGTCCGCTTCCCAATGCTAAAAAATGTTGAAATGGAGTATTGCTGGGGTGGGCGTCTGTGTCTTAGTCGAAATAATGTATTTGCTGCAGGCGAGGTCGAAGATGGAGTGTTTTCTGCTTGCTGTCAAAATGGCCTTGGAACAGCAAAAGGCACGGCTATCGGTGTCATTGCTGCCGAGCAGGCCAGCAAAGCAACACGCAGTCTAATTGAGGACTATAAAGCCGAAGAGCCGCCAAAAAAACTATTACTAAAGCCACTAATGTATCTTGGGGCAAACGGCTATATGCGCTGGAAAGAGATGCGCGCTGGCAAGGATAAATAACATTCACAATGTAACTGTTAACCAAACAAAGAGTCGCTATGCAAAAAAGAAAAATTACAGACCCACTAGAAGTTAAATTTAAACCCTTTGACAGATACGGCTCGGCAATCGAGAAAATGAGCTGGTATGAAATTAGTTATGATGCTGAAACTGGCTTTGGCACTTTTGTACTAAAGCTTGACCCTGGCGCTCAATCCATTCCACATGAGCATACTGGTTTTGAAGAATTTATGGTTTTGCAAGGAGAGATGGTCGACTTTGATAATACCGTTTTCAAAAAAGGCGACTTTGTTACTTTTGAACCGGGTAGTTGCCACTCATCGTCTTCACCCAAAGGCTGCTTACTGTTGGTTTTTATGCGGGGTATCAATAGAGCAATTTAACTGTAACTCAATACAGCTTCACCAAGCACATCCATTCGGGGAGAGAAGCCCAAACCAGGGTCTTGCGGAGCGGTAATAAAACCATTCTCCACAACGTAATCACCATCGGCCGTTTTCAGCGAAACCATACCCCGACACTCCAAAATACATCTTAAATACTTCTCTGGCACGGTTTGCCCCATGTGCACGATAGCGGCAAAGGCAATATCAGAACCGGTGGTGTCTTGCACACTCATGGTGTAGCCCGCTGCAATACAAATATCTCTCTGCCTGCGACAACGCGTTAAGCCGCCATTCTTTGAGATTTTTAGTCCAATACCATCGGCGCCATCTTCGGCGATCAAGTTGATAATATCTTCCTCGCTTTGTGCCAGTTCATCCCAAATAATAGGCATCGAAGTGCGTCGCCTTAGCGACATACATTCTCGCCAAGTTGCGCATGGCGCCTCTAGAACGATATCAAAACTGCTTGGCAATATGTTAATCAACCTTAGTGCGCTTTCCACACTCAAACCACCATTGGCATCGACAATAAAGTACTCGCCTTTTTGTCGGCCTTCTAGGCAGGCCTCAATCCTTTGAGCATTTAACAGCGGGTCGTCGGTGATTTTGATTGAATGCCCCAAATAACCCGCCTCTCTATGTAATTGCACTCTTGCACGCATATCATCAGCATCACCTGCATAAATCGAGGAAATCAACGCCAATGGTTTGTTGACTCTACCACCGAGCAAATCACATACTGGCATCTCAACCGACTTACCGAAAATATCCCAACAGGCAACATCAATCGGTGTTTTTGCATGATTATGCCCTTTCAAAGAACCATCCATTGTTTCGTTGATGCGGTCCAGTTGTCGAGGATCTTTACCAAGTAAGCTTGGTGCTATTTCTGCAATACCTGCACGCGCACCAGCACCATGTGCAGCAATATAAGTTGAGCCAAAAGGTGTACTCTCACCCCAACCCTCAATGCCACATTCAGTAGTTATGCGAACAAACGACGCATCAAACCCTGTGTACTCCCGTCCCCCCGATAATCGGTAGATGCCGCCAGAATAGGGTAGATGCGCCTGAAAAACCTCAATTTTTGCAATTTTCATCAGCTCGACTCCTAGGAAAAACTTTGATAAAGATTAAACATGCTTGTATCTGGCACAATGCCCAAGCCAGGGCCCTTAGGAATATCAATCCAACCGCCGCTTACTTGCACGCTATTCAGTCTGTCGTAAGGCTTATCAATATATGGTGCAGCAATCCAAGCACCGCGTGACAAGCTGGGCTCAACAATACTGGCGAGATGCACACAAGCAGCCGCAACAATATCACCTCCCCACGAATCATCACAACTAAGAGGTCGTCGATATGTGTGGCAAATATCAATAATTGATCGCATCGCGCTGACGCCACCAACACGGGTAACCTTCATCCCAAAACCGTCTGCAATACCCTCATTAATGGCTTTTGCAACAGTAGCAATGTCACTTGCAGACTCATCAAGGTACAGTGGGTGGCATATATTTGGCGTAATTGCCTTTAATTCCTCATAGCTGTCACATGGCTGCTCAAGAACAAAATTCAAATCACGACAACTTTGCGAAAAATGAATCGCTTGTGTCGTTGTTAAGCCGCGGTTTGCATCAAATGCAATGCTTGTTTTTGAATTTTTTACTTCGAATACTTTACGAGCAACAGCAATATCTTCTGCCACATCACGGCCACCCACTTTTACTTGCAGTCTTTCATAGCCTTGCTGTTGTTTATCAACAACAAGTCGAGCAACCTCGTCCGGACTTTCAATACTAATAGCATAATAACTCGGCACTTTTTCTCGCTTGGCGCCGCCCAACAGAGAAGATATAGGTGCATTGTAATGCTTGCCAATTATGTCCCATAACGCCATATCAATTGCCGCTTTGGCATACAAATGCCCCATCAAGGCAAGATTACATTTGTACATCACCTGACCATAATGCAACGGATTCATACCAATCAAATGAGGTGCCATTTCACACAATGCCGCTCTTGCACCAAGCGCGTGCGCTTCTTGATATACCGGACCTAATGGGCAAACTTCACCAAAACCGGAAATACCGGAATCGCTAATAATTTGTACAATGGTCGTATCCAGACTGTCAACTTCAGACAAGGCCATCTTGTATGGCTTACCTTTGATGTCTAGGCTGTGTTGGTAAATATGTAACTCGGTTATTTTCACTTTCCAATCCGCTTTACTTTTGTGGTGGCACCAATACCAACTTTCCAACGTGTGTTTTTGTCAAAAAATCTTGCTGAGCCTGAACTATATCTTTGAGTGGATAGCTTTTTGCCACTAGTGGCTTAATCTCGTTGCGCTCAATATAACCAATCAGGTTCTCAAAAACTTTTTGCTCTTGAAAAGTACAACCAATTAAGGTTAAGTCTTTTAAATAAAGTGTTCTTACATCCAACTCAACGATTGGCCCTGCAATTGCGCCAGATGCGGCATAACGGCCGCCTGTTTTTAACAATTCTAATAAACCGGGAAATGCATTTCCTGCAACCAGATCAATGACAACATCTACACTCTCAGTCTTCACTGTGTCCGTTAATTTTTGTTCGCGAGTAACCACTTGAGTGGCACCAATCGAGCGCACCCCAGCCACTTTTTCCTTACTGGTTTGGGCAATAACAACTGCACCACGCCTCTTAGCCAGCTGAACAGCGGCAGAACCAACACCACCTGATGCGCCTGTGATAAATACTGTTTCTCCGCTTGTAACATTGACACGCTCGAGCAAATTTTCAGCGGTAGAGTATGCACACGGAATGGACGCAAGCTCAATATCAGACCAATTGCTCTCAACCTTAAAGGCTTCAGCACTATAGGCCAACATGTATTGAGCGAATCCACCATCGCATTCGGAGCCCACCGTCCAACATTTAAAAGGCTGGTAAGCAACAGCAGCTTGCTGCATGGTTCTCACCAACACCCTTTCACCAATTCGATTAGAGTTAACTCCTTCACCCACCGAAACAATCTCGCCGCAACAGTCGGCGCCCTGAATTCTAGGGAAGGTCAAGGGTGTGCCCGACCAAGACCCATCATCGTCATCAGCTGTCTCAAAGCCTGCAGCACCACCAGTGTTGGTTTCTCCAGTGACAGACTTTGAGTACCAAGCGGTGCGAGTATTAATATCAGTATTATTAACGCCCGCTGCAAGCACTTTGATCAGTACTTTATCTGCTGCAACGGTAGGCACATCGATATCATCTCGATAGTCCAATTTTTCAAAGCCGCCGTGACCTGTTAACAGAACGGCTGACATTTTGACCGGTATATGACTCATTCTTGTATCTCCATCAAAGTAAATTAACGTAGTAAGTGTTTTTCGAAAGGATATTTAGACAGCACCTCATAGCCTGTTTCAGTAATAAGAACTTGCTCTTCTAGTTTAACGCCGGGGCCGCCATCTCGACGTCCAACATAACTTTCAACACAGAGCACCATGCCCGGCTGTAAGATACCGTCATAACTTAGCTCATTGAGCTCCCAAGTGAATGGTATGGCAGGATATTCATCGCACAAACCAACACCATGATATTGCAAAGAGTAATGACGATATTCGTTTTCAGGATATTCCAAGGCCTCATTTGTCATATCCATAAAGCTCATGCCAGGACGTAAAATTGAAATGTTATGCTGCACTTGTTCGTAGGCTTTGCTGTAAATATCTTTTTGCGCATCTGTTGGCTTTTGGTCGCCACACAACCAACTTCTTGAAATATCCGTGCAGTAACCATAGGCACCTACCAAGTCCGTATCAAAGCTCATCAACTCACCATTTTGAATCGGTCTTGAGGAGCATTCTTGATACCATGGATTGGCTCTTGGGCCCGCTGCCAATAGCCGTGTCTCGATCCACTCGCCGCCACGAGAGAGCATCTCTGCATG
>Ga0105349_10000915_pt1 | contig 12136 bp, 10 predicted proteins | sample EN1Hudseemescosm_FD_83661 | JGI IMG/M metagenome (GOLD analysis project Ga0105349, IMG submission 83661) | Methane-oxidizing microbial communities from mesocosms in the Hudson Canyon - EN1B Hudson Canyon | ecosystem: Environmental > Aquatic > Marine > Cold seeps | place: Hudson Canyon...
GTGGATGAACCATTTGACGATACAGTTAAAAATATAAATAATTTAATTCGTGTGTGTGCTGGAGATTTGCTTAAGAGGCAAAGTCCATTGTTGGCAATAAAAAGGGTTAGAAGGTATGTTTTTAATAAGTTTGAAAATTATAAGTATGATGAAAATTACACATTTGATTGGTATATGGATGTTTGCGAAAAAGAGGGAGTGACAGCAACTTTCTATTTTATACCGGACAGTAGAGAGGAAATGAACGGTTGTTATAGCTTAGAGGATGCAGCAATACTAAATCTTATAAAGCATATTGATAGTAGGGGGCATAAAATAGGGTTGCATGGAAGTTATCAGACATATAAAGATAAGAAGAAAGCCAAGGTACAAAAAAATAAGCTTGATGATGTTATGACAAGTCTTGGTATCAATCAACAAATAAAAGGGAATAGGCAGCACTATCTTAGGTGGAACAGCAGTATTACACCTTCTGTTTTGAATGATGCTGGGTTTGAGTATGATACGACAGGTTCCTATGCTGATAGAGTGGGTTTTAGGTATGGGGTATGTTATGAATTTAGTATGTTTGATTTTTTAAATAGAACAAGACTTAATATAAAACAAAGGCCATTAATAGTTATGGAATGTACTGTTATAGATGAATTATATATGGGGTTAGGATATACAGAACAAACAATAAAAATAATAAAAGGTATGAAGAGAGAGTGTGCTAAATATAACGGTAATTTTTCTCTTCTTTGGCATAATGACCATTTTAGAAATGTTAGAGATAAAGGGATATTTAAAGGAGTGTTGAGTTGTTTATAGACTTATCATTTTTAATGATTTGGCTGTTACTACCTTTGTTTTGGGGTTTGTTAATGAAGTTGGCAGGTTTGAATTTGACTAAGCCGAACATACCAGTTACATTAATTATCTTCATATATGTTTTTCAGTATATTGGACTCCCAATACTTTATTTTCAATTAGATGCATATAGGTTTAGCGAGGGGGTAAATGATAAGGTCATTGTTTTAAATATATTTTTGTTCACCTCAATCACTATTACTTTAATGATATTTGGATATGTAGTGGCAAAGTTACATTTTGGTCGTCTAAACTGGAATAAAGAATATGTTGATAAAACAAATATAACAACAAGCTTTGCTATTTTTATTTTTTTTACTTTATCAGTCAGTGTGCTTTTATTGTATATAACAAAATTAGGCGTAAATAATTTAGCTATATTGAGTGTTGTTGGTTTGGTAGATAATAGCGATTCTTTAGCACTTCTCCGGTCATCTATGGGAAATAATTTTTCTGGTAGATATCATTGGTATTACCTTTTCATGAATAAGATTTTAATATTTATTTCATACATTTACTATGTTATGTTTTTAAGCGGTTTAAAGTATAGTAAGGTTATGTTTTATATGTCTTTATTGGCTGTTTTGGTTTCGTTAACAATGGCAACTGCAAAAGGACCATTAATAAACTATTTAATAGGGATTTTTATTATAAATATAATAGTAAGTAATGAAAAAATTAAAATTAAAAAAGTGTTTGCTTTTATGGTAGCTCTGATTGTTATTTTAGTGATGATGTATATTCTTTTCATGAATAATTCAAGTGTTTTTAGTGCGTTGTGGCATGTTACAAGTCGTATAACAACCGGTCAGATTCAACCTGCTTATCACTATCTTGAGTTTTTCCCATATTATCAGGATTTTTTATTGGGCAGAAGCTTCCCAAATCCAGCTGGAATATTACCTTTTGAACATTATCGGTTAACCCATGAACTTATGGCGTGGCACAACCCAAGTCAGGCGAGTCGAGGCGTTGTAGGCTCAATGCCAACAATATACTGGGGGGAAATGTATGCAAATTTTGGTTGGCTAGGTGTTTTAGTTGTGCCGTTAATTGTAGGGTATGTTTTGTATGGAATAAATTCAGTTTTATTTAGATTTAAAAAAAATATGATAACAATTAGTTATTTTGTATGGATAATAATGCATATTAGTAGTTTAAGCGGTACATCTTTAAGTAATTATTTTGTTGATATATATATGGTTGTTACCACTATTGTTTTCTTTATATTATATTTTTTAAATGGAAGCCCCCGGACTTATAAATATATTGAGGAAAAATAAGTGTGAAACTAAAAATAACACATGTTACATCAGCACACCCACGATATGACACAAGAATTTTCGAGAAAATATGTAGTAGCCTAGCTGAGAATCTAAACTATCAAGTCAATTTAATAGTGGCAGATGGGCGAGGTGATGAGTGTAAAAGTAGTGTTATTATTTATGATGCCGGGATACTTTCCGGAAGAGTAAATCGAATGTTCCGAACGACTAAAAATGTTTTTCAAAAAGCAAAAGCGCTAAATAGTGATATTTATCATTTGCATGATCCTGAATTAATACCTATTGGGGTGAAGTTGAAAAGACTGGGCTTCAAAGTGATATTTGACATTCATGAAAACATTAGTTGTCAAATTAAAGATAAAGAATACATACCAAAAATATTCAGGAATTCTATTTCTTTTATTTATAGAATTTATGAAAAAAAGAGTCTTAAAAAATTTGATGGACTGATTTTAGCTGAAAATTCTTATTATGAGTATTATAAAGATTTGTCAAATAATATAGAAATAATATTAAACATGCCTGACATAAGCTCTCTGGAAAAGTTCGTGAATAAAGGTGGAGATAAAAATGAAATCTTTTATATTGGAGGGGTAAGTGTCGATCGTGGCGTTGATGTTATTGTTGATGCAATTAAGATAGTTAAAAACAAATACCCGGATATATTTATGCATTATATTGGCCCTTTTGATAAAAAAATAATTAATAATTTAGATATTAGTTCTATTGAAAAGAATATAAAATTTTATGGCGAAATTCCTTTATTTGAAGGGTTAAGTTATTCTCTCAATGCAAAAATAGGTATTAGCATATTGAAACCTATAGATAATTATTTGCGCTCTTACTCAACAAAAATATTTGAATATATGGCGCTAGGTTTGCCAGTAATTACATCAGATTTTCAGTTATATAAAGATGTGATTGAAAAAAGCAATTGTGGTATATGCATAAATCCACTTAAGCCAAAAGAGATAGCTCGGGCTATAGAATATATCATTGGTCATCCTAAAGAAGCAATGTTGATGGGGCAGAATGGACGCAGAGCTATTTTGAAAAAGTATAATTGGGAGGTTGAAGAAAAAAAACTACTTAACTTCTATAAATTGTTTGAGGATAATATCGAGTGAAAATCACAAAAAGTATGAATATATTGCATTTAACGCATACAGATATTAATTTTGATTCACGTATATTAAAAGAGATGCAGTCTATCGCTAAATCTAACAATACTTTTACTGTTAGCGGAATCGGTGTAATCCGTAATGAAGCAGTAGAGTATAAGAATAATGTTGATAATATAAGTATCTATTCAATTGTTCTCAGAACAAGGAAGTGGAAATTTCTACCTGAAATAGCACGACATATTTGTTCGTTTTTTGAGCTTTCTATTAAAGTAACTTTAAAATCACATAAATTAAGACCGGATGTGATTCACTGCAATGATAATTTACTATTACCAATTGCTGTTATTATCAAGTTGATTACAAGTGCAAAACTAATTTATGATGCCCATGAATTAGAATCCAATAAAAATGGTATAACTGAAGTCTTTGGAAAATTTATACTTTATACTGAAAAAAAAGCATGGAATTTTATAGATGCTCTAATAGTGGTTAGTCCATCTATAGAAAAATGGTACTACAAAAATATAGGGAAAAAAGACTCTGAGGTTGTTTTAAATTCACCAATATTTGAAAAAGGTGCAAATGTTAATGATAGTACGTATCTACGAGATCACTTTTCAATTGAGGAGGATTCCAGAATATTTCTATACATCGGTATCTTAGTAACTGGACGAGGTATTGATTTAGTGACAGATGCATTTAAACAGCATGATTTGAAATCAAGTTTGGTATTTTTAGGTCAAGGTGAATTAAGTGATGAATTGAAGGTGTTATCTCAAAAGCATGCTAATATTTATGTTCATGATGCGGTTCCGCATAGGCAGGTTGTGGCAGTTGCCAAAAGTGCTGATGTGGGGTTATGTTTAATTCAAAATGTATCTTTAAGTGATTATTATTGTTTGCCAAATAAATTGTTTGAGTATTGTTTTGCAGGCGTTCCTGTCTTAGCATCTGAATTTCCAGATATTTCTCAAGTGGTAACTAAATATAACCTCGGAAAGTGTTGTAAATTAGACTCTGATAGCGTTTATAAGGCTATTCAAGAGCTTGAAAATATGAATGAGTTACCCAAAGTTAATATAGAGAATCTGTATGATCTTAGCTGGGGTGCTCAAGAAGATAAATTAATAAAACTATATAAAAAATTAATTCAGTAAGGTAGCAATTGTATGTGCGGTATTTTTGGACAAGTTTCATCATTAAAGGTCGATCAAAATAAGCTTAACGCTTTGGTAAAACATTCTGAACAAAGAGGAGTGGACTCTAGTGGTTTAATTTATTTTGATGATTCGTCTTATATCGTTGAGCGTGCAGACTATAATATTGAAAAACTTTTAAACAAAGTAAAACCTTATGATTCACAGGTAGTTTTAGGGCATAGCCGATTAATTACTAATGGGTTGGGCGATAATCAGCCTGTAGTTCGTGACAATATCTGTGCAATTCATAATGGGATAATCGTAAATGAAGAAGAGGTTTGGAAGAAACTCAATGTTGAGAGAAAACTTAAAATTGATTCTGAGCTTATTGTTGCAATAGCTGAGAAATTCTTGTCTGAAGATAGTGACATTACAGATTTACCCAAAAAGATACTTACTCTTTGTCGAGGAACTATTTCTTGTGCTTTAGTCGTTCCAAGTTTGGGTAAAATTATACTCTTTTCAAACAATGGAAGTTTGTATGTTGGTGAGAATGGTGATGAGCTATACTTTGCATCAGAAAATTATGCACTAACTCAGATAGGGTGTACAAATATAAAGCAAATAAAAGAAAATGCTTTTTTAATAGATATCCCTATTTCCCCAAAAGACTTAATAGTTGGTGATGAAGTAGTTAGAAATGAAGATTTAATACCGGAGTTTAAATTTAATAAAATAGAAGAAAATTCATTAGAATATAATTTAGAATTGAATATTAAGCGATGTACTCGTTGTATTTTGCCTGAAACGATGCCTTATATAAGTTTTGATTCTGAGGGAGTTTGTAATTATTGTCATAATTATAAACCTAGGAACAAACCAAAGCCTAAGGAAGAATTATTCAATTTAGTAGAGTCATACCGTCGTAAAGAGGGCCTTGATTGTATAGTGCCATTTTCTGGTGGTCGTGATAGCTGTTATGGCCTGCACTTAATAGTTAAAGAGTTAGAAATGAAACCTATAACCTATACTTATGACTGGGGTATGGTAACGGACTTAGGTCGCCGTAATATTAGTCAAATGTGTGGTGATATGGGCGTGGAAAACATTATCGTTGCTGCTGATATAGCTCAAAAAAGAAAAAATATCACCATGAATTTAAAAGCATGGTTAAAATCACCACATTTAGGCATGATGGCCATGCTTACAGCTGGTGATAAACACTTTTTTAGATATGTTGAAGCGATTAAAAAGCAGACAGGTATAAACTTGAATCTATGGGGGGTTAATCCTCTTGAAGTAACACATTTTAAATCAGGTTTTTTAGGAATTAAACCTGATTTTGAAGAAGAAAAAGTATATAGCCATGGCATGATGAAGCAACTTAGGTACCATTCAAAAAGGTTTAAGGCGATGACTGAAAGTATGGGTTATTTTAATAGCTCAATATGGGATACGCTTTCAGGGGAGTATTATCGGAGTTTTACAGAGAAGCAAGATTATTTCCATATTTTTGATTATTGGCGCTGGGATGAAGAAACTGTTAATGACACGCTAATTCATCAATATGATTGGGAAACTGCAATTGATACATCAACCACATGGCGGATAGGTGATGGAACAGCTGGTTTTTATAATTATGTCTACTATACTGTAGCTGGATTTACTGAGCATGATACCTTTAGAAGCAATCAGATCCGCGAAGGACAAATGACAAGAGAAAAGGCTTTAGAGTTAGTGAAAGATGAAAACAGACCACGATATCAAAATATTCGTTGGTATCTTGATGTGCTGGGTATGGATTTTAAAGAAGTGGTTAAAACCGTAAATGATATACCTAAGCTTTATAAGGTAGATTAGATGAATATTTGGTATTTTTCTGCTTACGATCAACCTAAAGGTAAATCATCCAGAACGTATGATTTTGCTTATCAGCTAGTTAAAAAAGGACATCAAGTCACTATGTTCACAAATAGTTATTGTCACTGGACGCAAAAGGAAAAACTTTCTAAGGGCGAGAAGTGGCGGATTGAAATAGTTGATGGTATTCGAGTTGTTTGGCTAAGGACATTTCATTATAAAGGTAACGGTTGGCAAAGAGGCATTAATATGCTCACCAATATTTGGCGCTCAATGCAAGCGTCAAATACATTTAAAGATAAACCTGTTGTTGTTATTGGGCCTTCTGTACCTATCGGAACTGGGTGGGTAGCATTAATGATTGCGAAGAAGAGAAAAGCAGCATTTGTGTATGAAGTAAGAGATGTATGGCCTATTGCATTAGTTGATGATGGAGGGCTCTCAAAGAAAAGTTTTACTTATCATGTTTTTCGGTATTTGGAAAAAATGCTTTACCAGAACTCAGATCGTATTTCTGCAACGATGCCTTTTCTTCATGAGCATGTTACATCTAGTGGAGGGGATTCGAGAATTATCGAATGGATGCCAAATGGAGTCAATTTTGAAAGGTTCTCAGGTTACAGTACATATCAAGGAGGAGAACAATGCTCGCTTACAGCAATGTATATTGGAGGGTTCGGCACGGCACATGATGTAATTACTATCGTTCGGGCGGCAAAGATTCTTCAGCAACAAGGCAATGATAAAATTAAATTTATCATTATAGGTGATGGGCCAAAACGGCAAACTTGCATTAAGGAGGCAGAGTCAAATGGGTTGAAAAATATAGTGTTTCGTGATCCAGTTACAAAGTCTGATGTCCCAAAAGCACAAATGGAAGCTGATATTCTAATGGCATCTGTTCTTGATTCAGATGCTTACCGTTTTGGACTTAATCTTAATAAAATCTATGATTATTTTGCTTCTAGTCGTCCAGTGATATTTTGTGGTAATGCACCGAATGACCCAATTGATGCTTCCCATGCAGGGTATAGTCTCCCGCCCGAAGACCCGAGTGCATTGAGTAAAACTCTGTTATCACATATGACTTTAACAAGTGAAGAGCGAGTAGGAATGGGTAGGCGAGGAAATGACTATGTTAGAAAAGAATTTGATATGAGTAATTTGGGAGAACGGATGGAGTTATTACTTATCCGAGCAATTGAACAAAATAAGAGTGGTTATGAAGCATTTAGAAGAGCGTAAACAAAAAGAAATTGAACATTCTCGTAAAAGACGTGAAGTTTTACAAGGCTTTGAAAGGCTTGCTGATACTCATGTGGCAGACCAAGTTGGTGACCTTGAAGAGTTGATTAAAGATGAAGGAAAATTTAACTATTATTTTGCTAATATGAAATATTATGCGGTAACAGGATTAAGTGAAGATTATAAACACCATTGGCTTGATCAACGTTGTGCATCAGGTAAGAAAATTATCGATTTTGCTTGTGGTAATGGTGAAAATGGAATCTATGCTGCATCTGTAGGAGCCGAATGCATAGGAATCGATATTTCACCTGAGGGGGTAGCAAACTCAAATAAAAATGCTGAAAAATTTAAAGTTTCTGATCATTGTAAGTTTGTAGAGATGGATGGTGAAAATATGACGTTTGAGGATAATACGTTTGACTTGGGGGTGGAATATGGTGCATTACATCATGTTGATTTAGATGCTGCATTGTCAGAGTTGGCTCGAGTGATTAAACCAGGTGGCGATATGATCTGTATTGAAGCAATGAGGCATAATCCGCTTATACATTGGTATAGAAAAAGAACAACGCATTTAAGAACTGAGTGGGAAGTTGAGCATATTCTAGGAGTGGAAAGTTTAGATGTAATGAGAAAATATTTTAATGATGTTGAAGTTAAATTTTTTCATTTAACGTCATTGGCACTAGTGCCACTAAGAAAAACATTTTTATTCCCTTTGTTGTTGCCAATACTTAATTTTGTAGACAAAATTTTACTATCAAATCAACTGATTGGTAAATATGGCTGGATTATGGCTATTGAATTATCTGATCCTAAGAAATAGATGTATCTCACGATAAAAAGATTATTTGATATTTTGGTTTCAGGAATAATGCTTTTTTTGCTTTTTCCACTATTTATTATTGTTGCCATTATTATTCGAATAGATTCATCTGGGCCTATATTCTATCGTGGGAAGCGTGCGGCAAAGGGGGTGAGTTATTTTTTAATTTTTAAATTTAGAAGCATGATCGTTGATGCTGAAAAAAAAGGTGGACATTCCACAGCAATTGATGATCATCGATTTACAAAGGTTGGGAGGTTTATTCGTCGTTTTAAAATTGATGAATTACCACAGTTTATTAATGTGTTTATTGGTGATATGTCTTTGGTTGGGCCAAGACCGCAGGTGCTATTTTATACTGATCAGTACGTTGGAAATGAAAAGGTAATTCTTACGGTTAAACCGGGAATAACAGATCTTGCATCACTATATTTTATTGATATGGATAAAACATTAGGTAGTGGTGATGTCGATAGAAAATATCAGACTGAAATTGAGCCAATAAAAAATAAACTCAGAATAAAATATGTAAAGGAAATGTCTTTTATATTAGATATTCGCATATTGATAGCAACCTTTTTTGGATTGTTTGGATTTGCTAATATTACGCGCCTCGATTTTAATCTTTAATGCAATACTTTAACTTAGATGCATCATTGCGCGCCTCGCGGTTCTGTTTTGGTTGTGAACCTTTAGGTGGTGCTGATTGGGGGATGATGTTGATGTTAATAAAATTGAGTCTGCGATTGAGCTGGCTCTTGAACAAGGAATAAATTTCTTCGATACTGCTGATGTGTATGGCTTGGGCATGTCTGAGGCTAGAATTAGTGCCATTCTTGGACATAGACGGCATGAGCAGGTCATTGCAACAAAGGGTGGAGTCTCTTGGAAAGAAGGTGAAAACGGACGGGCTATTACTCGTATTGATTGTTCACCTAAGTACATTCGTTCTGCTGTAGAAGATAGTCTTAGAAGACTTAAGCTAGATCGAATTCCTGTCTATTACATACATTGGCCCGAAAAAAATAAAGATATTGGCTTGGTTGCAGAGACGCTTTATGAACTTCAAACTGACGGCAAAATTGGAGCAATTGGGTGCTCTAATTTTTCAGTAGAGCAACTCCAACGAGCTTTAGAATTTGCTCCGATAAGACTTGTGCAAATTCCAGTAAATATCTTACTAGAACGACCTACCCCTGAAATGGTGGGTATTTGCCAACAGAATGAGATGGGTATTATAGGATATAACGTGCTAGCTTCAGGTCTACTCACTGGCAAGTTTAATGCCCAAACAACTTTCCCGTTAAATGATCGACGTTCGCGATTGGCGTCATTTGTAGGTGAAGGATTGCTAAGATCATTAGAGCGGGTAGAAGATTTGCGTAAGGATGCTAAAGTCACTGGTTATAGTTTGGCGCAGCATTCAATTAAGAATGCGCTTGAACAACCAGCAGTTGAAGCTACAATTGTTGGTATTAAAGGAGTTAAACAATTGGAAGAAAATATTCGTGCATATATATAAATATTTTAATATTCTGAAAGTGATTTTTTGGAGAAATACTGATTATGAATGATAACCTGGATAAATTATCAAACCCTAAATTTTTTCATGATCATCTTGATGTAGATGATATTGCAACTGAGCAATTAATAGAACAACTCAAGAGCATGTTAATCATTAGGATGACGGAGCAATATATTGGCTCAATGCGAAGAGATGGTTTTATCGGTGGGCCAGTACATCTTGGTGTTGGTCAAGAAGCTGTGGCTGTTGGTATATCTCAATGGCTGAGAAAAACAGATCGTGTTTTTGGGGCACACCGATCACATTCACATATATTGGCTCTGGGTTCTAGTCTGCATGGTCTTTTCGCCGAAATTCTAGGGAAAAATACCGGACATTCGGGTGGTATGGGTGGCTCTATGCATTTACAAGATAAAGAGAATGGTTTTTATGGTTCTGTACCAATTGTAGCGGGTACCGTTTCTCTCGCAGTTGGTGCAGGTATAGCTGCAAAATTTCAAAAAAATAATGATGTTGCTGTTGCTTATTTTGGTGACGGGGCTTGTGAAGAGGGAACAGTTCACGAATCACTGAATCTTGCAAGTATTTTAAAATCTCCTGTCTTATTTGTTGTAGAGAATAATTTGTTTGCTAGCCATATGCATATTTCTCAGCGACAAACCCAGAATTCAACCGCTCGATTTGCCCATGCTAATGGGATTCCTGCTGCAGTTGTTGATGGTAATGATGTTGTTGCCGTCCAAGTAGCTGCAAAAAAATTAATCGAAGATGCGAGAGCAGGCAAGGGGCCTGGCTTTTTAGAAGCAGTTACTTATCGTTGGTATGGGCACGTAGATTGGCGTGACGATATTGATGTTGGTGTAGAGCGATCTACTGAGGATTTGAAGAACTGGCGGGCTCGAGATCCGGTGGAACGCTTAAAGCAATCATTGGTGAGGAAAGGCTGCTGGGATGACACCCAACATCAGGAATGTTGTACTCAGATTGAATATGAAATAGATGAAGCATGGGGGCGGGCGATGTCAGATCCTTACCCATCTGAAGCAGCATTACTAGAGCGAGTCTATGCTCCACCTGTAAAGAGTTAGAGAAAATGAATAATTATAAAAAGTACAATTATGGCACTGCAATTCTTTCAGCATTTGAATATTTACTAGAAAATCATCCTGAAGTATTTGTTATTGGTCAGGGATTATGGAGTCCATGGTATGTTGGCAATACCATGACTGATTTAGATAAGAAGTTTGGAGTTGATAGGATTATTGATACACCCGTCTCTGAAGCTGCTTGCACTGGTGCTGCAGTTGGAGCTTCACTAGCAGGAATGAAACCTATTGTTGTTCATCCAAGAATGGATTTTATGCTGTATGCGATAGATGCCATTGTTAATCAAGCGGCAAAATGGTCTCATATGACTGGTGGAAATTCTCACCCAGCGATAACAATTCGTGCCATTATCAATCGTGGTGGAGAACAGGGTGCTCAGCATTCTCAGGCTTTACATGCATGGTTTTCACATATCCCTGGTTTAAGAGTCGTTATGCCTTCAACAGTAGCTGATGCCAGAGATCTATTTATAGCGTCGGTATTATCTCCTGATCCTGTTATGTACATTGATGATAGATGGTTATATGAACAAGTTGATTATCTTCCGCCGGTAGTTGTTAAAGATTTATCAAAAGAAGGTCCAAAATTGCTTGCTGAGGGTAGTGATATGACCATCGTCGCTGCAAGTTATTCAACAATGCTCGCACAGAATGCGCGAGTGAAGCTTGCAGAAGAAGGAATATCTGCTGAGGTTATTGATTTACGTATATTAAATCCATTTGATTCAGAGCTGATTATTAAATCCGTATGTAAGACAGGGCGATTACTTGTCATTGATGGTGGTTGGCGGACATGTGGAATGGCTGGCGAAGTGATTGCATCAGTTACTGAAAATATGCAAGTAGACAAGTGGAAGAACCAACCTTGTAGAGTTACCTTACCAGATGCACCCGCACCAACCTCTCGAGTATTAGAAAAGATCTACTATCCTGATGAGGAACAAGTTGTGATTGCCGCTAGGAAATTGTTTACATAGCTTTTAGGTGAGTCAAGTCATGGGGTCAGCCAGCCACGGCGAAACCGTACTGTATTAAATATTAGTTATAAATCAATAGTATAAATAAATTACCAGCAATTCTCAATTTAGGGTTAAGTGGTAAAATTGATAACATCTTTTGCCTTAAAATGAACTGATAAGTGACAACACCTGAAATTTCAACATTCACGCAAAA
>Ga0105349_10000919_pt1 | contig 12113 bp, 14 predicted proteins | sample EN1Hudseemescosm_FD_83661 | JGI IMG/M metagenome (GOLD analysis project Ga0105349, IMG submission 83661) | Methane-oxidizing microbial communities from mesocosms in the Hudson Canyon - EN1B Hudson Canyon | ecosystem: Environmental > Aquatic > Marine > Cold seeps | place: Hudson Canyon...
ATGATCCACAAGCGGCAAGTCGCCCTTGGGATAAAGATCGCGATGGCTTTGTACTCAGTGATGGGGCAGGGGTTGTGGTACTTGAAGAGCTAGAGCACGCAAAAGCGCGTGGAGCAAAAATTTATGCTGAAGTGATTGGTTATGGGATGAGCGGTGATGCTTATCATATGACAACGCCTTCAATTGGTGGAGAAGGGGCAGCACGTTGCATGACAAATGCTATGCGTGATGCGGGTGTCAATGCAACGGCTATTGATTATATCAATGCACATGGTACTTCAACACCAGCCGGTGATGTTGGCGAAACGGATGCAATGAAATCAGCCTTAGGTGATCATGCTTATAAAGTGGCAGTGAGTTCAACCAAATCGATGATTGGTCATTTATTGGGTGCAGCCGGTGGAATCGAAGCGGTGTTGAGTGCCTTAACGATTAAAAATCAAATTGCTCCGCCTACCATTAATCTTGAAAATCAAGATGAAGCCTGTGATTTGGATTTTGTGGCGAATACTGCTCGCGAAATGAAAATTGATATAGCAATTTCAAATTCATTTGGTTTCGGTGGAACCAATGGTTCACTGGTTTTCAAAAAATATACAGATTAAGTTTATTTCAAAGGTGAGCATTCGTGGTATTAATCAATGGCAAGCTCACTAGTACCGTAGATGTAACCGACCGTGGCCTGCATTATGGCGACGGTTTGTTTGAAACGATTGAAGTTATTCAGCAACAGCCTGTTTTTTTCGCGCAACATATTGCGCGCTTAAAAGCAGGCTGTTTGCGTTTAAAGCTGCCTTTTCCTGATAGTGCCCTACTTTCTGCAGAAGTTGCGCAACTTTGTGCCAATATTCAGCATGGAGTGCTTAAAATCATGCTCACACGAGGCAGTGGTGGACGTGGTTATCGTCAACCTGATGTTATTAGTGTTACACGCTATCTTGCCATACATCCTTATCCAAATTATCCTGAGCCGTATCAACAAATAGGCATTAAAGCGCGTTTTTGTACGGCCCGATTAGGTATTAATCCGCTATTAGCAGGTATAAAGCATAATAACCGGTTAGAGCAAGTCTTAGCGCGTGCTGAGTGGCAAGAGCAATACCAAGAAGGGTTAATGTTGAATATTCATGAGCAGGTAATAGAAGGCACTATGAGCAATATATTTGCGATAAAAGATCAACAGCTGTATACGCCCGATTTGAATCAATCAGGTATTCAGGGAATTATGCGCCAGATTATTTTGCAGCAACAGCCGGTAAAGGTGGCAACTATTAGCCCCGATTTTATACTGCAGGCGGATGAATTGTTTATTACTAATTCAGTGATTGGTGTGTGGCCGATTATTCAGCTAGAACAGCAGAATTACGCTGTTGGTTCTGTTACTCAGCGAGTGGCACAACAATTAGCAGCTGAGAAACAGCGCGAGTGTGCTGCATGTTAGCGCGTACGCTGTCGGTAGTTTGTTTATTAAGCTTTTTAATCTTAGTGGGGATGTGGGAGGATTATCAGGCATTCCTTATTCGGCCGTTAACCGAAAAAGCGCACACGATTGAAATTGCCAAAGGCAGTGCCTTTAATAAAATAGCCCCTCAGTTGCAACAAGAAAATATAAGAATTAACCCGCTTTGGTTTAAAGCCTTGGGGTATCAAAAGGGCGTGATTAATAGCGTAAAGGCGGGAGAATATACGTTAGAATCTGGCGTAACACCGGCTGATTTTTTACAACAATTGACCCAAGGAAAAGTAAAACAGCATAATATTACTTTTCCTGAAGGCTTGAATTTTCAAGAAATTCGTCAAATTTTAGTCAAAAACCCTTTTATTCAGCAAACTTTTCCAGCGGAGCTATCGGCAACCCAAGTTTTACAACAATTAGCATTGCCAATTTCCCATCCTGAAGGCTGGTTTTTTCCTGATACTTATCGTTTCACGAAAGGCACAAAAGATAGTGTTATTTTGTTACGCGCGTTTAAGAAAATGCAAACGGTTTTGGCGGCACAGTGGCAACAAAAATCCGATGCTTTACCCTTAAAAACGGCTTATGATGCGCTAATATTAGCCTCTATTGTGGAAAAGGAAACAGCTGTAGGCAGTGAACGGGCTTTGATTGCGGGGGTGTTTACGCAACGATTAAAAATAGGTATGCGGTTGCAAACAGATCCGACAGTGATTTATGGTATGGGGGCAAACTATCAGGGGAATATTCGTCGCCAAGATTTACAAACAGTCACGCCTTATAATACCTACAAAATTCAAGGCTTGCCGCCTACGCCGATAGCCATGCCAGGAAAAGCAGCGATTTATGCGGCATTGCATCCCGCTAAAACCAATAGCCTATATTTTGTAGCCAATGGTGATGGCAGTCATATTTTTTCAGCGACACTGCGTGCGCATAATAATGCAGTGAATCACTATCAGAGGAAGCTGCGTTAATGAAGGGACAATTTATCACCTTAGAAGGGGGCGAAGGCGTAGGTAAAAGCACGAATATGGCCTTTGTTGCACAATACTTGCGCGAGAAGGGTATTGAGGTAGTGCTGACGCGTGAGCCAGGAGGTACAGCGTTGGCGGAAGAAATTCGCTGTTTATTATTACATAAAGAGCAAGAAGTAGTATCAGAGCAGACGGAATTATTAATGATGTTTGCCGCGCGCGCTCAACATATTAAACATATTATTTTACCTGCCTTGGAACAAGGTCACTGGGTATTATGTGACCGTTTTACCGATAGTAGCTATGCGTATCAAGGTGGTGGGCGAAATATGGATAATGCTGAAATCGCTTGGCTAGAAAATTTTGTGCAAAGAGAACTGCGTCCTGATTTAACCTTATTATTAGATGCTCCCATTGAACTGGGTATGGAACGCGCAGCTAAGCGAGCTAGTTTAGACAGATTTGAACGTGAACAATTAACTTTTTTTAACCAAGTACGCAGTGCTTTTTTAGCGCGCGCTGAACAGTACCCTGAACGAATAAAGGTCATTAATGCAGCTCAGGAATTAGCGCAGGTGCAAGTGGATATTATGGCTTGTTTACAACCTTTGTTTGATGAGTAAATTCATTCTTTATCCGTGGCAACAGGCTGATTGGGTGCATTTAAAGACCTATATCTTGCAGGATAGAGTGCCGCAAGCTTTATTGCTGAGTGCTGTAGAAGGCATGGGAGCAGAAAGTTTAGCGCTACGTTATACACAGACTTTATTATGTTTACAGCTAGAATCAGGGGAGGCATGTCAGCATTGCACAAGTTGTCAATTATTTCTTGCAGACACACACCCCGATTTTTTATGTTTACAGCCTGAGGAATCGGGGAAGGCTATCCGTATTGATAATGTACGTTTACTGATTGAAAAATTAGCACTTAAACCACAGTATGCCGCCTATCGTGTAGTGCTGATTCAGCCTGCGGATAAAATGAATATCAATGCCGCGAATGCTTTATTGAAGTGTTTAGAAGAGCCGCCAGAAAGAACGGTGTTTATTTTATTAAGTCATTCGGTGAGAATATTGCCTGCAACGATTATTAGTCGTTGTCAAAAGCTAAGTTGTGAGTTACCTGATAAGCTGGTGGTGATGAATTGGTTACAAAGCCAAGGGGTTGAGCAAGCTGAGTCGCTTACTGTTTTAGCGCAAGGTATTCCTTTGTTAGCTTTAGACTATGCTAAGAATGATAGCTTTGCACAGCGAGCCAGTCGTTTTCATGAGTGGAGTCAGCTCTTGTTAGGGCAGGCTTGTCCTGTTGAGTTGGCAGAGTCATGGTCTAAACTCTCCATAGGTACCTTGCTAGAATGGCTGGTTTTATGGACTGAAGATATCATTAAATGTCAGTTTCAGTCTATTGAATGCTTATTGCTTAATCAGGATTTAAGTCAAGAGTTACAAACTATAGCAACTCAAGTTAATAGTAAAAAAATATTTTATTTTTATGATTTGTTATTGCTAAATAGAGATAGAATAAACAAACAATTAAATACACAGTTGCTAGTGGAAGAATTACTTATTCAGTGGTCACTTGTTGGGGAGAATCATTAGTTATGGCACAAGGATTAAAAACTTTATCATTAGAACCAAATGACAAAAACGGGCTTTATGCTTCTTATATGCCTTTTGTAGAAGGGGGGGGGGTATTTATTCCCACTTCAGTTAAATATGAGATGGGCGATGATGTATTGGTCTTTTTCTCATTAAAAGATGAAATATCGAAATCTGCTATTGCGGCTAAAGTAATTTGGATTACACCCGAAGGGGCGGAAGGATATAGAAAAGCAGGGGTAGGCGTGCAGTTTAGTGATCAGGATGGTGGGCAGTTAAGAAACCAAATAGAAAACTATTTAGCCGGTGCCTTAGGGAGTGATCGAGCGACACATACTATGTAGTTTAGTTGCCAATAATTGCACTTATTTGGTGCGATATACTGCAGTAAACTGTTTTTAATTTTTTTTATTTTTACTAGCTGCTTGTTTTATTATGTTATTTATAGAGTTGGCATTGTAATTGTATTATTTATAATCCGAATGCTCTAAAAATAGGGCAAATAATGTTAACTTAATAGGTGGGGCTATTATGAATAAAAAATTACGTTTGAAACAATCTGTATTAAGTACTTTGTTACTGACATCAAGTTTTTATGTTTCAGCAGATATGGGCATGATTGAGTCTTTTTCTGGTGTGAATGTCAATGAAACAGCACCTTTACAAGATTTAGGTTTTGAAGTAGGAATGTGGGCATCTGCTGGGGTAACCTATGCATCGCACAATCGTAGCGATCATAATAATGCACCTTTATCCTTTAATGACCGCAATAATGAAATGTTATTGAATCAATTGAATTTTTATATTGAGAAAGCGGTTAATACTGAAGGTGGTAAATGGGATATTGGTGGACGTGCAGATTTTATGTATGGAACTGATGCGACGGCGGGTGCTCAAGCAGCAGGTTGGGATGATAACTGGGATCCTAAAAACCCAAATTCTTATTATGGCATAGCGATGCCACAGTTATATGCAGAAATATATGCGCCAATCGGCAATGGTATTACGGCTAAGTTAGGGCATTTTTATACTTCTATTGGTTATGAAGTGGTGACCTCACCTGATAACTTCTTTTATTCACATGCCTATACGATGCTATATGCAGAGCCTTTTACGCATACCGGCGCTATGTTTAGCTACGATATAAATGATAATGTTTCTATCAATGCAGGAACGGTACTGGGTTGGGATAATGCAACGACTAATGGTGGTGCTTGGAATTTTCTAGGGGGCGCAAGTTGGACCAGTAATGATCAAGCGTCGTCAGTGACAGTACAGCTCATCTCGGGTGATATGAACGATACAGGGCCTAGTATTAACCAAACGATGTACAGTGTGGTTGCAACGCATGATTTTTCCGATCAACTTCATTATGTATTCCAACACGATTATGGTGTACAAGAAAAGAACGGTGATTGGTTTGGTGTGAATCAATATTTAACCTATGACATCAATGATCAAATTGGTGTCGGTGTGCGCGCTGAATGGTTCAATGATAAAGGAATGACACGTGTTAATGCAAATGGAATTGGAGCTAACTATTTAGCCGCTGCATTTGGTGTTAATTATTCACCTGTTTCATGGGTTAAATTCCGTCCAGAAGTGCGTTTAGATTGGGCTGATGAAAAGGTATTTAATGGCGATACAGAGGATGCTCAGGTATCAGTCGCTATGGATGTTATTGTGGTATTTTAGTTTTTAGATACATGCTTTTATTTTTCGCATAAATCTTTTAAGGTTTTAAAAAGGCGGTACTGTTAACAGTACCGCCTTTTTTATGCTTTTTTATTTTCATAAATTTTTATGGACCTGCCTTTTTTTGGTGCAACATTAAATTTATTGATGGATTTTGGTGCGTTAGTTTGAGCTTATATTATATAAATTTTTATAAAACAATGACTTATGTTTTGGCATGCCCTGTGCAATAGTATGGTTAATATAATATTATTTAAGGAGCCCCTATGAAGTTAATTACAGCCATTATTAAACCCTTTAAATTAGATGATGTACGTGAAGCCTTATCCGATATTGGTGTAGCAGGTATTACCGTCACAGAAGTGAAAGGTTTTGGTCGGCAGAAAGGTCATACAGAACTGTATCGTGGAGCAGAGTATGTGGTTGATTTTCTTCCAAAAGCAAAAATCGAAGCTGCTGTAGAGGATGAGATAGTAGATCAAGTATTAGAGGCGATCACTAAAGCAGCAAATACCGATAAAATTGGTGATGGAAAAATATTTGTGACACATTTAGAGCAGGTTATTCGTATTCGTACCGGTGAAACAGGTAACGAAGCTATCTAATTTAGAGGAGAGAAACAATGGAACAAGTAACAGAACTGAGTTATGCACTAGATACTTTTTATTTTCTAATATGCGGTGCTTTCGTCATGTGGATGGCGGCAGGATTCTCGATGTTAGAGGCGGGATTAGTTAGAGCAAAAAATACCACTGAAATTTTAACTAAAAATGTGGCATTATTTGCGATTGCCTGCACTATGTATATGTTGTGTGGCTATAACATAATGTACCCAGCTGAGGCCGTAAATAGTATTTGGCCAGGCATTAGTTTTTTAATTTCAGGTGACCATAGTGTGGCAGATGTATTAGCCAGTAAAGGGGATACTTATTACTCTTCAATGGCTGATTTTTTCTTTCAAGTAGTTTTTGTTGCAACGGCGATGTCAATTGTGTCAGGCGCGGTGGCTGAACGGATGAAATTATGGTCTTTCCTTGCTTTTTCAGTGGTCATGACAGGGTTTATTTATCCGATTCAAGGTTACTGGAAATGGGGTGCAGGTTTTTTAGATCAATTAGGTTTTCTTGATTTTGCTGGTTCTGGTGTTGTGCATTTATGTGGTGCAACCGCGGCATTTGCAGGGGTTTTATTACTCGGTGCACGTAAAGGAAAATACGGTTCGAATGGAGAAATTTACCCGATTCCAGGTTGTAATATGCCTTTAGCAACTTTAGGTATGTTTATCTTATGGATGGGTTGGTTTGGTTTTAATGGTGGCTCGCAATTAGCGATTCATGGCATTGAAAATGCAAATGCAGTCGCTCTAATTTTTGTGAATACCAATGCAGCGGCAGCCGCTGGGGTGATTTCTGCACTATTAACAGCGCATTTATTATTTGGTAAAGCGGATTTATCAATGTCTTTAAATGGCGCGTTAGCAGGTTTAGTGGCTATTACAGCTGAGCCTTTAACACCAACACCTTTATTAGCAGCGATCATTGGTATGATTGCGGGCATCTTAGTGGTATTAACTATTATTGGTTTGGATAAGATCAAAATTGATGATCCTGTAGGGGCAATCTCAGTACATGGTGTAGTGGGTATCTGGGGTTTATTAGCGGTTTGTTTTTCAAATGATGATGCAACTTTAACTGCTCAGCTAATAGGGATTGTGACTATTTTTAGTTTTGTTTTTATTACCAGTCTGATTACTTGGTATGTGATTAAGCTAGTGATGGGTATTCGAGTAACAGAAGAAGAAGAGTATCAAGGGGTTGATTACTCAGAATGTGGTATGGAAGCCTATCCTGAATTTACTAACTCAGGTAAATAAATAGAAGAAACCCTGCGCATCAACTCAGTTGATGCGCAGGTTTTTTTTTAGCTTTTTAAGTTATCAGTGACATGAGGTTCAATTAATTGATACATTAATTGATGCATTTTAGGGTTTCCCGCAATAATATTTCCCGATTCAAGATACTGGTCATTAAAACTGAGATCAGTAACCACACCACCCGCTTCTTTGAGAATTAAAATACCTGCGGCAATATCCCAAGGTTTTAAATTAATTTCCCAGAAAGCATCTAAACGCCCCATGGCGACGTAAGCTAAATCAATCGCAGCAGAGCCTGTACGACGAATACCGGAAGTATTAGTACACACAGATTTGAACATATTTAAATAGGCATCTAAATATTGCTGTTGTTGTAATTTAAAAGGGAAACCTGTGCCAATGAGAGAGCCTGCTAAGCTAGCTTGCTCGGTTACGCGAATACGTTTTCCGTTAAGCGCCGCACCATCGCCTCGCGAAGCGGTAAAGAGCTCATCACGTAGTGGATCAAAGACCACCGCCACAATTAAGTTATTTTTTTGTTTAAGCGCAATCGAAACGGAGTAGCTTGGAAAGCCGTGTAAAAAATTGGTGGTGCCATCGAGGGGATCAATAATCCATGTATATTCGTTGCCTTCATTACCTTCTTGAACACCACTTTCTTCAGCAAGAATGCCATGCTCAGGGTAAGCAGTTTTTAGGATATTGATAATAGCGTTTTCAGCTTTTTGGTCGATTTCAGTGACGAAATCATGCTGTTCTTTGCTGTCAACTTGAATACGGTCAACATTCTCGGAAGCCCGAAGAATGATGTCTCCCGCGCTTCTCGCAGCACGGATAGCGATAGTGAGCATTGGATGCATAGGTAAATTTATAATGAGCGTTAGAAATCACCATAGGATAACAAAAATTTTGCTAAAATTAAGGATTTTTATTCATAGGGTGAAACATTGTTATCAAATATTCGGATTGTCTTAGTAGAAACATCACATCCAGGTAATATCGGTGCGGTTGCCCGCGCTATGAAAAATATGTGTATGAGTGAGTTATATCTCGTTACACCTAAGATATTTCCCAGCGCAGAAGCAACTTCAAGAGCATCAGGGGCAGATGATATTTTAGCGTCAGCCGTTGTCTGTGACTCATTAGAAGCCGCCATTGCGGATTGTGAGATTGTAATTGGTGCCAGTGCGCGTTCGCGTAGTATCACTGTGCCTGAGTTTTCCCCACGTGCTTGCGCTGAAAGTTTAGCCGTTGAAGCACAAGATAAAAAAATAGCGATTTTATTTGGGCGAGAAAATTCAGGGCTAAAAAATCATGAGCTGGATTTATGCCAGCGTTTATTATCTATTCCTAGTAATACTGAATATAGCTCATTAAATATTGCAGCGGCTGTACAAGTTGTTTGTTATGAGTTGATGGTTGCTTCTGCAATAGAAGCCCCTGCACCCAAAGAATTAGAAGCGCCGCTGGCAAGTTCTGCGCAAATGGAATCTTTTTTTACACATTTATACCAAACTTTAGACGAAATTGGTTTTTTAAACCCAGAAAAATCCACATCGATTATGCGCCGATTAAGACGTTTATATCATCGAGCGAATTTAGATACGAAAGAACTAGATATATTACGCGGTATTTTGAAGAAATCGACCGCGAAAAACTATCAGCAGCATGATTGATTTAATCAAAGAAGATATTGCCAGTGTGTTTGATAGAGACCCCGCAGCACATTCTATTTTAGATGTGGTGTTTGTTTATCCGGGTTTTCATGCCACGGTTTTACATCGTGTAAGTCACCAATTATGGGTAAAAGGCATTAAGTTCCCTGCGCGTTTGATTGCGCATTTTTCACGCTGGATAACCGGTATTGAAATTCACCCTGGCGCCGTGATTGGTCGCCGTTTTTTTATTGACCACGGTATGGGGGTAGTGATTGGTGAAACGACGATTATTGGCGATGACTGTACCTTATATCATGGGGTTACTTTAGGGGGGACCAGTTGGAATAAAGGCAAGCGTCACCCTACACTGCATAATGGGGTTGTTATCGGTGCGGGAGCAAAAATACTTGGACCGATTGAAATCGGTGAAAATGCGCGTGTAGGTTCTAACTCAGTGGTATTAAAGCCTGTGTCAGAGGGGGCAACCGTGGTAGGGATACCAGGGCATGTGGTCAGTGTTAAAGATAAAAAAATGACTGACCGTAAGAAAATTGCCGATAAGATGGGTTTTGATGCGTATGGAACAACGGCTGATTCACCTGACCCAGTAGCCTATGCCATTAATCATATGCTAGATCATATTCAAGTAATGGATAGGCAAATGGCGGATATGCAGCAGGCGTTAGATAAAGCGGGTATTAAATGTAAAGCAGAAATTATTTCTGACTTAGATGGCTGTGAGTTGGATAAGAATTAGAATAGTCTAATTAATTAACATATAGGAGGGCTTATTAATTAGATGTTTTTTTTCATTGGCTTATAATACTTGACTATTTTACTAGGTTAATTTATATTGCACCAATCACACAATATAAATAAGGAAAAATAGTGAGATTAACTACTAAGGGCCGTTATGCTGTGACGGCAATGCTAGATTTAGCTTTTCATAGCAAAGTAAAGCCAGTGACCTTAACTGAAATTGCTACGCGTCAAACCATTTCGCTTTCGTATCTGGAACAGTTGTTTTCACGTTTACGTCGAGCGGATATGGTTATAGGGGTAAGAGGTCCTGGAGGCGGCTATAAGTTAAGTCGCCCTGAATCAGAAATTAATATTTCTGCTATTATTCTTGCTGTGGATGAACAAGTGGATTTAACCAATTGCGAGAAACAGAGTAATTGTCAGGATGGTGAACCTTGTTTAACACATAATTTATGGATGGGATTAAGTGATGTGGTGCGTGATTATTTAGATGGCATTACCTTGGCGGATATTTTAGCGCAAGACTCAGTGAAAGATGTTGCTGAAAGACAGAGTTCAGGTCAAGTGATACATTTTAAAGGCGAGAAATCATTAGGAATGGCGATTAAGTAGTCATGATTTATTTTGACCATAATGCAACTACGCCATTGGATGAGCGTGTTTTGCAGGAAATGTTGCCTTTTTTAGGGCAACTTTATGGCAACCCTTCCAGTTTACATCGTTTAGGGCGTATTACGCGTAGTGCTATCGATCAAGCGCGTGAGCGAGTGGCGAGTTTAGTTAATGCACGCGCTGAAAATATTATTTTCACCAGTGGGGGCACGGAAGCGAATAATTTAGTGTTAAATCGGTTTGCTGCAACCGATACGATTGTCACTTCTATAATTGAGCATGCCTCTATTTTAGAAGTCTGTTCAGCTTCTGCTGCTCACACTCAGTTTATTGATGTTAGCGCTTCGGGTTATCTTAATCCTAAGTCATTATTTGATACATTAGGCGCTTCTTCCATTCCCTTTGCATCGTTGATGTGGGTCAATAATGAAACTGGGGTGATTCAGGATATCGCACAATTAACGCAGCAATTAAAAGTACATGGCGCGTTAGTGCATACCGATGCAGTACAGGCATTAGGTAAAATAGCACTAGACTTCCAAGCAGCAGATGTTGATTTTATGTCGCTATCCAGCCATAAAATTTATGGCCCGAAAGGTTGTGGGGCTTTGGTGTGTAAAAATCCTGAACAGCTTACACCTCTATTACAGGGGGGAGGGCAGGAGTCAGGTTGGCGTGCAGGCACAGAGAATGTAGCAGCGATTGTTGGTTTTGGTAAAGCAGCGGAGTTAGCACAGTTAGAGTTGTTAGCCAGACAAGCGCATACTCAGATATTGAGAGAACGGCTAGAAGCTGCTTTAAACAGCATGGAAGGGCTACAAATTTTTGCGCAAAATAGTAGGCGTATTAGTAATACCGTGCAATTTGGTGTGCAAGGCTGTGTGGGTGAGATGTTATTAATGCAGTTGGATAAAAAAGGCATTGCAGTGTCGAGTGGTTCAGCGTGTGCCAGTGAAGAGGAGCGGGGCAGTCATGTGCTAGACGCAATGCACATTGCTCCCGATTTAATACAGTCAGCAATTCGCGTCAGTTTAGGACAACAAAATACAGCACAAGAAATTGATTTCTTTGTGCAATCATTACAGCAAATTATTGCGAACAATAGGTAAAATTATGGCAGTGGTATTAACAGCAAGTGCAGCAAAACAAATCCAAACACAACTGGATAAACGCGGTTCTGGTTTGGGCTTAAAGCTCGGCGTTAAGAAGTCAGGTTGTTCTGGTTTTGCTTATACAATTGAATATGCTGATGTATTACAGGATAGTGATCAGGTTTTTGAAACGCTGGGTGTTAAGGTGGTGGTTGCTGAGGAGAATGTAGAGCCTTTGGATGGCTTGGTGTTAGATTATGCAAAAGAAGGCATTAATGAAGCCTTTAAATTTAATAATCCTAATGTGAAAGGCACTTGTGGTTGCGGTGAGAGTTTTTCAGTTTAAAACTTTTATGTGTTGAGGAGTGATTGACTGCTCCTCAACAGTTA
>Ga0105349_10000921_pt1 | contig 12111 bp, 11 predicted proteins | sample EN1Hudseemescosm_FD_83661 | JGI IMG/M metagenome (GOLD analysis project Ga0105349, IMG submission 83661) | Methane-oxidizing microbial communities from mesocosms in the Hudson Canyon - EN1B Hudson Canyon | ecosystem: Environmental > Aquatic > Marine > Cold seeps | place: Hudson Canyon...
GATAAGGAAATTGTATTTCAATGGCATCAAAGCCATGTTGTTTGGCTGCGCTAAAGCGCTCGGTGAATTTCAGTTCGGTGAATAATAAGCTAAGATTAGCAGCGAAATGTGGCATGGTTAATCGTCATGTGTTTAATTTTTATTATACCTTATTTATACCCACAACTTAATTCCTCGAGTTCTCTATCCAGTCCCAGTCAAATAGATTGAAATGTGATGCAGTACCAGTAAAATTTTTTATTGTAAGATATGAATCATGCGAGAATGAGTATTGATTATCGAAAGATTAGTTACAAATTAAATGAATAGTAAATCAAAACACATAGAGATGAAAAATGGTTTAGTAAGTCTGTTAGGTCAGTCTTAAAGAAAAACACGAACGAAATGTTATAATTAATGTAATCAGAAATCAACATTACCGATCAAAGATCTAAAAAATGGAATTGAAATACTATTCATTTGATTAAATAACCATTTCTAATAACCTATACTAATCTCTTTTATATTTTATTATTGCTGTCTAGGGTAGAATAATTAACTACTTTATATTAAATATCATTATAGGAATTCATCTAAGAAACGATGCGGAATACTATTTATCTTAAATATTTTTTTGTTCTTTTTTGTATAACCTTGCCGCATATATTTTATTTGAAGGTATATAAAGCTACTATATGGGTTGATAGCATTTTTCATGTAGCTTATTCACAAGCAATATTAAATAAAAGTAACTACTTGCAATGGTATGTTGATCGGGGCTTGACTCACTACACTCACGAAGGGTTGGGATTTAGTTTTTTATGGCATTTAATGCCTGGAGATAATCATTGGTTCTACTTCGCATTAACTCAGCACGTGATATCAATATTCGCTGTATTTTATTTTTATCTTTGTTTAAATAAAATAAATGAATCTAAATGGAATTTGTTTTTTTGTTTTTGTTTAGCTAGTTCCCCATATCTAATGTTTTATGATTCTTCTTATATGACAGAATCATTAGCAAAATCATGTTTAATATTTTCAGTTGGTTTATCTATATCAAAATATGTTGATAAGAGTTTTTCTGCTAAAAAATTTATAATTTTAATGATAATAAATACATTAGTTATTTCTCAATTTAGATTGTACTGGGGTAGTTTTATTGTAATATTAACAGTCTTGGCACTGTTTGACTCTAAAATATTAATTAAGTCTTTTATGCGAATTGGGGTGTATGTATTTTTTAGCCTTATTATTTTAAATATAAATCCTATGGTTAGATATTTTTATACTGGTGATTATACTGTTTATTATTCTGGCTTTAGTAAGTTAGAAAAGTTTATCAATAATGAAAAAACAATTGATGTCGAGGGTGTTTTAGAAAATGAGTTCAAAGTTTTTGCTGATATTAATAAGGATCTGCTAAAAAATGATTCATATGTTGAAACTTTAAGAAATCCAGATTATTCAGTTCCTTTGTATAAATATTTTATTTTAGAGAAGAGGAAGACGCCAAAAGAAATTGATATATTTTTAAATGAAATAATTAATAAAATTTCAATTGATTCTGAAAATTCAGTAATGTCAAAAAATAAGATTAGAATGTTTCTTGATACTAGTGGTTTAATAAAATTATTTTTGGATAAAAACGATAATTATTGTTTAAGATTTTCAAGTGAGGCCTCATGTGTTAACGAAAACTTTATAAGTTATTGGAATTACTTGTCTACGAATCATTCGACTCCTTATAAAGATGGGCAAATGAAGTCTTGGTTTTATTATGATGGGGTTTGGGACATGTTAGGAGCTAGGAATCTAATTTATAATAAACTTAATCCAGGATACACAATTCATTCTATTGATTGTTCAGGAGCAATATGTAGAAAAATAGAAAACGTACTTCTACTTGCAGGTTCGTTCGACATTTATTTATATTCACTAATTGGATGCTTGTGTCTTGTATTCCTTACTTTATTTGTTTCCTTGAGGATGGGGGGGAGCCTAATCATGATTATTGTTATTAATAGCACCATATCGTCTATTACAATGTTATCTGACGCAAGGATAATGATGCCAGCCTTTATAATTTATGGTGTAGGAATAGCTATATTTTTTTCACATATCCAAAAAAATGCAATTATATATTTTAAAAGATTAATTATTAATAAGAATTAATTATTAGCCCCAATTTCTTCTGACCAAATTATCATCCCTTCAAAAATAGTTTTTAAATAATCATCAGAAAAATCCAATTCAGAAAGGATGTATTTGCATAGTTTGTGGTAAGTATGTAACAGGCTTTCACCGGGAGAATTAAATTCATCCATAAGATTTAATAATCGATATATGTTTTCGTTACCATTTAATTCTTGTTTGAGATCATTCCATAAATTATGTTGGTTTCTATTTTGATGAAGAACGGGGTTGCCAAATGATATATCATAATCATGAAATTTTCTTATAGCATTTATCACATATCCACAAATAATATCATCATATCTTCCTGCAAAAGGGCTAACAAATGAGATATTTAATATATCATTCCTATAGCAAGTATTTTGAGTATTAACTGGGCAATTGGTGTTTTTATCAATGATAAAAGTAGAGCCATATAAACTTTTATTGAAATCTGTTACATTTATTGGTCTATGTAATCTTGTGATTGCATCAATATCAGGGTCACCAAACCATAACCCAGCATTGATTCCTATTTTTGGGTCAATTATATTTGAAATTGTATAATTATTTTCTTCCCATCTTTTTTCATATGGAAATCCTCTTGGATAGAAGGTTTGAGAATGTTTATTAATTAAAGTTTCACAGACATTAAACCAACCGTTAGAAGAATAAATTGACTTTGATTCTTTAGACTGCATTGCCAAGCAATGGCCTAAAACAAAGGGTTCAGTTTCAATAGGAAAGTTATCATCATCAATTCTTATAGTGTATTCATGATTCTCTTCAATACTTAAAATATCAGCAAAATTTCTTCTAGCAAAACTATTTATTGGGATATGCTTATATAAATTGGGGTATTTGTTCTTGAAATATTTATCTTGATCATCAATATCAAAATAATCAATTTTTATGTCAAGCCCTTTTATGTCTACATTGGAGCAATATTGTTTATTTTCTTTAGGAGATTTTCGGTCCCCCATAATTATGATATGAACATAGCCGTTATAGGGGTTCTTTTCTAAATCATCGATTATATGTTCAATAATTATTGGCTTGTTAATTGTAGTTAATGTTATTGCAATGGACATTCTTAATTTAACTCCTCATAAAAATCATTAAAGTTCTCGATTGGAAATTTTTCAAAAGTGTAATTGAATTTTTCATGACTTGAAAATAAACTATAAGGTTTTTTATTTTTTTTATATTCTATTTCAAGTGATGGATTAATTTGTATATATGAATTATATATTTCATTAATTTTAAATTTAGTACCAGGGACATTAAAAGTTCCACTGACATCCCAATATCTTGTATTAACTATTAATTTTATAAGCTTGGTTAACCTGCTTAAAGTTACAAATTTTCTATAGTGTTCACCATCACCAAAAATTATCGCTTTTTCGTTTTTTAACAATGAATTATTGAATGTTGTAAATGGATTCTCTTCTTTTGGAGAGTTGGCAATAACTATAGGAATTCTTAAATTAATATGATTGCAATCTGATATTCTTAACAACTCCTCACCAATATATTTAGAAACTGAGTATATATGAGAGGGATTAATTGGAGAGTTTTCATTGGGGTAATTGTTAGCATCTTGTGGCCCATAAAGTGTCTCAGAGGATAAATTTAAAAATTTTATTTTAGAATTATTTTTAGCGATATTTATTAATTTTTGAATATAAATACCATTTATATTAAGGTATTTAGCAGGATGTTCGTTACTTATGCTGGCACCCATTAATCCAATGGAATTTATTATAATAGTTTTCGAATTCTTATCTATGTAGGAGGCGCTAAAGTCATCAGAATTAAAATTTAGAATGTCGAAATCTGGAAGATCTAATTTAACACTTCCTGGATAGTTATCCATTAATGTTTGAAGATGGGAGCCGATAAAACCATTTTTACCAAGTAATATAATTTTAATCATATTCTTATATTTCGAAATGAATAATTCTCAGAAAACCATTTGTAGGTATTATTTAAGCCTTCCTTAAGTTGATAGTTGCATGACCAATTAGGAATTAAAGAGTTAACTTTTTGAATAGAAAATTCCCTACTTTTTTGGCCGCTTGGCATGTCAGTTTGAAATTCTATCCCATACGAATTATTTGTTATTTCGACTAATAAGTCACAAACTTCTTTGATTGAATGTTGTGTTCCATTTGCAACATTAATAACATTCGACCCTTTGAGATGCATGGCTTTTTCTAGGGCGGAAACAAAGTCTTTTACATATAAAAAATCTCTTTTTGCAGCGCCATTACCCCAAACTTTTACAGGTTTTTTTTCTTTGTTTGATAAATAAAACTTATGAATAAGAGCTGGAATTACATGAGATTTTTCAAGATTAAAGTTATCAAATTCACCATAAATATTAGAAGGAATGATGACTGAAGAATTTAATCCGTACTGATTGAAATAAGATTCAGATTGAATAATAAGTGTTTTTTTTGCTGTACTATATGCCGCGCTTTCAGGTTGAGCCAGGCCATTCCATATGTCTTCTTCTTTGAGTGGCTCAGGCGCACTTAAAGGGTAGCCACAACCTGCTCCAGCACAAACTAATTTTTTAACTTTATATTTTTTTGATAGATGAAAGGTTATATTACCTATTTGAGAGTTAATCCAATAGAAATCTGCAGGTCTTATTTTATTATCGTATATGCCGCCTACAAGCGCAGCTAATGAAAAAATACATTCTGGTTTAATATTAGATACATATTTTTCAGCATGGTAAATGTTTGAAAAATCAACTTCATTGCTTTTTGGATAAAATAGATTTTTATAGCCAAGATTTCTCAGATATTCAATTAAATTTCTACCAACTAATCCTGAGCCGCCAGTAATTAATATTCTTGAATCGTAATTAATACTAGACATTTGAAAACCTCCCGCGCGGTAAGGTGCTATAAAATTTTATCAATTCATTTATGCCTTTATCGATAGAAAATTCATTTTTAAAACCAAGTTTTTCAATTTTTTCATTTGAGACAATATAATTTCTTTGGTCAGGATCTTTTGTAAATTCTTCTTTTATAATGGTTAGGTTTGGTAATTGTTTTTTTATTCTTTCAGCTAATTCTAATTTAGAAATGTTTGCATTAGATAACCCAAGATTAAAAATTTGATTTTTAAATCCATCCCAGTGAGAGAGAGAATAGATGAAAGCATTGCACACATCATGGACATGAATATAATTCCTGATAAATTTATGTTCAAAAAGCACTAAAAAACCATCCATTTTTGCTCGGTATACAAAATCATTTACCAGTAAATCAGTTCTCATTCTGGGGCTACAACCAAAAACAGTTGCTAATCGGAAGCTAACAAAATTTTCTTTATTATCTGAAATATATTTTTCCAATTCGACTTTATCTTTGCCATAAATTGAAATTGGATTAAGAGGGGTGTCTTCAGTGCAGATTTTATTGTCACTGCCAACTCCATAACCGCTATTTGTAATTGGCATAATAACTAATTGATCTTTTGATAAATTATCAATTAGCTTTTTAATGGAGATTAAATTGGTTTCTCTTGCTAGTATTGGGTTTTGTGAACATATTGGGGCTCCCACTAGTGCAGCTAAAGGTATTATTACATCACAAGTAAGAGCAATCTTATTTATAACATCAGTATTTTGTACATCTTCCCTGATAAAAGTAAATTTAGTATTGTGAAATAGGTTTGCATTGGGCGTCTGCTGAAAAAATAGGTTATCAACACATATTACTTCATGTCCAATTCGTAAAAGTTTGTCACATAAAACAGAACCTATATAGCCAGCTCCTCCAGTTATTAATATTCTCATTTTTTTATCCTATATGCTCGATCATACTGAAATACGCCAAAAGATAGATTGCTTCATATATAACTTTAATTTTCAAGGATTTTGAGTTGCTGTTGTATGTTATTGGGACTACTTTGAAGTCAAATTTTTTACAAAGAAGATACCTTATTTCAGTTTGTAAAAAATGGTAGTTAGATTTTATTTTTTTGGAAATCAAATACTCAATGCAATCTCTATGCATTAAATGAAATCCGCTAGTGAAGTCACTTATGTTAAGTCTCAATAATTTAACAGATAATTTTGTCCCATAAAAGCTTAAAAAATACCGCTGAAAGTTAGAAAATGAATTTTCTGTAGATTTAGTAAATCTTGAACCTAATACAAATTTAATTTTATCATTTCCATTATCAATAAAATGTTTTATTTCATATGGATCATGTCGGAATCCACCATTAATATCTATAATCCAATCGCATCCTACATCAAAAGCATGTTTGAATCCGAATAAATAAGAGTCTGTCGGACATTTTGAACTTTCACAAAATAGTGTGGTTAAATTTGAATATTTTTTTTCGAGAGATTGAGATAATTTGTATGAGCCATCAGTGCATGCCCTGTCAAAAACTAGAAAAATTTTTATCTTATGATCTTTTGTAGCATGATTTAGAGTATATATAAATTTTTCTAAATTATCTTTTTCATTTGCAATTGTTGAGACAATACCGTACAGAGTCATATAATAGCCTTGTAAATATTTATAATTTTTTTATTGAGAAAAACTAGAGTTCCTGTAAAAAAAGCCACTCCAATTGCTATGGCTCTATGAATAAGTATTATGGACAGCAGTGTGTTAATGGGCAAGTAGTTACTTAATAAATAGGTTAGGGTCCCTTCAAATCCGATTGCCCCAGCTGGAAGGGGGACAACCCCACCTATTACATTGGCTATAGCATAGAAAGATGTAATTAAGTAAAACTCTAGATTGATTTCAACTAAAATATTAAGTAAATAATAAAATGAAAAAATCTCAGGAGCCCATCCAATAATGGTCAATAATAAAATTAGAAATATAGTGTTTTTTTTATTTGAAATCAAAATGAGTATTTCTCTTAATTTTACTGATTGTTTTTTTATTGTGAAATAAATTATAAAGCTAATAAGAAAAATAAATAAGGCTACGAGGATAAAACATAAGTAAGTTTTTTCTAAAATTATGAGCTTAAACAGATTTGGTGAGAATAGAATAAGGCCAATAGTTCCATATAATCCAAGGCACATTAAGTCTGTAAATTTATCAAAAATATTGATATATATTGATTTTGGTAAAGAGCTATTTTCTTGCTCAGAAATTAGCTTCACTCTATAAAGTTCAACAAGTTTCCCTGGCGCTAAACATAAAAACAGGGAAGAATAGAAGATATAAATAATTTTTCGAATTTTTCTTAAGCCAAAAAAAGAACTTATTAAAGTAATCTTAATGCTTTTAATAAAAATTGACATCATAATTAAACTAATAATTAGTATTACTAGATTATTGTTTATAGAATGTATGCTTTCAACACCGTCAAATATTTTTTCTCTAAATAAGTAGAGAATAAAAAGATAAATAAGAAATATGGTGTAAGAAAAGTAATTGAAAATTTGTTTTAGTGTCAAATTTTCCAAATTTGACACCCTGATTCTGTTAGTTTTGGAAGAAATACAAAACCATTTTTTTCATTCCTATTAGTTAAATATTGTATGACTTTGGGTTGAATGAGGGGGTCCATAATTGCTAGAAAAAACCCACCGCCACCTGCTCCAGAGATTTTCCCGCCATAGATCCCTAAATCAATCAAGTCGTCATACATATCATTTATCGTTTTGTTGCTAATTTTAGAAGATAATTTTTGTTTTTTTTGCCAAGTGGTGTGGACAATATGGCCTAATTTTTTTATGTCATGATTTATGATTGCATTTTTAGCTTCTTTAGCACTGGCTTTGATTTCATCATAATATTTGAAACTAACCTTCCCGTCACTCATCGCATCAACCTGTGAACTTATTATATTCCCTGAGTCCCTAGATAGCCCGGTATAGTAAAGTACAATTGAGGCCTCTAATTCACATTTTGTTGCGGTATCAATTCTCAACTGATTGACATTAATATCTTTGTAAGACTTAAACTCGATAAAATTTAAACCTCCATACGCGGCTGAAAAATGATCTTGTAGCCCACCTTGTAGTTTTAAGACTTCTCTTTCTAAGTGATGACTAAGCAAAGCAACTTCTTTTTTACTATAAAAAAGATTTAAATAATTAGTTAAGGCATAGATAATAGTAACTGTCAATGTTGAGGAAGTTCCTAAACCGCTTCCAATTGGGGCTTCTGAATGGGTAATTATTTCAATCCCAGATTTAAATTTTTCAGGAAACAGTTTGTAAAAATATTGGAAAATTACATTATGTATCATTAAATATCTTGAATGACAAATAAATTTGTTGGTTTTATTAGCTTCAAAATCTTCTTCAGAATTATTATCTAGGCTTACAAGCTTTACCATTCCATCATTTCGTAACTTTAGGGTTACATAGGCGTAGAGATTAATGGTGGTATTCAAAATTAAACTGCCTCTTGCTTCCATATATGGATTTAATTCTGTTCCACCACCGGCAAAACTAATTCTAAGCGGGCTTCTGCATCTAATAATCATTTGTCACCTTTAAAATAAAATTGGTTATCTATACGCCGCAACATGCCCACATCAGATTTTTCTTCAACATTTTTAATTATTTTTTTATCAAAGATAGCGCTTATTAATTTCCCATTAAGATTATCAAATCTCCCTAAAATAAAGTCACAAATTAATTTAGATGCAAATTCAGGTTTATCGGGTTTATTAAATTTTAATTTAATCTGATCACTTACCTTTTTGGGTATGTTGACAGATTCATTTAAAATTGGCGTATGGAAGTTACTTGGTAAAAATCCAGGAGCAATTGCAATAGTTTTTGTGTTGAATTGTTCTAGCTCAATTGATAATGTTTCTGTGAATCTAACTAGAGCCGTTTTTGCAGCGGCATAAGATGAAAAATACTCCATTGGCTTTGTTGCCCCACCTCCACTTATGTTTACAATGTAAGCATTTTTATTTTTTAATTTGATGAATTCTTGTGTCATCATCACTGGTCCAATCAAATTGGAATTAATACTATTTATCCATTCAGACATTTCATTTTCCATGAAGCACCCAATAGGCCCTTGAATTCCAGCATTATTGACTAGCCCAAGAAGATTAAAAGAACTAATATCTTTATAAAATTTCTTTATTTGTCTAATGTTGCTGACATCACATTTAAAATACTTAAAAGAATCATTATTTTTAGTTAGGGTCTCTCTTCTTCCAATTCCAATTACACCAAATCCATTTTTTAATAGTTCAGTTTTAATAGTAGAACCTAACAACCCATTAACACCTGTAACAATTATCCATTTTTTTTTAATATCTTTCATTTGTGGCTCAATTAAAATTTGTTATATTTATAGATGGTAAATTAATCGCAACGGGGTAAGCAATTTATATTTTTATGAATTGGCTAAGTTATTGATTGTTGCGTGTTTTAAAAAAATGAGATAGTTGTTTATATCTATTTGGGGTGCCAAAATCATAAAAATATGTATTTGTTTGAAATGTTTTGGAATTTAAGGTCGTTGTATTTTGGATTATTTCAAACATTTCTTCGAAATTATATTTTCCAGAAGGAAACCTTTGTATTAGTTTTGGGGGTATTAACGCCCATCCAGAAAAACAATTATTTATATAATTATCGGATAAGTTGTTTAAGTCTTTTTTTTGAAAGTAAATATTATTATTATTATCCTTCTTCTTAATAATTGAAACTTTACCTTCCTTAGAAAAAGATTTTCCCAAAAAAAATAAACTATCTATTTTATCTAAATTATTCGTATCGATGCTTAGGTTGAACATTTCTTTGGTAATATCTAAATATGTATCACCATTTAATATTAATAAATTCTCATCATGAATTTTGCTTTCTAACAATTTTAAACATCCACCAGTACCAAGGGGTTCCTTTTCTTTTATAAAATGAATTGTAATATTATTATAGTTATTTAGAGTATTGATTACATCTTGGGAGCGATATCCTGTCATTATATAAAACTCATTTATATTAAAACTTCTTAATTGATCTATAAGATAGGATAAGAATGGTTTTCCTTCGAACTTTTGCAAGCATTTTTGATGTCCTTTAGTTAAGGCTGATAACCTTGTGCCTCTACCCCCAGCTAAAATTACTGCACTTATATTGTGGTTGATACTTTTCATTTCATTAAGTTTTATACTAGCGTTTTAAAAAAAGACATATAAATTTATTTAACGGTAACCAATTAGATTCAGGTCTCTTTACTTGTATTAATATATTTATCAAAAACATATTCTGCAATCGCAAATGAGCTTGTAAATGCAGGTGAAACAGCATTTAATATGTGAATTGTATTGTCTTTTTTTCTTACTATGAAATCCATCTCTAGCTTGCATTTTACCTTATCAACTAATTGCGCACGTATACCTATCTTAGTACTTCTTAGCAAGTCCTTCGCTTGTAAATTTGGAACAAGTAATTTGGCTGCTTTTAAATTAAAATATTTTATGGACCGAATTAATTCTTGATGGGTATGTTTTCTAAAACCTTGCTCATTTCTATAATACATGAGGGTTGATTTAGTGCTTATTGATAAAATATCATTAAGTTCTATACCAGTCAATCCAGTGTAGTTCTCACGACCCAAGGCTGGAATTGCACTTGGCCCAAAATAGACATCACCAGTAATTGTTTTAACGCTATGTACCCCCAAAAAAGGTAGTTCTAAATCAGGTAAAGGATAAATTAAAGAATTTATTTGAATGTTGGAGTTTTTGTCTAATTTAAGATAGGTGCCTCTAAAGGGTAGAATGGTAAATTCCTGACCAACCTGAAACAAATCTGACACTCTATCCGAATACTGTCCTGATGCATTTATTAACATCCCGTACTTATAATGTTCTCCTGAAGATACTTTCACTATTTCTTTATCTGGTTCAGCCTCACAAACTGCCGCACCATATTTAAAATCGACATCCTGTTTTTGTAAATCAGTTACTAAAGATTCTAAAACAGCATGAGGGTCAATGACTGCTGTTTCAGGTGAATATAATGCTCTTCCGGATGCTGTTCTTGCCTCAGGCTCTATTTCTTTTAATTCTGATTCATTGATGATGAATGCTTTAGCGCCATTTTTTTTCGCGCGTTTATACAATAAATCAAGTGTTTGATCATCCTGGGCCTTAGTTGGGAGTATCACTTTCCCAATACGATTAATTGGAAGCCCCCTATCTTTACAGTATGCATGCATCTTATGTGCGCCAACTGCACACAATCTACCTTTTAATGATTCTTCGGGGTAATAAATCCCTGAATGCAAGACGCCACTATTTCGACCACTGCCATGAAGCCCTACCTTATTTTCTTTTTCCAACACACATACTTTAACATTGGGCTTTTTATTTAAGATCGTTTTAACGAGCGTTAAACCTACGATTCCCCCCCCAATTACCAGATAATCATATTTAATCATTTAACTTGCAAATAATATTGTGATACGTATTTGGTAAAATAGACACTGTAACCCTCTTTCAAATCACTAAAAACAACTGATGGATTGGTCGCACTAACTCCTCAAATTTTACTCCATTTAATGAATACAGATTACACAATTGCTACATATTTGAAAATTTTCATCATACACACCGAATTCTTCTAGCCAATACTTAGGGATAAAAATTATTGGGTGATTAATTATCACACCCTTCCAAAAATTTGGATCAACTTTATATATGATAATGCCTCTTTTCAGTGGGAACAAGTTCATGTTTGTATGTTCATAGCACCAACGCCTAATAACAAGTCATTAATTGAATTTTTTTCTAACGAAACCTACTCAACAGTTACGGTATAGTTTTATAAGTGTACTGGGGTCGTGTTCAAGATGGCCTCGGTCTCCATGTTGTGCCAGCAGTGTTTCTGCAAGTTTGGACATCGGTATAGCATTGTTGTAATGGTTGGCCAGTTTGTTGGCCAAACGTAAGTCTTTTAAGAGTGTTTTGACGCGCCACTTAACC
>Ga0105349_10000922_pt1 | contig 12107 bp, 11 predicted proteins | sample EN1Hudseemescosm_FD_83661 | JGI IMG/M metagenome (GOLD analysis project Ga0105349, IMG submission 83661) | Methane-oxidizing microbial communities from mesocosms in the Hudson Canyon - EN1B Hudson Canyon | ecosystem: Environmental > Aquatic > Marine > Cold seeps | place: Hudson Canyon...
AATTGCGGTATGCGGCCTTTCATTATTGTATGTCCAAAGCCATTGTGTCGCGAGCAGTTGGGCATGTTCGATGCTGCTAAAGCTGTGTAAGTCTAACCACTCATGCCGGACAGTTCGATTAAATCGCTCGACGTAGGCGTTTTGTGTTGGTTTACCCGGCTGAATGTACAGCAACGTGATTTGCTTCTGAGTGGCCCAGTCGATCAGATTCTGACTGATGTATTCTGGCCCGTTGTCGCAACGCAGCGCCAATGGTTTCCCGCGCCATTCGATGATCTGCTCCAGTGAACGAATGACACGTCCGCTTGGTAGAGAGAAATCGACCTCAATACCGAGCCCCTCTCGATTGTAGTCATCCAGTACATTGAAGGTTCTGAAGCGCCTTCCGTCGCCCAGACTATCGCTCATGAAATCCATCGACCACACCTGATTGATGGCAACAGGCTCGCTCAACTCGTCCGGCCGATTGCGCTTTATCCGGCGTCTGGGCTTGATTCTCAGATTCAATTCCAGTTCGCGGTAAATCCGATAGACGCGTTTGTGATTCCAGCCATAACCTTTGATATTACGCAAATAAATGAAGCAGAGCCCAAACCCCCAGCGTTTATACGTTTGAGTCAGTCGCAACAACCAGTCCGCAATTTCAGCATTCTCGTCGCTGAGTTTTGGCTGATAGCGATAGCAGGTCTCTCTGATTGCAAAGGCCCGGCACACCATACGTATGCTCACGCCATACCTGACCTGGGCTTTAACGGCCATCTCTCGTCGAAGAGATGGCCTTAAAACTTTCCCTCCAATGCTTCCTTGCGAATCTCGGATACCAATCGCTCTTCGGCGTACATTTTCTTGAGCCGTCGATTTTCCTCCTCGAGCTCCTTCATCCGCTTCATGAGCGACGCGTCCATACCCCCGAATTTAGCCCGCCACTTGTAAAACGTCGCCTCGCTCATGCTGTGCTCACGGCATAGATCAGAAACTTTGGTACCGGCTTCGTTCTGCTTGAGTATCGCCAAAATCTGGCTATCCGAATATCTTGATTTTTTCATTGAGAACCTCTGTTTGCAGTTTACAAAAATTCTCTACTTTTAACTCCGGTTAATTTACGGGGGGATTACCTTACAGTCTAAACCCTGTTCTTTGATACTGAAATTAACAACCGCTTTTACAACCCCAAAGATCCTTTGTAATGATGTGTTACCTAATCCTTTATCAATTAACCACTGTCTGAATTTAGCCGCATCAGCAGTGCTATAACAATCCGAAGGCCGTGAACCCAGACAAGAAACAAGATAAGAAATATTTCTTTTAGCGTGGCTGAAGAAGAGCTTTCCCTTTCCTTGGCCTTTAACGGATAGGTAAAGGTCTAACGCCTCATCTATGGTTGGTAACTGTGAATCAAGCTGCTTTCTAGGAACAACTAACAGATGAGCAGCTGGAACTTCAACACGTTGTAACCGCAACCCTAACCAGTAGTCTTCGAGCTTCGCAGTTAATGACCTTGAAGCGATCTTCGCCCGATGGGCTGACTTTGTACGCAGTGACTTAATAATCCTTGGTCTAGTGTAATAATCAGCTAAATCCTGAGGAATTGCCTTAGAAAAGTAATATACACCGCCTTTAAGGTAGGTGTAAGAAGGATGTTTGAGTGTCTTCAGTTTTGTCTACTCCCAATGGCCAGTTTCGGAAAATTCCTCGACTTTTCAAGGCAGTAAACAGTTTTAACAGTTGGATATGGTGGGCCCAGAAGGACTCGAACCTTCGACCAATGGATTATGAGTCCACTGCTCTAACCAACTGAGCTATAGGCCCGAGACACGCATTCTACCGAAATTCAGCCAGGAATGAAGATTTTTTTGGAAGAACCGTCTTCAAGGTTGATCTGATCGAGCAACTTTCTTAACATCCCAGTTCTCGACTGAAGCAGTTTGCCAGGTACGGGTAATTTTCAAAGTTAATGTATTATCAAAGGACTTGATCCTGTGAGGACAGGTACCATGAGAAATAACGCTGCCGCCGGCGTATCTTTTACTTTCCGTCTGGTGCGGGACCTAACAGCTTCACTCTGGCTGTTTCCCTGGAGTCAGGCCGGTAAACTCAGGGAGCTGCAGGGAATACTGGCGGCTCGTTGCTGCCTCCGATCAGCTGATTCCCCCAATAAAAACTATCTTGATTATCTTTTGAATGGCTATCCATGGACTCATTTTCTGTTGTGTCGTTTTTTATCATTCCCGCCTGTGTGCCGGCACGGCGGTCAGCATGATGCCGGTACCCTCTGGTGGGGATCAAGAATTTTACGGTCAAGCAGAACTTGTTGCTGATCGGATATGATGATATGCCGGGGGGTTACAATAGCTGCACATTTAACCGCTTGGAATTACTGGCCAGGTGGTTTGTCAGTGGACCGGCTTCATGGGTAAAGCACTTGTAAAACAGGTAATAGGGAGGTGATGTCATGATATTGTGTCTTGATGTCGGAAATACGCAGGTTTTTGGTGGGGTTTTTGATTCCGGCAATCTCATTTTTCAATTTCGGCGTACATCCCAGTTACGCAGCACGTCTGATGAGCTTGGTGTCTTTTTTAGGAGTGTGCTGCGAGAAAATGAACTAGAGCCTGCGGATCTTACCCAGATAGTCATTTGCTGCGTGGTGCCTGATCTCTTGTATTCCCTGCGTGCCTGCGCGCAGAAATATTTTCGCATTGAACCGCTGGTTCTGCGCCCTGGGGTTAAGACGGGGTTGAAGATTCAGTATCGTGACCCTAAAGAAGTAGGCGCTGACCGAATTGCTGATGCGGTCGGTGCGATCACTTTATTTCCTGATCGCAATTTAATTATCGCTGACTTTGGTACCGCGACAACCGTTTGTGCAATCAGTAAAAACAAAGTTTTTATGGGCGGGAATATCCTGCCGGGCGTTCGTTTATCCATGGAAGCTCTGCAAATGCGCACCGCACAGTTACCTTCTGTAGAAATCAAGCCGGTGCATACAGCGTTGGGCACCAGCACTGTCGAGAGTATTCAGTCCGGGTTGTATTGGTCTAATGTGGGCATGCTCAAGGAAATAGTTTCAAAAATAACCGAACAGGAATTTTCCTCCGAGTTGCCGCTCGTGGTGGGTACCGGCGGTTTTGTTCATCTTTTTGATCGTCAGAAGATCTTTGACCATGTTGTGGATGACTTAATCCTGGTAGGTTTGCTGGAAATCAACGAGTTAAACGCTCGATGATCAGGAATAAGTAGGTTCCAATTTGAAGCAGCGTGCAACAGATTGCACGCGTTTTGAAGGAGGTTGTAACAGAGTGAATCAGCTTTGATGTAGGATACAAGAGCATTACACTGTGAGTCAGGAGCAAATCTACCTGAGGTGAGGGCTGAACCTGTAGCCGGCGCCGCTGCCGTAAACGGCTGGCACCGTCTGCAGGTAGGAGCATCTGATTTGCACAACGCAAAATTTTCAGGCGCAAAAGGAAATACCCGTGCTGTTGAGAAATGTAAAAATTTGGGATGGGGTCTCCGAAGAAATTTCCTCGGATTATGATGCGATTCTGATTGAAAACGGCAGGGTCAAGCGACTCACCTCGGCAGATGAAAAAATTGCGGCTGTCGCCAGTCGAGACTATCAAGGTGCTTTTGTCGTGCCTGGGCTCATTGACGCGCATATCCATCTTTGTCTGGATCCAGCGGTCCAGGATCCTTTTGCCCACGGTAAGGTACCTGTTGAAGCACAGCTCCAGCATATGGCTGATCGTGCTGGGCAAATGGTCAGGGCTGGAATTACCTCCGCTCGTGATCTTGGTGGTGGACGCTGGTTGGAATTGAAAATAAGAGATCGTATTAACAGGGGTGAAATCCAGGGTCCTCGACTTCTGTGCGCGGGTCAGCCGATAACTTCAGTGCAGGGGCATTGCCACTTCTGGGGTGGAGAATGTTCAGACGTTGCGTCCGCCGAAACCGTGATTGATCGCCAGATTGAGGCAGGTGCAGACTTGATAAAAATTATGGCGACGGGTGGCAACATTACCCCAGGTAGTAGGCCGGTAGATGCTCAATTTGATGAGCCAACCATGGTAGCCATTGTTGACAAGGCAAAAGCAAAGGGATTTCTGGTGGCTGCACACTGCCATGGGGTCGATGGAATACATCATGCGGCTGTGGCCGGAGTCAATACAATAGAGCACTGTTCCTGGGTAGGGGGCAATGGTTGGGGCGCTAACTATGATGAAGGGGTCGCAGAGCTGATTGCCCAAAAGGGGATATGGGTATCGCCTACAGTTAATACCGGCTGGCGCCGGCACATAGGCAATGTACGTACGGAGAAGGCGTTAAAAGAACGTTTTACGAAGATGCGACGAGCAGGATGCCGCTTGATTGCATCTACCGATGCGGGTATTCCAAACGTATGGCACCATCAGCTGAGTTCTGCAATGGCGGTTTTTGCGGTGGTTGCTGGATTAAGCCATGCTGAGACGTTGCGGGCTGCCACCAGTGATTGTGCAGATGCTGTTGGCTTGAAAAATGAAACGGGGCAGATCAGAGCAGGCCTGGCAGCTGACCTGCTTTTGTGTGATGGCAATCCCTTGCTCGACTTGACCACCTTGCAGCAGCCGGTGCAAGTATTTAGCCAGGGTATTGCACAACTGAGCTAAGGACGCGCGGCAAGCAGATAAGGTTCACCAATAGACGACCCCTATTGATCATAGAAGCCGCCGGCCAATTGAGTTAGACCTGCTGCTGGATCCTGAAATAAGGGGGCTTTTTAAGTCGTATTTATTGTTTATGGCCAATGCTTGAAACCAGTGAAAACCCTGCTCTGTTGGGCTGTTACTGGATTGGGGATTTGGATGTGGCCAAAGGGCAGGCCCTGAGAAATTTCAGGCAAAGGTTTACTGGAAACCCTGTTTTCCGAAAACTTAAGCAGTTACCGTATGTTGCCTGGTGCTATCCACAGTATAATTAGCCGGGTATTGGTTGTGCGTCAAGGCTTGTTAAGGCGTTTGGAAACCGGTGTACACAGAATTATCTGATTTAAATGGGGAAAAGGTGCGTTATGAATGAAAGTAAAACAAGCAGCAAAGTTCTGCTGTTAACGGCTGTTTGCATGGTGATTATCATGGTTTTCAGCCCGCTTAGTTATCGGTTTGGGTGGGTGCCGTTGATTCCGTCTCTGGGTAGTCTGATGGTCGCTGTGCTTGGTTCGGCCCTGGTGTGGTTGGCTGGTCTGATATTGGTTTTTACAGCGGTGCGTCAAAAGCGAGCCTCGGATCGTAAGCTTTTGCTTCTCTCTCTGGTGGTGGCAGCTGTACCCTTCGTCGTTATGATCCCGCAGCTGGTCAAGGTGGGGGATGTTCCTCCGATGCATGATATAACCACCGATACGGTGGAACCGCCTGAATTTAACCTGATGGTCAAGCGGCGTGTACATGCCATGAATGATCTTGTCTATGCTGACGCCGATCACACAGCAGAGGAAATGGCGGAATTGCAGATCGAATATTACCCGGATGTTCAGACTCTGGTCAGCGACCTGACGGCGATGCAAGCCCAGGCCAAAGCGCGAGTCGTTCTGGAGGCTATGGGCCTGGATATTGTATCTGCGCGAAGCGATAGTCTGATTGAGGCTACAGCAACGACTTTCTGGTTTGGCTTTAAAGATGATGTGGTGGTTCGCATTCGCGAAGAAGGCGCCAGATCAATTGTTGATGTTCGGTCAGTGTCAAGGGTGGGGCAGAGCGATCTGGGCGTCAATGCTGCTCGTATAATAGATTTTCTGGAGGCGTTTGGGGATGGCGAGTAGCGCCTGGATTTTTTTCAGGGCACAGTCAGACGGCTTCCTGGAGCAGTCGGTTGATGATGCTATTAACCTCTTGAGGATTGGCCTTGCCTTGGGTCTGTTTCATGACCTGGCCTACGAAAAACCCCATTAATTTATCCTTGCCGGATCGAAGTTGCTCGAGTTGCTTTGGGTTTGCCTTCAGGATATCAAAAATGAGGGGTTCGAGCGTTGACGGGTCGGATAGCTGTTGCAGGCCATGCTGCTGAATATAGGTTGCTGCCGAACTGGTTTCGCCGGTCCATAAAGCTGCGAATACGTCCTTGGCTATTTTACCGGAGATGGTCCCGGCCTGAATCAGGGCTACCAGGTCACCTAGCTGAATAGCAGAAATTGGCGAGTCTGTAATACTGACAGCGTCTCTGTTCAGATGGCCGAGAAGTTCTACCTTTATCCAGTTTGCAGAAAGAATCGGATCCTGTGAATTTTTTATAGTTGCTTCAAAGTAGTCAGCCAGGTTGCGGTCATTAGCTAATAAAGCAGCATCAGTCGCCGCAAGGTTAAAATCTTCAATAAATCGCTGTTGCCTTTGTGTGGGTAGCTCCGGCATTTCAGCTTTTATTTTTGCAATGGTTTCATCGGTAATGATAACGGGTAGCAGATCAGGTTCAGGAAAATAACGATAATCTGTTGCTGTTTCCTTGCTGCGCATGGGTCTTGTTTCATCTTTGTTGTGGTCGTAAAGACGCGTTTCCTGCGTTACGCTCCGGCCTGCTTCAAGTCGATCGATCTGGCGGACAGTCTCATAGTAAATAGCTCGTTCCAGGAAACGAAACGAATTTAAATTCTTTGTTTCGGTTCTCACTCCCAAGGTGGCTGAATCTTCCCGTCGAACTGAAACATTGGCATCGAATCGAAGGGATCCTTGGGACATGTCGCCATCGCATATATTCAGATAGGTGACTAATTGATGTATTTTTCTGGCGTAGGCGACTGCTTCAAAAGCTGATTTTATATCCGGCTCAGAGACTATTTCTAAAAGGGGCGTGCCTGCGCGGTTAAGATCTATACCTGTATATCGATCAAAAGCTTCGTGGAGTGACTTGCCAGCATCTTCTTCCAGGTGAGCTCTGGTAATCCGAATTCGTTTTTCGGTACTATCCTGTAGAAGAATATCAATGTGACCACCAGACACAATGGGCAGGTCCATTTGCGTGATCTGGTATCCCTTGGGCAGGTCAGGATAGAAATAGTTTTTTCGATCAAAAGCCGAAACCCGGGATATGTCTGCTGAAACGCCCAGGCCAAACCGGATTGCCTTGGCGTAGACGGCTTCATTGACAACCGGCAAGACACCAGGGAGTGCCAGGTCAACCGCGCTGGCCTGGCTATTAGGATCGCTGCCGAAAAGGGTGCTGGCGCCGGAAAATATTTTGCTTTTAGTATTTAGCTGGGCATGGATTTCCAGGCCAATATCAATCTGCCATCCAGCGGGAATATTCATAACAGATTTCTCTGTGGCTGCTGTTGGTGCCAGTTAGTCTGTTGCTGAAACTGATGGGCCACGCGGAGAAGTTTAGCTTCTTCTAGATAGTTGCCAATGAGTTGCAGCCCGACCGGCATGCCTTTACTCAAACCAACAGGAATGCTGATAGCAGGTACGCCTGCAAGGCTGGCGGCAATGGTATAAATGTCCTGGAGGTACATGGAGACAGGGTCGTTTGTTTTTGCTCCCAATGGGAAAGCGGTTCCTGGCGCAGTGGGTCCAACGATGACATCCACCTGCTCGAATGCTGATACGAAGTCATTTTTGATCAGTCGTCTGAGTTGTTGAGCCTTGCGATAATAGGCATCGTAATACCCTGCACTGAGAGCAAAAGCGCCCACCATAATCCTTTTTTTCACTTCGCTGCCAAAGCCCTCGCTGCGTGATCTCTTGTAGAGGTCTTCCAGATTCTCAGGGTCTTTGCAGCGATAACCATACCTGACACCATCATAGCGGGATAAGTTGGCAGAACATTCGGCCGGTGCGATGACATAATAAGCGCTGAGACTGAACTTAGTGTGAGGCAGCTCAATTTCTACAACTTCGGCACCCATCTTTGCTAGTTCTTTGATGCCATCCATAACCAGGTTTTCGACTTCTGGTTCTAGCCCTTCTTTGAAATAGTCAGAGCAGATACCGACTTTCAGCCCGGCCAACGGCTCAGAAAGCGCAGCTGTAAATTCTGGCACAGCAAGATTCAGGCTGGTTGAATCCTTACTATCATGACCTGCCATGTGTTCTAGCAAAATGGCTGCATCTTCGGCTGTACGTGTAAAGCATCCAGCCTGATCCAGGCTGGATGCAAAGGCAATCATTCCCCACCTTGATATTCGTCCATAGGTTGGTTTTAGGCCGGTTAGTCCACACATGGATGCAGGCTGCCGAATGGATCCTCCTGTGTCTGTTCCAGTGCTGGCCACACACAAACAAGCAGCCAGACTTGCAGCTGATCCGCCTGAAGATCCGCCGGGTACCTTTGTTTTATCCCAGGGGTTGTGCACCGGGCCAAAATAACTGGACTCATTGGAGGAGCCCATGGCAAATTCATCCATGTTAGTCTTGCCCAGTGTTACTGTGCCGGCGTGACGCAGTTTTTCTATGCAGGTGGATGTATAAGGTGCGATAAAGTCAGCTAATATTTTTGAACCTGCTGTGGTGCGGATATCTTCGATACAGAAGATATCTTTATGGGCCATGGGGATGCCAGTCAGCATGGTATGCTGTCCTTTAGCCAGCACTAGATCAGCGGCTTTGGCTTCCGCTATCGCGACTTCAGGCGTGATAGTGATAAAGCTATTGATTTCGCTGTCGCTCTCAGCAATTCTACTGAGGAAGTGCTGGGTTAACTCTGTTGCGGAAATCGCCTTATCCGTCAGCAGCTTATGTAGTTCCGTGATGGTGGCGTTATTTAAGTTCACTCGATAACCTTCGGTACCAGATAAAGTCCTTCTTCAAATAGAGGTGCTGCCTGACTGAACTTGGCTACCTGGTTGACCTCAGTGACTTTATCCGAGCGCAGCAGTTGTTCAGCTTCAAGAGGATGGGCTAATGGTTTTACGCCATCACATTCAGCTGTATTCATGATTGCCACAAGTTCGAGAACTTCATTGATTGCCTGCAGCGTACTGTCCCGGCTGTCTGGATCCAGAGACAGCTGGGCTAAGTCACCTAGGACGCTAAGTTCTTGCTTAGTTATCATAGATAAAATCCCAGATTTTGCTGGTTTAAAAACGTGAAATGCTAATGCTTCTGGAAAGGATCTGCAAATCAAAGCCCTAATATCAGTGTTATTATAAACTAGTCTGGCTTAAGAACATCTGGGATTGTCAGTAATTGACTAAAAATATCTTCAATAACAGTGCCTTAAGGATGGTTTCCCTTGTGCCTGACGGCCTGTAAATGATACAGTTCATTGCGAAGCAGGGCCGTTTTTGTAGTGGCTCTGCAGCAATTATCTAAGTTTGTTGATCGTTGGTTCTTCATTCGAGTTGTTTCATGTTTAAAAAAATCCGTGGACTATTTTCAAATGACCTCTCCATAGATTTGGGTACAGCTAATACCCTTATTTATGCTCGTGAGAGAGGCATCGTACTCGACGAGCCTTCAGTGGTGGCGATAAGGCTGCACAATAACCAGAAATCGGTGGCAGCGGTGGGTAATGATGCCAAAAGGATGCTGGGTCGAACGCCTGGCAATATTACCGCGATCAGGCCTTTGAAAGATGGTGTTATTGCAGATTTTCAAGTCACGGAAAAAATGCTGCAGCACTTCATCAGAAAGGTGCATGAAAACAGCTTTATTAAGCCTAGTCCCAGGGTGCTGGTCTGCGTTCCCTGTCAGGCGACAGAGGTTGAAAGGCGTGCTATCAGGGAATCCGTTATAAGTGCGGGTGCCAGAGAGGTGAGGCTAATAGAAGAGCCAATGGCAGCAGCGATAGGTGCCGGTCTACCTGTTAATGAAGCGATAGGCACCATGGTCGTTGATGTTGGCGGTGGTACCACTGAAATAGCGGTAATATCTCTTAATGGTATAGTCTATTCTCAATCCGTAAGAGTGGGTGGAGACAGGTTCGATGAGGCTATCACAGCCTACGTCAGGAGAACCCAGGGCAGCCTGGTGGGTGATGCAACTGCAGAACGCATTAAGCAGGAAATTGGTACTGCCTTTCCAGCTTCAGAAGTCAGGGAAATTGACGTTACTGGGCGCAATTTAGCAGAAGGGATTCCCAGAAGTTTTACGCTGAATAGCAATGAAATCCTCGAGGCATTGCAGGAGCCTCTGCACCTCATTGTCCAGTCAGTCAAGACTGCGCTTGAGCAAACACCGCCAGAACTTGCATCGGATATAGCCGAATCTGGTCTGGTTCTGACCGGGGGCGGTTCGTTACTCAGAGAGTTGGACCGACTGCTCTCACATGAAACCGGGTTGCCCGTGATTGTGGCAGAAAACCCCCTGGCTTGCGTAGCAATGGGAGGTGGGAGAGCCCTGGAGATCATGGATGATCTGGGCGTGAGTGATATCTTTGCAGTATAGATAATAGTCCCCTTGACATCGCTCGAGGCTTATATGATTAAGGCTTTTCTCAAGCTGAAACAGGTAGGGCGATGAAACCTCTTTTTCAGAAGCGCGTTGGTATTGGTGTTAAGGCCAGTGGGCTTATTTTTGTCTGCGTAATTCTTGTCAGTGTGGATTCTTCCACATTGTGGCTGAAATCCTTCAAGACGCTGGCAGGTACAGCATTGGAACCAGTGTTGATGATCTCTCAGTGGCCGAATCAGGCAGCGGATAGTTTTTCTGACTTTTTCACGACTCGAAAGACGCTGAGGGATGAAATCGAGAGATTGAATAGACAAATATTAACGATGCGGACAAGCTCCCAGAAAATGGCTGCATTGTCGCAGGAAAATAATCGCCTAAGGCAACTACTGGGTTCGTCTGAGCGAGTTCAGGAAGCGGTCCTGATTACAGAAATTATTGGGGTTGATCCTAACCCAAATCATGCTCGGATCACTGTTGATAAGGGTACCAGCGACAACGTTGCCATTGGTCAGGCGGTTATTGATGACAGGGGTCTAGTAGGCAAGGTAGTGGCATCGACCCTGGGCACCAGCACCATTTTACTGATCACGGACCAAACGCAGGCAGTACCGGTCAGGTCTCTGAGAAGTGGTCTGCAATTGATTGTTGAAGGTGGCGGTGGATTTGCCAATCTAGTGGGAAGATATGTGCCCGGTACGGCTGATTTAAGGGTAGGTGACACTTTGGTGACATCCGGTTTGGGACAGGTATTTCCCAATGGATATCCAGTGGCTGTAGTGAGCCAATTTGGACAGTCACAGGGTAATTCCTTTGCAACTATTCAGGCGAAACCATTAGCACATCTTTCTGCCAGGAGTCATGTGCTGATTCTATTCTCGACCGAAGAAATGCCTGAAAATTATTTGAATGGAGCCGCCATCAATGGCCATTGAGGCTTCAAGCAAGGGCAGTTGGGTCATATTGAGCAGCCTGCTCATAGCATTGATACTTACTATCCTGCCTTTGCCAGAGGGTGTACCTATGGGAATGGGTTATCTTAGGCCCGATTGGCTGGCTCTGGTGATAGTGTACTGGACGATTGCACTACCAGACAGGGTTGGTATGTTGACTGCTTTTTTTGTTGGCCTGCTAGCGGACGTCATCAGTGGGTCACTGCTGGGATTGCATGCTATGGGTTTGGTCATGGTGGCCAGTTTTGCTCTGGCCGCTTACCAGCGAATTCGAATGTTGGCAGTATGGCAACAGGCAACCATGGTCTTTCTTATTCTGACACTGGTTCAGATCGTTAGTGTGTTAATAACCGTACAGTTATCCGGTAGGGCGTTCAGTTGGCTGACCTTTCTGATTCCGCTGGTTAGTGCCCTCGTCTGGCCCTGGATCTTCCTAGGATTGAGAGCATTGCGAAGACGCTTTATTAACTGAATCTATTGATCAAGTGCCACACGTGGTTTTTTCAGTATGGTCATCGGTTATCCTATCCTTTAGAGAGCAAGAGAATATGGTGGAATTAATACTGGCATCGGCTTCTCCGCGACGCGCGGAACTCTTACGGCAAATTGGGATCAAATTCAGGGTTGAAGCAGCGGCTATAGATGAATCCAGAAATGTCCAAGAGCAGCCATTTGATCTAGTGACGAGACTGGCCGGCGAGAAAGCAAAAAGCAAATTGCCTTGCAATGGTGTCGTGCTGGCGGCTGATACCATTGTACTCGACGATGATGCTATTTTGGGTAAACCGACGGACAGAGATCA
>Ga0105349_10000927_pt1 | contig 12087 bp, 7 predicted proteins | sample EN1Hudseemescosm_FD_83661 | JGI IMG/M metagenome (GOLD analysis project Ga0105349, IMG submission 83661) | Methane-oxidizing microbial communities from mesocosms in the Hudson Canyon - EN1B Hudson Canyon | ecosystem: Environmental > Aquatic > Marine > Cold seeps | place: Hudson Canyon...
AATTAAAAGCCACAGCTTCAAACTCAGTAACAAGCGTTCCCCTTCGAACAAAACCCAAAGAACCGCCGGTGTTTTTAGACCCCGGGTCTTGTGAATAGCTCTGGGCGGCATCAGCAAAAGAAATCTCTTTATTTAAAAGCTTAAGCCTAAGGCTCTCTAAAAAAACAGTCGTCTTTTTTATTTGCTCGTCGCTAGGCTCTATTTTTATTAAAAGGTGCCGAAGCTTTACTGTTGTTGGAAGAGGTGGGATACTGTCTTTAAAGGTTTTAAAAAAATTTTCAACAGCAGCTTTGTTTACAGAAACGCGACCAATTAAGGTTTGTTGATATTTTTGAGTAACCAACATATCTCGAACATCGTACCAATACTCTCGTCTAAATATTCTTAGCGGCTGTCCTAGGGCTTTTTCTGCAGCTTCTTCGCTGCCAGCCTGAGCAACTATATTGTCAACTTGTTGGTCTAGCGCCCGATCAACCTCTTTATCTCCAACCTCAACAGAGTCTAGCTCCGCCATAGCCAAAACAACCTTTCTATTTACAATAGAGTCTGTAATTTGTTTTTTCAGGTTCAAAATTTTTAACTGGTCTCTTTGAGGGTCTAGTTTTTGTCTAAAAATTTCCATCGCCAGCGCCTGATTCACGTCACTAGCTAAAATTGGCTTGTCACCAACAACAGCAGCAACTCCGTCTATGTTTTGTATGTGCTTCTTTTTGGTGGGCCCCCCAACCTCATCGTTGGTTTTGTTTGCGCCGTCCTGCCCAAGCAAAGGGACAATTAAAACAAAAAGGAAAAACCTATAATAATGATTCAAAACAATCCTTTCATAAAAAACTAAGCATAAAAAACTACGAAGATATGCGCGAAACAAGCACAGAAAAGTTCAACGCAAACGCAACCGAAAAAGCCAACCCCGCCTCCGCGCCGCTAACCTCAAAAGAAAAAGCCAGCCCCTCGTTTTTTAAAGGAAGAAGACGAAAAGGAACACTCAGGTTTTTAGAAACTTCTTGCAAAACACCAAGGGTTTGTTTTGCGCTAACCCCTTTTGGTTCTTCTGTTAAAACAAACTCAACCGAAGAAGAAGAAACTAAACACCTTGAAACGGGGAAAGGGAAAAGGAGACACTGTACTTTTGCCAAGGAAAACAAGTTCTCTATGTTTTTTGTACAAACACCAAAACGATCCACCACCTCTTCTTTAATCTCATCAAGAACAACCGCATCTTTTGTTTCAGATATGCGTTGATAAAAAAACAGTCGATCTTGAACGAGGGGCATATAAGTGCTGTCGATAAGTGCTGACCCAGAAAAGACAAGAGAAAGCTTTTCTTTTTTCTTTTTTTCAACCATGTTGTTTTTTTTATCAAGCGCCTCTGATAAGATTTTATTGTACAACTCAAAGCCAATGCGAGAGATTTGACCGCTTTGTTTATATCCAAAAAGGTTTCCCGCGCCCCTTATTTCCAAGTCTTTCATTGCAACTCCATAACCAGAGCCAAGAGCAGTGTGGTGCTCTATCGCCCTTAACCGCTGAAAAGCCTCGGGCATTAAAGAAACTTTTTTCGGTATACACAAATAGCAAAAAGCCTGCCTCTCTCCACGACCAACGCGTCCACGGATCTGATAGAGCTGAGCCAACCCAAGGTTTTGAGCCTCGTTAATTATAATTGTATTTGCATTTTGAACATCGAGACCAGACTCTATTATTGTTGTACACAATAAGATGTCAAGGTTTCCAGCAAAAAAAGAAAGAACAGTTTTTTCTAAATCACCACTTTTCATTTTTCCATGAGCCAAACCAACAGAGTTGTTGGGGAAAAGTTTTTGAATTTTTTCAAAATAAAAAGGAAGCTGCTCAATATTATTATGTAAAAAATAAGCCTGACCTCCTCGAAGCAACTCTTCTTTTAAAAGGGTTTTAACCACACCCCAATCAAAGTGTTGTATTTGTGTTTCAATTGGAAGGCGCGCCCTGGGCGGAGTTGTTATTTTTGAAGTATCACGAATTCCAACTAAAGACTGTTGTAGTGTTCTTGGTATTGGTGTGGCTGTTAAGGTCAAAACATCAACACGGTTTTTTAGCCGCCTTATTGTTTCTTTATGTTTTACACCAAAGCGATGCTCTTCATCAACAATCAACAAACCCAACCTTTCCGTTGGAACGTCTTCGCTTAATATTCTGTGTGTCCCTATTAAAACATCGACTTTGTTTTTGTGTATTCTCTCAATAATAGCAGACTGCTCGCGCTTGTTTTTAAACCTAGAAAGCAACTCAACCTCAACACCGAGGGAGCCAAGACGACCCTCACAGGTTATATAGTGCTGGTCTGATAAAATGGTTGTTGGTGTTAGAAAAAAAACCATTCGTCCAGAAACCACCGCTCGCATAGCTGCGCGAAGAGCAACCTCTGTTTTACCAAAACCAACATCACCATAAACAAGGCGATCCATTGGGTTTGCAAAGTTCATGTCTTTATAAATATCGGCTATCGCTTTTTTTTGGTCTAATGTTTCTTCGTAAGGAAAGCCCTCTTCCAGTTGTTGAAAAAGATCACTTTCTTTAATATAGCTAAAGCCCCGAGGAGAAGAACGTGCGGCATGTATTGAAACAAGGTGGTCAACAACGTCATCAATGCTTTTTTTAGCAAGCCTTTTTTGTTTTTCCCAAGCGCCGGTACCTAGTTTTGAAATTTTTGGAGCAACGCCACCAACGCTTAAATATTTATGAACGCGATCAAACCGACCAAGAGGAACATAAACAAGACCCCCATCTGCAAACTCAATTTTTATGTTTTCTTCGCGGCAGCTTTCTTCCCCAACGAGACTTAAACCTCGATAAACACCGACCCCAAAGTCTTGATGCACAAGAAAGTCACCCCAACTAATCTCTGCCAAAGAACCAATTAGGCGCTCGCTTTTTTTAGCAAGACCTTTCGGCTGAGGGCGGTCACCAGCACCAAGCAAAGAAAAACACGCCAACCCAAGAGAAGGAACAATAAAACCAGATGACAGGTTTGACGAAAAATAAAAAAAAGAAGAGGGGTTTCTTTTTTTAGGGCTAAAACCACCAAACAAAAATAACGGTTCAATTTCCTTTGATGTTTCGTCAAGCCTATTTTCTATAATAGGCGTATCAACACGATTAAAAAAAACCTCTTCATAAAAGAGGCTTAAAGAAGAAAGAGCCTCTCCGCCAGAGATTATATGTTCTTGAGTTATGTATAATTGAAGATCACAACCACCGCGTAAAAAAGAAGAAAGCGTTTTGCCTTTTTTACTTTTAGCCAGCTTTGGTGGAGGTTGAATTTCAACCCGCTCCCTTGAAGCTGTTGACCTTTGTGTTTCTAGGTTAAAAAACCGTATTGACTCTATTGTGTCGGAAAAAAACTCAACGCGGATAGGGTCTTCAGAATAGGTTGGGAAAAAGTCTAAAATCCCCCCCCGCAAAGAAACCATGTTTGAAGCAACACAGCGATCAACGTTTTCATATCCCCACGCTATTAGTTTTTCCAATAACTCGCCAGGGCCTTTCTTTTCACCAACAAGAAGCAAGACTGTCTCGGTCTGTTCGTCTGTTGTCGAAAATGTGTACTCAGAGCAACGCTTGTTTGTTAAAAAAATGCTCCCCTGTTTTTTTCTTAGCTGGTTATATGTTCGGTCGAACGTCTGTTTAGACTTAGAAACAAAACCAGAAACCGCAACCCCCTCGTTTTTATAGTCAGGCAAAAAACCAACCCCATCGCCAAGAAAAGAGGAAAGGTCTTCTTTTAATGACTTAAGGTGCTTACTAGAAACATCGGCAACAATACCAATCGGCCTACGAAGATGATTAAAACAAGCGGCGACAAAAAAAGCCTGCAAGGAAGGAGGTTGAATTTTTATTTTTGTATTTTCTGCGCAAAAAGAACGAACGGAGCTTTTTAGCTCATCAGCGCCACTAATCGTATCAATTATTTTATTTATATTGGGTTTCACGTGAAACTAGGTGCGCTTAAGAAATAAAACAGATAAGGCAGAAATATCTGCGGGCGTAACACCCGACACTCTCATTGCCTGACCAAACGTTTCTGGCCGAACAAAAGAAAGCTTCTCTCTTGCTTCATTAGAAATGCTTTTTATTTCAAAATAGTTAATATTGTTTGGAAGGGGGGTAGACTCATTTTTCTTCATTTTATCAACCTGGTCTTGTTGTCTTTTAATATACCCCTCGTATTTAATAATTGCCTCTACTTCAATCTTTGCCTCTCTTGCTGTGGCTTCTTTGTTGCTTTCGCTTAAGACGCTTAACGCAAGAGAATCAAGAGTAACAGAGGGCCTTTTGAGAATGTTTTTTAAAGGTGTGGCTTGGTTTATAGTGTTTTCCCCAAGCGCCAGAAGCTTGCTGTTTATCTTAGAAGGTAAAACAGAGCGGTTAAGGCTTTCTAGCATTTTATCGATCAAAGCCAAGGAGGCCCTAATTTTTTTTTCTCGAGCGGGGCTCAAGAGGTTGTTTTTATCAGCGTGCGCACACAGTCTTGTGTGAGCGTTAGAAAAACGCAATAAAATTCTATATTCTGCCCTAGAGGTAAACATCCGGTAAGGCTCCAAAGTGTCTTTTGTGATTAAATCGTCAACCATAACCCCAATATAACCCTCGCTTCTTTTAAGTATCAGCGGCTCTTTCTCTTGTATAAGTTTTGCTGCGTTTATTCCTGCTATTAAGCCTTGAGCCGCCGCCTCCTCATAGCCAGAAGTTCCATTGATTTGTCCAGCAAAAAAAAGACCAGAGAGGTTTTTTGTCTCAAGGCTTGACTTTAACTGAGCAGGAGAAAAAAAATCATATTCTATTGCATATCCAGGACGAAAAAAGCGAACATGCTCTAAACCCGGAACCAACCGTAAGGCTTTTATTTGTATGTGCTCAGGAAGGCTTGTTGAAAAACCGTTTAAATATATTTGGTCAGACCTTAACCACTCAGGCTCAAGAAAAAGCGTATGACTGTCGTGGTGCGCAAAGCGATAAACCTTATCTTCTATGGAGGGGCAGTAGCGAGGACCAACGCCGCCAACATCCCCGGAAAACATTGGGCTCAGCTTTAGGTTTTCCTGAATTACTTCTTTGCAGTTTAAGTTTGTTGTGGTTGTGTGGCACGCAACGTTGGGCGGATCAAAAGAGCTTGTTTCATAAGAAAAAGGAAGAGGAAGCTCGTCACCATGGGTTGTGCTGGTTTTATTCCAATTAACCGAAGAGCCGTCTAGCCTTGGAGGCGTTCCTGTTTTTAAGCGACCAGCAACAAAACCCAAAGAAAGAAGAAACTCTGTTATCCCCTCGGCGCCACTTTCACCCATTCTTCCTGCTCGAATTTTTTTCTGACCAATATGGATTAACCCGTTTAAAAAAGTGCCACAGGTTAAAATAACTGCCTTGCCGAACGCACGAGCCCCACTCCTTAAAACAACGCCCTGAACACGACCTTTTGAACAAAGCAAAGAAACAACCTCTCCCTGCAAAACATCAATTTTATTATTGTTTAAAACCCGGCTAGAAACATAAGACTCGTATTCTCGCTTGTCGACCTGAGCTCTTGGCGACCACACAGACTTACCCTTTGACTGGTTTAATATTTTAAACTGTATACCGCTATGGTCTGTGGCAAGGCCCATAACGCCACCAAGCACATCAATCTCTCTTACAATTTGTCCTTTTGCAAGACCGCCAATGGCGGGGTTACAAGACATCCTTCCAATTGCTTTTGTATCAAGAGTCACAAGAAGAACAGAGCAACCAAGCTTTGACGCAATTAGCGCCGACTCAATGCCGGCATGACCCCCACCACAAACAAGCACATCAAAACTTTTATCGTGTTTCACGTGAAACTATTTTCCGACGCAGAGATTGTTAAAAATATTATTAATTATATCTTCTGGCGTAGTTTTCCCAAGTAAAACATCAAGCGCGTTTATACCGCTACGCAGCTCAAAAGAAACCAGCTCTAACTCCAACCCAACGTTTTTGCAAACATTTTGTGCTCTTTCGAGGCTTTTTGCACAAGCGTTAATTGCAGCACTCTGCCTTGGCGTTGAAAGGAGAGAGGCGTCAGAAGAGATTGGGCCAATTTTAAGCGCGGATTTTATTTCTAGCAAAAGAACCTCAAGGCCTGTTTTGTTTTTGCAGGAGATATGTATAATTGCCTTGTTGGGTTTTTTTGAGTGAAGGTCGGACTTATTAACAACGAAAATATGTGGCTGCGAACCTGTTTTGTTGGTTTGAGCCTGGGGGTCATCTGAAACAGAGATTATAAGATCCGCCTTTTCTTTGAGTTTTTTTGCCCTTGCGACACCCTCTTGCTCTATTGCAGATTTTGCCACTCTTATTCCAGCGGTGTCTAAAAAAACAAAAGGAACGCCGCCTAGAACCATTTCAGACCTTACTATGTCTCGCGTTGTACCAGGCTCCGGGCTGACAATTGCCCGACTTTCCCCGCAAAGCGCGTTTAACAGTGAAGACTTACCAACGTTAGGTGGACCCGTTATTACAGCCGTGACGCCAAGATTTAACATTTTACCTCTAATAAAAGTGTTGGATAGGACGAGAGCTTCTTTGTGTAAGGCGCGAATTTTTTTAGGTACGTTTTTTTGCTCTTTTGCGCTTAGGTCTTCTTCGGAAATATCCATTTGATACTCAAGAAAAGAAACAAGGTCAACAAGTTTTAACCTAAGCTTGTTAATCTGTTTAGAAAGGCTCCCGGAAATTATTTTCTGCTGTTCCTTAACGGACTCAATTGTTTTTGATTTAATTAAGGCGGCAACTCCCTCGGCCTGCACAAGATCCATTTTTCCATTAATGAAGGCGCGATAGGTAAACTCCCCCGGGTCGGCAAGACGAGCACCAAGAGAACAAAAAGTTGAAACAACAGCGTCGACAATGGTGGGGTTGCCGTGGGAAGAAATTTCAACCATGTCCTCGCCAGAGTAAGAAGCTGGGGCGACAAATCGAGTAATTACCGCGCGGTCAATCTTTTCACCTTTTTTATTATAAAAAGCAACAAGCGTTGCGGATCGATTTTTAAGTATCTTTTTGTGAGTGGCTATTTCAGCAAATTTAAAAGCGCTTGGACCACTGACTCTAACAACAGCCAACCCGCTAAAACCGAGAGGTGTAGCCGGCGCAACAATCGTGTCGCCGGAGTTCATTTGCCCTTTTTAAGCTTTATACTTTTAGTCGAATTTTGAGGAGGGTCGGGTATAAAATATTTTTGCTGAACAATTGATAACAGGTTGAAAACAGAATAGTACAAATTTAAACCAGATGGGAAAGTATAAAATAAGAAGAGAAAGAAGACATTCATGAAATACATCATGATTTTTTGTTGGCTGCCGCTGTCTGGCGCGGCCATAAGTTTTTGTTGTAAAAACATTGTTATCCCCATTAAAAAGGGGAGAACATTTAATGGGAATCCGGCAATAGTGGTGATTGTGTCTGGCGCGCTAAGGTCTGTTATCCAGCCAAAAAAAGGAGCGCCTCGAAACTCGATTGTTGAGCGAAAAATAGTAAAAAAAGAGATAAGGATTGGCATTTGCAAAAGAAGAGGAAGGCACCCACCCATTGGGTTAACGCCCTGTTCCTTAAAAAGCTCCATTTGCGCCCGGCTAAGCTTTTGCGAATCGTTTTTATATTTTTCTTTAAGTCGTTGTATCTGAGGCTGTAGTGCCTGCATATTTTTTTGGGAACTAAATTGTTTTTTTGTGAGCGGGTTTAATAGAATTTTTATTAACACGGCAAAAAGAATAACAACGAGGCCGTAGTTTGGGATTATAGAATACATTTTTGTTAAAGACCAAGTCACTAGTTGCCCTAACGGCCTAAACAAAGCCCAGCCAAGGTTCATTGTTTTTTCTAAATCATTGCCAAGGGCCTTTATGCGCTTATAATCAAGAGGTCCAATATAGAGCCTTAATCTGTTGGTGCTATTTACCGATTGACGAAGAGATGTTTTGTATAGAGGGCGACCTTCTTTTGTGGTGCCCACAACTTCTGCGCCAGTTCCGGGCGTCTCAGGTATTAGCGCGGCTAAAAAGTATTTTGTTTTAACAGCAGTCCAAAGAGTGTTTCCAGTTTGTTTTTCTAATGATGAGCTTTCTTTTGGCGCGCCAGGTTTGAGTAGCTCACCACCCAAATAGGCATAGCCCTTAAAATGGGTATACTCATCTTTAAGGTTTTTTTCTGATGGGGCGAGACCGCCAGACCAAGAGAGAGAGTATTGACCGCGCGACACAACTGCATTCGGCTCTTCAAAAGAAACCTCCAAATCAATCTCATAACTATTAGGATAAAAGGTAAAGGTTTTTTGAATTTTTTGCCCACCATAAACCGTTTCATAAACAAGAGTTTGCTGCCTTGTTTCGGCATTTATCGACCTAGAGCGGCTAACCGTCGCCCAGCTGTTCGTTAGTTCTATGTTTTCACCGTCTATTGAAACAAAGCTTAAAACAAGATTGTCTTTATTAAGGTCGTCAATTATATTAACTAGGGTCGAGTCATAACGTGAATATTTATCAAAAGAAAAGGAGTCAAAAGACCCGCCACCACGACTACTTAATCGAGCAGTGAAAAAACCATTTCTTACATCAACAAAGCTTTCTTTTACTGAAAGCGTTGCAACCCTTTCCTGCTTAAGCGAGGTTTCTGCTGGGACTGATTTTACGGGATCGTTTTGTGGTTGCTTCGCTGTCTGCAGTTCAGGAACAGTTGTTTTAGCTGGTGGAGAAACAAGGCTCATATACCAGGGGGTAAAAATTAAAACAACAGCAATTAAGCCAAAGGCGAGGAGTGTTTTTCTATCCATTTGATTTCTTTATAGGGTCATAGCCGCCAGCCGAAAAAGGATGACAGCGAGAAACCCGTTTAAAAATAAGCACACAGGCTCTTAAAAAAGTATAACCGGCAAAAGCCTCAAGCGCATACTGTGAACATGTTGGGCTAAAGCGACAAGAGGGCCCAAAAAGCGGTGAAATTAGCGAACGATAAGCTTTAACCAAAAGGGTTGCCGCACCTCCAAGAAGACCACCTACACGTTTAAAGATTAAACCAAGCAACACTAAGCAGACAGAGACTTTCTGCCTTTCTTTCTCCTTCTGGCAAGAACCTTTCTCCCGCCAACAGTAGACATCCTTGAGCGGAAGCCGTGCTTGTTTTTTCTTTTACGTTTACTTGGTTGATATGTACGTTTCATTTTTGCTCCAAATTTAGCCAGTGAAAATAAGAAGCATGCTCCCAAAATACCAAAGGAAATGGTTTTCTAATTAATTGACAATATTTTTAATAAAAAAGCAAAAAGAGGATTGTAACGCATTAAAAAAACTGTATAAATTAAAGAAACGCCGATTGTGGAAAACATGTGGAAAACTATTAAATGAACCCAGCAGAATCTTGGAACAAGGTAAGAAAGAACCTTAAAAAATCACAACCCCAGCATGCTTATGCTACATGGTTTGAGCCTCTGGTTTGTATTGGTTTAAACGACAACAGCCTAATTATTGAAGTTCCAAACCAGTTTTTTTTCGAGTGGATTCAATCGCATTATAAAGAGGCAATAAAAAACGAAGTAGACAAAGAATTTAACGCGGCGACAAAGATTAAATATACGGTTTCTCCTGAGGGGTCGGAGAAAAGTGAAGAGACAACAAAAAACCCCGAACAAACGCAATCTCCACCACCACAGAATAAAAACTTAAACATTAACAGTCGGTATACGTTTTCTTCCTTTATTGAAGGAACCCATAATCAATTTGCTAAAGCAGCAGCGCTGAACGTTTCTGATAACCCAGGCCAACAATCGTTTAACCCTTTGGTGATTTATGGTGGAGTTGGAATGGGGAAAACACACCTATTACACGCGATTGGAAATAAAATATCGAACTCAAACAAGCAAAAAAACATTGTTTGTGCATCAAGTGAAAAGTTTACCCTTGATTTTATATCATCAATACAAAAAAACAAGACGGTAGAGTTTTCAAAATCTTATAGAAATGCCGATGTTTTGTTAATTGATGATATTCAGTTTTTTCAAGGAAAAGAACAAACACAGGAGCAATTTTTTCACACCTTTAATGAGCTTTTCCAAGCTGGCAAGCAAATAGTTATGACTGCAGATCGCTATCCTGGTGAAATGATCGGTCTTCAAGACCGACTGCTTTCAAGGTTTAAGTCTGGTCTGGCGGTTGATATTCAACCACCAGACTTTGAAACTCGGGTTGCGATAGTTATGGAAAAAGCAGAAATAAACGGATTAAGCCTACCTTACGATATAATAGAACTGATTGGCCTTCATATCAAAAACAATGTTAGGGACCTTGAAAGTACAATTATTAGACTTTTGGCACACTCCTCGCTTTCTAATCAAGAAATTGACTATGAGCTTGCAAAAAAAGTAATCAAAGAACGCATGGGCTCAAACATTGTCTCTGATTTAACAATAGAAGAAATTGTTCGTCGCGTCTCAATGATAACGCATGTTAGCGAAAAAGACATAGTGAGCGCGAGCAGAAAAATGGAAATCGCTGAAGCGCGCCAAGTTTCGATTTATCTTTGTAGAGAAATTTTAGGAACACCGCTTGTTAGTATTGGTATGCATTTTGGCGGACGGGACCACTCAACGGTTTTACATGCTTGTAGGGTTATAGAAAAAAAAGCAAAAGAGGATCAGCGTATTTCAACAATAGTTGGAGAATTAAAAAACGAACTTTCTTTTTCTATGACGTAAGAGACCTTCGCTTTTATTCGTCTTCGCCATCTTCATAATAGTCTTCCTCGTAATAGTCTTCCCCCTCGCCCTCACCATAATAATCAATGTAGTCACTGTAGTCCGCCACCTCATAGGGGTCATTTTCGACTGAAGCATCGTCGTTTTGCTGAGGAGAGGCTTGTTGTTCCTTTGAAGAAGCGGGGTGGGGTTTTTCTGAGAAAGCGCGAGTTTGGACAAAGGTTGGGGGCGCGTTTGTTCTAAAGAGGATGCCAACCAGAACTATTATTAGCAATAAGATTGCAGACCCAGCTCCACCCTCCGGAACAAGCTCATAACCACCAAACATGTTACGCTTTACACCAAAACTAAGAAAAGTAGCGGTTGACAATAAAACACCAAAAAGAATAATTATATTTCCGGTTACGTTTGGCATGGATGTTTGCATGATAGCCGAATATAAAAACCAAAGAAGAAGGCCTAAAATTGAAACGAAGCCGGCAAAAAGGAAACTCTCTGTATATATAGATATAATAAAAGCTATTATTGCAGATGCGGGGATTAAAAAACCAATGCCGATTTTAATGTTATCATTCATATTAATTTTGTGATAAAGATAGATAGAGACTGCAAAAAACTAAACAAAGTTCTCTCATTAAGCATTTAAATGCAAGGGTTTATACCTTTACTAACGTTTAAATTATCTACTGTAATTTCAGAGCAAAATTTCTTGTTATTATTGGTAAAGCAAAATGAAAAATAATATTAGAATAGGAGTTATTGGCGTTGGGCACCTTGGCCAACACCACGCAAAACACTATACGAAGATTGCCTCAGCTGAGCTTGTTGGCGTTTATGATACAGATAGTAAACAATGTGATAAAATAGCAAAAAAGCAGAACACAAAAGCGTGTAAATCCTTGGATGAAATGCTTAGAAGCGTTGATGGCGTATCTATTGTTACGCCAACAAAAGACCACGCAAAAATAGCTGAAACCTGCCTAAAGCAAGGGAAGCACGTTTTTATAGAAAAACCAATTAGTAAAACCGTGGAAGAGGCCGAAAGGCTTATCGTTCTTGCAAAAGAGAAAAATGTAACCCTTCAGGTTGGCCACATTGAACGTTTTAACCCAGCGCTAGGCCCATTAAAAGACTATAGGGTTAAACCAAAATATATAGAAGTTCAAAGATTGGCACCGTATATGATTCGGGGGACCGATATACCTGTGGTTTTAGACTTAATGATACACGACATTGATTTAGTTTTGTCCTTTATTGATTCACCGGTAAAGAAGATTGAAGCAAGCGGCGTTTCTATAATGACAAGCTCTGTTGACATTGCAAATGCGCGCATTCATTTTGAAAACGGC
>Ga0105349_10000928_pt1 | contig 12081 bp, 10 predicted proteins | sample EN1Hudseemescosm_FD_83661 | JGI IMG/M metagenome (GOLD analysis project Ga0105349, IMG submission 83661) | Methane-oxidizing microbial communities from mesocosms in the Hudson Canyon - EN1B Hudson Canyon | ecosystem: Environmental > Aquatic > Marine > Cold seeps | place: Hudson Canyon...
GTTAGACCACTAGTTAATTAAGCATAAAAAGCCGACTCTTTTTATTGATAAACCATATTTTATCTTTTATATAATATAAGCCTTCAGCTAATGGCTCGACAGCCTTTACTTTTATCGTCGTTCCATAAACAGCCAGCTTACTGCTAACTTCTTGCGCACAAATTTTAACGACTTCTGATTTAGCATCGGACTCGGTTATCTTGTCCATTTTATACAGCCGATATTCATTTCCTACATCGCGGCCACTATTACCTTTAACAGCATTAACCTGATAATCTGAAGTCTTTATTTGAGTTACTTTTAAAAACTCACTGTTGCTATATGTCTCACAGAACTTATATTTAAGCTCTTTAATTTGCACATTCTCTTTAAAGCTTGTTCTAGTGACTGCCTCTAAAGGTAAAAACTTATTCTCAGCGTTTTGCACATAATAACCATCAAACCCGGGTTCTAGTAATATAGAAAAGAGAATTTTAGGCGCACTGCTACATGCAGTAAGCATAAGCAGACTAAAAACCACTAAGACTTTATAAATATTATTTTCTTTCATTTTTGTTGTTTTCTTGATTATATTAATGAATAACGTCTACATCATTAAAGCATATCAGAGTAGTATTCAGTCCCTCAAGTCCCAGCAGGAATACATCCGTAAGCCTTGTTATTTTATGGCCGAAACAAGCATTCCAACGACAGCTTGCCCCCCTTCTTTTCTTAGCGTTTCACTGCTTATATTTAACAGCTGTAAACCTGCTTCAATAAGCTTGTTTGTCACATAGTCCTGAGCATGGCTGTATCGCCCATGCGGGTTCAGTTGATAAAGCTTTTCATTATCAGCTGATACAATTTTCTCTACGGTAAAAACAAATAGTCCCTGATCTTTTAGAGCCACAGATGCTGCCTGAATGACTTCGCCCAACTCGCCAAAATAACAGAGTGTATCGGCTGAAACAATCAGGTCAAATTTGCTTTCTTGCTTTTGCATATAGCCTGTCAACTCAGCAACAATCAATTCATCATAAATTTCACGCCCCTTTGCTTTATCAACCATTCCCTTCGACAAATCGACTCCAACCATTTGACTGGCATATTCACGCAGTAAAGGACCACAAAGCCCTGTACCGCAGCCTGCATCCAATACTATTCCTTGCTTTTCCTGATTACCAAGCTGGGCTTGAACAGCCGACAGAACCAATTCAGGTGCTCGATAGTCTAACTTTTTTAAGATTTCATCAAAACTTCCGGCAAACTTATCAAATGTTTCTTCAACATAATCATCTGCGGCACGTTCAGGAACATCTTCGCCAGTACAAGCTGATAGCATATGCCTGGCTGTTGGGCTTGCCGGATCAAACTCCAGCCATTGTCTTAAGACAATGGCTGCTTTCTCAAAATTTCGTTCAATAAAAAGTGTACGAGAAAGACTTTTATACACGGCTGAAACGTGTGCTTTAGAATCACTTGAATGCAGTAGAGCAATTGACTTTCGATAAGCAGTTATCGCTTCTTCAAGTCGATGTAGCTTTTTAAAGACATTACCTAAATTGTGATATGCCTGGGAATGATTAGGAGCTAATGCCACAGCCTGTTGCAATGTAGCTAATGCTTCAGGGTATTTTTCATTTTCTCTTAGTACCGCTCCCAAGTTACTCAATGCATCTATGTTCTTGGAGTCAATAGCCAGGCATGCTTGATAAGCTTCTTCAGCTTCAGCGAGTTTACCTGTTTCTTTAAAGACATTACCTAGATTATTATAGGCATCTGAATAATCAGGATTAAAAGCAATAGCCTTAGTAATCAGTTCAACAGCAAGCTCATTTTTACCTTTTTGATGGGAAAGCACTCCATAAAAGTGCAAAGCGTCGGGATGCTCGGGGTTGACCTCTAATACCTGCAGGTAGATTTTCTCGGCCTCATCCAACTTTCCCTGTTGATGCAATTGTATTGCTATAGCTACAGCATCTGAAAGTGATACCTTTTTTTCTGTTGCTCTATTTTGCTTTGCAGCTGTTCTGCGTTGTTTTCTGTTCATAAGTAAAATAGGAGTAATGTAAATTCGAAGACTTTACTTTGATCGATTAACTATCCGGCTAATTGATGTATAGTGCAAGCCAAAATATTCAGCAATCACTTTCATAGTAAACCCGCCTGAATTAAACGCGGCTTTAATTGCCTCGTTTCTATCTTTAGTTTGATTGCAATATTCATCAAGCGATATGGATACAGCATGACGTTGCAAACAAGGCACCTCTTCAACTGCTTTTTTATCTTTATCTATTTCTTCGAGCATAGAATCAATAAACTGATCTGATCCCAGATAAATCTGCTTTCTAAGGTCATTCCATATAGAAGGTTGTCCCACGCCCTCTCTCACAAAGTTAATGTAATACTCTATGGCTTTCGCTCCATTATGGTTAAATTGACCAAGTATCCAACTTATTTCTAACCACTGCGGCACTTCTACTTTATTTTGCATTACAAGATAGCTACTCCAAGGCCAGTCTTCGACCTGCCCAACCATTCTCGCTCTAACAGGGTTTAAAGAAACATAGCGAGACAACTCCATTAAATATGCATCTTTCTCAACCAGTATTGCTTTATACCGGCCTTGGAATACATGCCCAACTCGATTATGCTGCCGATTAAAATATTGAGTATAAACACCATTCATCTGCCGCATTCCCTTGGACAAATTTTCTTCCGCTGTTTCCACAATAAAATGATAATGATTATCCATCAAACAATAAGCATGACACCGCCAGTTAAAGCGATCACAAACCTGACCGAGTACTCTTATCCACTCCATCCTATCTTTATCGTCTACCCCCTCTGGACGAAACCTGATAGATTCCACCTGCCAACTCTATTCTTAAAGGTCTTGCCATAGATGAAGTTCAACACGATATTATGTAACAATGAAAGACCTGAGCACATTGATTTCAGCCCAACATACGCGATAACATATTCAGGTATTAATTATCACTGGATACCTTGTTGATTTCTACAATTTTGTTCAAAACATCTGGTGTCCTTTTATTTATTTGCCACCAATTCTGCGCATCTTGAATCATTTTATGGTTCGATAGTTCTTCAACATTTGTAGGCTCATGTATGTAAAAAATAAAGTCTGAGTACATTTTTTTTATCCAGTCCAAAGCAAATAATCTTGTGTCCTCAGAATGATTTTTATTGGCAATAATAGAAAGCAAATTAATAAATGAATTATCTGAAAAAATAATATGTAATTTAGCAGTATTGGAAGCAATAATTTCGTTATCATCTGATTGGTCAATAACTTGTAATATTGACCACCCTGGAGAAAAAAGCTTTGCCCATCTGTTACCAGCATCTATTTTAAATGTATGACTTTGCTTTGGATTAAGTGATATATCATCAGCTTCTTCTATAGTAGTACGCTCAAAGCCATTTCCTTGATAAAAAAAGATACGACCAAAAGGGGCCTGATTCACTTCTGCATTCTGATTAATTATCTTTAGCTTCACTTCCCATGTTTTTTCAGGGTCCCGGAAAGAAATAGGATTATTTCCCTGGTTAGTATATGTAACACTAATAGGAATTGAACCCCCTACAGCATGGTTAGTGTCACTAATAGATAAACTTATCTGTTTTTTTATATCAGCATTAATCATTTGGCAGCTCCCGATAAAAATGAAAAAAAAAATGCATTGAATGTTTAAAAATTGCTTATTCCTCATTCAACACCTCGCAATTTCTTTTTCTCACCTTCTGTAAAGGAATTTTGGGAACCTGTTGGATCCATTAATCCAGCAGTACTAGTATGATCTCCAGCACCAAAACGTTTCCTCTTGAATTGATTTTTTGTTTCATGGCCAGCTTCATGAGCTATTACCACTTCAGTTCTGGCTGCACTCATTCCAGCGGTTATGTAAGCACGATTTCCATAAGCGAGTCCTTGACCATTTATCCAGCGTCTGTCAGGATGAATATTTCTTCCTTCTACATTAATTCGCAACCAGGGAAAGGTACTCCATTCACTGGTAACTGAATCAGCATTTGGTGCTGAAGCTGAATACTTTGGATGTTCAAATTCAATTGCAACCAATGAGTTTACAGGGACGCCGGCATCAGTAGCCCATTTATTCAAGCCCGAAGTATATTGAGTATTAATTCTGTCTTTCCATGCGTTTGCTTTTGTCTGAATATCATTTCTTGCTGTAATTCGGTCTGGGCTATCAACAGCTGCATTGGCTTTTGTTGTCTCATTTGCTGTAGGTATCTCAGTTCTTATTTTAGTTACATGAGTTGCCCAGCTAACTATTGCAGATGTGCCATGGTCCCATAAACCTATATACTTAACACTTTTATCAGCTGCAATTGATGTGACTGTGCCTAACTCATATTCAACATAAGTATCATTAACATAATAGCCATTCATCTTCGCTGTAGTTCCATGAGTAGAAACATGTGTTTGACCATCCATCTCGTATGCTTGAAGAGAAATTTTTCTCCAGACAACAAGTGTATTGCTATCATCCGTAGCAATCTCTGTTGTCTCATCTGGCTTATATACCTTTGCTGTAATCTTGTAGTCATTCCCACCAACACCAGAAGGCTTAAAATAGACTTTAGAAATTTCTTTTTTATCAACCTCAAGTGTTTTTGTTTTTACTTTAGATTTTGTTTTAAAACCATCATCACTTGAAGCAGCACATTCAGGGTGTGATTCCCAATACTTGGCAGTTGCATCATTCTTTTTACCAAGAAACTTTCCTCCTGAATATTCATAAGAACTGACCTTATCTGTATTATCAGATGCAGGGTCAGTAAATGAAAAGAAAATGTGTTCTGGCAAAGACTCCAAGTCTTCTGGGCTTGTTGTTATCGTATATGTCATCACTGCTTCAACTTCAACACTTCGGTCAGGATTATTCATTATGAATTTGTTGTCCGTAGTGTCAAGAAGATTAACAGAAATGGTAACAGAAATAACTTTATATCTTTTCAAGCACGGTATCTTCGTACCATTCGCAGGAGAGTCTCCACAGCCAGATTTTGGTGGTGTTGGTGTCTTATCATCACTCATCTTTGTACACCTTTTTGATATCTGGAAAGAACATGATCTAACCAAGTCACTGACTTTTTCTCCAACCGCTTAGCTCTAGCTGCCGAATCTATAATTTTCTCATCCCTAAGTGTTCGTGAAATCCACGGATAAAGTGGATCTTTTGTACAACCATGACCAAACGCAAACATTAGTATTATCATCATCGCCTCCCCTCGAACTGAGGAAAAACCATACTTCTGAGCCTCAATACGACCCTTGTGAATAAGTTCATTCATTCCATTTTGACCTACATAGGCAACTTTCTGAGGGAAAGCACTGGTTAGCTCTTGAAGCATTTCCGCCTCAAAATTATTCACGTTAATCGTATCAGACATTTCAGCAAAGATCGACAAAGCCCCCAAAGCTTCACGCACATTCATGTTATCTGAACCAGATACTTTTTTCTGATATTCAAGGACAACTTGGTAAATCTGTTCCGCACGTTGCATTTGATGATCAGGAGCTTTCAGTATTTTACCCAACAAGAGATACTGTGGATCAGTATCAAAATCACTTCCAAAAAGAAACATCAGTTCAATATAAAGTCGTACTGAACCTCGGTTGGTAAATCCATAACTATCAGCTCGACTCATTGATTGACGAACTGCCACACGAAGCTGATCATCACCTAGCACCTCACACAGTCGAGGAGAAAATTCTTTGCTATGAAGAACCATCTCATTTTCAAAACGCTTAAGCGCTTCGTCTTCAAACACTTTCATTTGAGCTGATCGAACCTTAATCATAAATAACCCGAAAGACTAGAAAAAATTAAAAAGAAAATTAAATCCATGCATTTCAATAACGACAACTTTTGAAAAATTAAATTTAACTCCACACCAAAACTTAAAGAAACAGATTGAACGAAAAAATTCCACAGATCCACCTGAAAACATTGCTGTCAATAGAATAAACTTTCATCTATTTTAAATAGTTTCTTTTTTATCCATATTAACAAAACCGTCAAGCTCATCGCCCTCTTCACTCTCAGCAAAATATTTATTCACATTGCCAAACACCTCTTGTCTTTCTTCATCATCACAAGTAGGCAAAAATACCCTCAAAACCCTAGGATCATAATACCGAAAATACATAGGCTCCCCATCAGGATCATAAACCATCAAAAAAGTACGAAAATGTTTTCGCATCTCTTTCATATTGGCTTTAGCTATTGCAAAGATTCCCCAGTGATGACCAATTCCAGTTAACACCCAGTTAGTCAATTCTGTGTCAGGTTTTAAACGTACTAAATAAGGCGCTGTTTGTGCCAGTTCTGGGTCTAACTCCCCCCTATACAAACAAATTGATTCGGCTTTATATTTTTCTAAATTTCCAATGATACTAGGGACAGACGCCCCATCTAATACAGCGTATACATTGGACTCATTATCACTGAACAATGTCTGGTGGAATTTGTCGTTTTCTAAAGAAATAGGTGAGGTCATAGTTATTTCCTTATGCTTTTTTTGCTAATTTAGCTGCTTCACATTTTGCACAAAAAGGTGTGCCATTTTCTGCTGCATTGGCTAAAGTTTGTGCTTGTGGATTAGAGAATGCTTTTACCGTTGTCGAACCTAATGAAACCGGTTGTTTTTCTATGCTACTAGCAGATGCTTCAGCAATTTCACCAGGCTTATCATCATCAGCTTCTTCCGGTAACGTAGCTGCATCGGGGGAGCATCCAGAACCTGAACCTGCTGCACCTCCGCTATTAATCATAACCATAGCACCTTTAATAGATACGCCTGCGGGACCAATATCTACAAAACTTCCACCAGCCTTTAAGCTTATTTGAGTTCCTGCTTCTATAATAACTTTCATACCTGCTTTTATATGAACTTCCATACCGGCGTCTAGCCCATAGTTCATACTAATTTTCTCTTGTAAATCAGAGCCGATATCTCTTGATACTGTACCTGTTATTTTTTCATTCTGATCAGCATCTACAGTTAAATGTTTGTCACCTTTAATATGCTCAAATTCATCATTTTCGACAATTAAGTGCTTGTCATTTCCAATTAATTCCAGGTCATCATTTTTAATTCGAGTATCTTTATTTTTTTCGCCATGGATAAAAATTTGCTCTTCGCCTTTTTTATCTTCAAAACGAATTTCATTAAAGCCCTGACCACCCTTACTGGAGTTCGTTTTTGTCGTTGATTTGGTTTTATTAGCAGGCAAATCATACGGCGGCATATTATCGCCATTATAAACGCGCCCAGTGACTATGGGTCTATCTGGATCACCTTCTATAAAATCGACTATCACTTCCTGACCAACACGCGGTATATACATACTACCCCATTTTTTACCCGCCCACATTTGAGCCACTCGTATCCAGCAAGATGCTGAATCATCAGCCTTGCCATAGCGATCCCAATGAAAATGAACTTTTATCCGGCCATATTCATCGGTATGGATTTCTTCTCCCGATGCGCCCACTACAATTGCCGTCTGCAAACCTTGAACAATAGGTTTAGGTGTTAATCTTGCCGCTCTATATTGCTGTTGAGCATCAATTGCTGAAAAACGACAATAAAAAACATCTTCCTCATCGCTCTGTCCACCCTCCAGAATATCTGAACTAATCTCATAATCAACAGAGAGCAAAAGATATTCTCTATTTTGGTCATCTCTGGGATAGTCGGTTAAAGAAAATAAGGCACCAGTTGATAGCCCTCGAACATCACCATCACCTTTGACTATTTCATATTGCGCCTGTAACTCATCAATTCTTTTCCGTGCATATTGATCTCCATCCGCGTTTTCAACATACTCGCCGGGATAATCATAAACTTCAAAACCGGCTGCTTCATGAGGTTTTTCATCATTGGCGGCAGAAATCAAACCTTTTTTTGGTGCTTTAAAATCAAAATCGTTTAAAGCATAAGCCCCTGTTTGCACTTGTTTGGTAATAGTCCACGAACTAATATGGTCTCTTTTCCGTCGACCAGAGTTTTCTGCTGGAAAATAAGGAACCTCGTCATACTCATCAGTCGCCTGGTGTGAACTAAAGCCATCAGCCATAACCAGCTCATGTTTACCATCCTCATGGTTAAAGAAATAATAGATGCCTTCCTGCTCCATTAAGCGACTGACAAAATTAAAATCAGTTTCTCTGTATTGAACACAGTACTCCCATGTTCGATATGTTCCACTTAATTCATCTTTAAAATCTGTAAAGCCATGGTCTCGGAAAACTTGCTTGATAATATCGGGGGCCGTCATTTCTTGAAAGATCCGGCAATCAGCGGTTCTGGTCAGGAACCATAACCAGGGTTTTAATTTCGCCTGGTATGTATAGTGTCGTCCTTCTTGCCCAAGCAAAGAAAACTGGCTTATATAACCATTAAAATAGCGAGTAGACTCGCCTTCTGTTTCGACCCTTACGGTTGCATTACCACCCAATAAATCTTCATACTTAATTTCCAGGTCTTCACTATAAAGCTCTAGTTCATACTCAAATAATTGACTCATCTGTTCGTGACCCACCATGCGACGGATCACTAATACGTCATCATCCAGCGGTGTTGAAACGGCTATCAGACGGTGTTTTTGAGTTATCAACATTGCTTTTCCTTAAAAAAAATCTAAAAAACATGACCCGCTAGCTGTATAGCTTTGGTTCCCATCATATGTACAGAACTATACAACAAATCAAACACCCACCTTATAAATGAAGCCGTAATGTTACTTCCTTCATTAAATGTCCGCCCCAGGAATTTAAAAATAACTTGAATTAATGATTTCAAATACCATGCTATTTTTACTGAAGCGACAGCCCCCCGATACAATAGCCATGCAAGCTGATCAATAAAGTTCATACCCGCCAGAAAAGCACTACTCACCCCGGAAAGAATCTTATTTACGATTCCTCTTAGACATCGAGAGATCATTGCAAAAACATTTGCCCCAAACTGAATCATTCCTTTAATTTTTGAAGCCGCCGCATCTTTCAGCCAGACTTCCCACGGCGTATGCTCTTCCATATTCGATGCACTTATTGCGCTCCAATTAGCAAAATTTGATACTGTACTCACATATTCAGACATTGAATGATCACCAGGCACTATTCGGCCAGGTTTTTCACAGCGAATTCCCCAGTTCAACCTATCCATACCGGTATGGGGAGCATGTATATAAGGATAAGGCGCTATCATTGGGACAGGGTCTGTGGTATGGAAAACTCGGAACATGTTTTCCTGTTTTACTTTATTTGTCAGATTTATAGAATAGTCCTCCAGCCCCACTCGTGGTGCACCAAAAGTATATAATTTAACATTAAAACTTCCCTGCTCCATCAGATAATCAGCTGATAATGAGGCAAGTGCCCCACCCAAACTATGACCGATACAATGGACAGTTCCTGTTTTCCCCTCAAAATACGCGTTTAAGTCAGGTAAAATACCTTTGAAAATATCTTCAAAACCAGCATGGACCTTATGTCCACAAGGGGCCCTGCCAGTACCCACATTAAAGTTTGACAACCAGTCTCTTTTTGATACAGTCCCTCTAAGGGCAAGCACATACTGACCTTGCCGACTCCCCTCTCCTGGAGAAATATATCCAAAACCTTTCTCTGTTTTGAAAAATTTCATCCCGGAACTTCCACGAAGTCGTTCATCTGGCCTATTAAAACTGGAACCATCAGCTCCAGTTAAGCCCAACCCAGTAGAAGCCTGCATTGCTCGAGAAACACCAAAATCTCTGATTTTATATACATCTTTTGCAATGTTTGAAGCTTGTGTAGGTGATAATGGTGATATTCCAGCCATTGTTTTCTCCAAAAAAATTTAACAGTACAAAAAAAGAACATCTACTCGGAGTAGAGTCCTAGAATACAAACTAATAATGTCCATTAGTTAAACCACGGCCATTAAGTTATATGGTTATTAACAAAGCACAGTTTAGCAAAAAACTAGCCCATCTTGTTCCCATGCTCCCGCGTGGGAATACAGACCGTCCTAGGATCACAGCACGGTATGCATTCCCACAGAACACGGTGGGAACGAGAAACCTGTGGTTTGTTCACAGGCATGTTAAGTAAAGTGATTAGTTAATCTGACAAATACCATAGACAACCCCGCCAGCTTTGCTTTTACTTTGTTTAGGCTCATGGCTAATGTCACAAATAAGATTAATAGTGTTTGTCCCTAACTCACTACCCTCATCATAGTTATCTCGAACAAATACCCATGCATCATAAGAACTATCTTTATACTTTATAATGATCTCTTGAGAAACAACAATCTCACTAGGTAAAAAACCAATATCAAACAATGAGGTATTAGTTGCTTTTGGAAAATGAAAGCCTCCCTCTTTATTTGTTTTTATTGTTTCTTCCTTCCAGTCATCCGCATGACTATAGCGTCTGGTTACTTCCACATCAGCAAGCGGCTTTCCTTGATTTAACACAACACCCTTCACGTCTGAAAATAAAACTTGTTTTGTAAAAAACGACATTGCTACCCCCACTACCGGCAAAGAAACTAATAAAATAAAAATACTTAATTTTTTTTTCAATTTAATTCTCCATAGCCTTAATCAAATACTTGAAAAAAGAATTTATCTATAAACATTCAATATTAATCAAAATTATAAGCAAACTCTGAATCCAGCACATTGACATGAACTTTCTGCATTTCTTTGCCTTCAATCAACCTATTCAAAAACTCTGCACTAATTTCAGGCAACATTGAGTTTGTTAATATTGAATCAATCATCCGACCACCACTTTCTAGCTCTGTACAACGCTCTACAATCAATTGCACGACTGCATCATCATAAGTAAAAGGAATTTTATGATTTTCTAAGATTCGTTTTTCTATTCTGCCTAATTGCAATTTAGTAATAGCAGAGATCATTACATCAGATAATGGATAATAAGGAATAACCACTAGACGCCCTAATAATGCAGGCGGAAAAATCTCTAATAAAGGCGTTCGCAATGCTTTAGTAAGCCCATCCGCATCAGGCATAAACTCGGGGTCTTTACACATATTGGTGATTAAATCTGTCCCGGCATTAGTGGTCAGTAGGATTAATGTGTTTTTAAAATCAATAATCCGACCTTCGCCATCTTCCATCCAGCCTTTATCAAACACCTGAAAAAAGATTTCATGCACATCGGGATGCGCTTTTTCTATTTCATCCAGCAACACTACACTATACGGTTTACGTCTGACCGCTTCGGTTAGGACACCACCTTCACCATATCCGACATAACCTGGAGGTGCACCTTTTAACGTAGAAACCGTATGCGCTTCTTGAAACTCACTCATATTGATAGTGATGACATTTTGCTCACCACCATATAAGGTTTCTGCTAAAGCCAGTGCCGTTTCTGTTTTACCCACGCCAGAGGTACCCGCCAGCATAAAGACACCAATCGGCTTACTTGGGTTATCTAAACCCGCTCTAGATGTCTGGATACGTTTAGCGATCATCTCCAATGCATGGTGTTGACCAATAATTCTTTTGCCTAGCGCATCAGCTAGGTTAAGCACTGTTTCAATTTCATTTTTCACCATTTTACCGACCGGGATACCTGTCCAGTCGCCAACCACCGAGGCAACAGCCTGTCCATCTACAGTAGGTAAAATTAGCGGCGTTTCTCCCTGTTTCTCATGCAGGGTATTTTGTAATGCTTTTAACTGAGTCAACATTTCTTCTTTAGACTCACTTTCTTCGCCCTCTGCAGTCTCTTCGTCCGTAATTTCAACATCTTCAGAGCGTATTTTTTTACGCAGTTCAAGTATCTGATTGACCAGTTCTAACTCTTCTTTCCAGCGCGCTTCCAGTCCTTCCAAGGCTTGCGTTTCAATAGCCAGTTTTTCTTCAGCGATGTCTTTTCTTGCCCTGGTATCAATACCTAAATTACTTTCCTTTTCAATCATCCCCAATTCAACATTGATAGCATCTATCTGTTTTTTTCTATCATCCACTTCGGCGGGAATCGCATGCTGACTGATCGCCACACGAGCACAGGCAGTATCTAA
>Ga0105349_10000935_pt1 | contig 12043 bp, 7 predicted proteins | sample EN1Hudseemescosm_FD_83661 | JGI IMG/M metagenome (GOLD analysis project Ga0105349, IMG submission 83661) | Methane-oxidizing microbial communities from mesocosms in the Hudson Canyon - EN1B Hudson Canyon | ecosystem: Environmental > Aquatic > Marine > Cold seeps | place: Hudson Canyon...
AGAGATCGATATCGACAAATCCTCATAGACGTCCTCGACGGAGTTCATCACATTTTCGATATCTGCAACAGTGCTGTTCACGTTGCTATTATTTGCCTGGAAGTATTCGAAATCAGAATCAATCCCGATTTCTGTCAGAAAGAATGTGGTTCCAAAACTTTGCGTTTGTGTACCAGTCCCCTGTGTTGGGGGTGCTGACATACCCGTGGTCCCACACGTTTCTCCGCGATCTATCACGTCTTTGGAGTCAACGATCACGTGCCAATCAGCAGCGCCTACGTATCCTCCTTCGGAGGCGGGCATCAATGAGAATATGTGCCCATCTATCGTAATCATTGCGGTCATTTCTGAACCGTTAAAACTACCTGTGACGGAGGAATTCGGCCACTCTAAGACAACTCCTCGACGAGTATAAATCGGAGGAGCGGGATGAGGCACTGGGCCAGAACCGTCATCTACTAGGAGTTGGAATCGATCACTGCGTAAACTATGTGGCTGCATACTCAATGTCACATCGCCATACCCTGGCAGCGGAACTTCGACGATCAACTCCCCATCGACAAAGAGAGTGTGCTCGAGCCTGAATGGGTATGAATTTCTCACATCAAATTCGGCAGACAAATCCGCAGAAACAGGATCTGCCATCGAAAGAGTATCTTGTGCAGAGGTGACGGATGCACTCAATATCAACAGCGTAAACATCAAACAGATGCCCATTTTAAAATTTTGGCATACTTTGCTGAAAAACACGTTCATCCCAATCCCTTTCAAATGTCCAGAATAAGACCCTAGCAAGGTGAGGAAGAGCCTCCCCTGCAATGGCACTCCGACGATCAATAATACGGAAATGCATCGATCTCATCGTCTCACGCAGCGAACCCAAGCTCAGGAGACAGGTTACGATGTTATCCCTCTTAATGCTCAAAGACAAGAATCATGAGGCTCTAGGCCACAAGATAATCCCTAACCCCAGAGGCTACATTACCTGTCAATCAGTGATCTCGTCTAACCACAGACTCCAGAGCATTGTTTATCTCACTCTCCAAAGCCGCTAACGAATACGGTTTTGGCAAAATCCCAAGAACATTCTTGGCGGAGGTCTCATCGGTTTCAGTAGTATAATTTCCACTGCTCATGATCACCTTCACTGAGGGATCCATTTTGACGAGCTTCTCCAAACACTCATTCCCCGACATTCGCGGCATCTTTTGATCAAGAATCACAAGATCGATGGTCTTGCGGTGCTCTTCGAATATCTCAAGGGCTCTAAATCCATCTAGGGCCCACAGAACCTCGTATCCCAAATGGCCGACAAGTTCACGGCATGATTCATTCACGAGCTCATCATCGTCGACGAACAAAATACAGCCTGTACCCTGCTTCCTAGTGTGCTCAACTTCCAAAATGGGTTCATCCTCGATAAGGGGCCATTCAAGAATAAATTTGGCCCCAATGTCACCATTTTCTACTGTCACCTTTCCTCCATGATTCCGCATAAGCCTGGACACTATCCAAAGGCCAAGGCCTGTTCCTTGTTTCGTATTTACGTTCGAAGAAAAGTACGGCTCGAAAATCTTGAGCAGATTATCTTTGGGTATACCCATACCGCCATCTTCGACAATCACCCGAATAAATCGGCCCCCCTGATCTCTCGAAATCACACCGCTACTGATCACTATTTCGCCTTCACTGCTCGATTCTTCCATTGCGTTGTTTGCATTTGTCAGAAGGTTCATAAGGACCTGGTGAACCTCACTCCGATCACAACGAACAGAATCCGCTGAAGCATTCAATCGATCGAAGTTCACGGAAACACCTAATGCCAGGCTCGGCCGAATAAGCCGTGCAACATCTTGAATCAGGTCATGAAGAGAAAAAGATGCGCCATTTACAGATTTTGAAACATCTCTCATTCTGGAGCTCAAAGAAGCTCCGAACTCTGCAGCGCTCTTTACAGATCTTAATGAGGACTTTTGGTCTTCTCTTATTGCTTCAGAATCTAACAAACGAGACACATGACTCGTAATCGTCTGCAGCACGTTATTGAAATCATGAGCAACGCCTTCGGTCACATGTGAAATCGATCGCTTTTTATCTTCATGAATACTTTGAGCTTCCATCTTCTTGCGGATGATCTCTTCCCGTTCTCTCTGGTAGCAACTCGCGATCATGCTGCTAATCAGCTCTAAAGGTCTTCGAACTTTTTGCCTTAAGTAATTCGTTGAGCCTTCTTCTGCTCCCGGCTTCCTATCACCTTCAAAAATTACCACTACGAAACCTTCGAGTTGTTCACCCAGCTTCATAGGGCCAGCAATAAAATCAAAATCTCCAACACTCGGGAATAGATTTTTTATCTCTTTAGCCGCAATGGCTTCATAGGAATCTGTAACTTGAGATTCAGAAACCTGCCTCGCGTCTTCAATAAATTTTATTCCGGCTTCAGCACACGCCTTTGCCGATTGAACTTTACTTTCATGAATCTGAAGATCGCCACAAGGATCCCTCGCAGGATCTTTCAGCCAACATTCTTTTCTGCGGAAATGGCCGGAGTCCTCATGGATAACATGAACTGAAGATATTTCTTCGATCAGGCTTCCCATCTTTTCCAAAACTGCCTGCACCGTCTTCGACAGATCTTTTGACTTTGAAGAGATCATTGAAACAACGGATTGCTCGATAAACTTAAAGACTTCAAGGCTCTGAATATCTGCCTTGATCAATTTCCCGTAGAAGGGATGCATGATTCTTCTGGCGGATATTTTAGCTTCGAATCTCTTTTTGTTTTTCTTTTCAAAGATCATTTCCGCTTTCAGCACCCCGCTCAGATCGAAACTTTCATAGTTCCGCATTCTTTCTTTCCACATATTTGCGGGATGAAGAGACTTCACGTCCATCGACTTCATCTCGTCTCTGCTGTATCCGAATATTTTTAGTGTGCTTTCGCTAACAGCGTAAATTTTCCCCTGCTCGTCGTGGAGGATGCTTGCAATAGGACTTTCTTCTGTGTCTTCCAGTTTGTCTTTTACGACATGGGCCAAGGAAGCCGCCACTTGTTCGTCGTTAAGACTCTTACGAGTTCTATTGCGCCTAACAGAGAGGCACTCATTCACAATTGTCGCAGGATCTTCAGTACTACCTTTAAGTATCACGCAGCCCAAAGCCCCTCGGCTGAACCATTTTATTTGCTCTTCTAATAGATCACTCGCAGAATCCCGATTTTCAATGAGGACAACGACTCCAGTATTCACTGACAGCTTTTCTATCGTTCTCTCACCTGGATCCGAAATCCCCTTCAATGTTTGTGGGGGTGGACTATCCCGGAGACGATGAACCTCTTCCGCCCAATCATCTATTCTCTCGAGCGTGTTCTCTTCTACGAGCAAGACACCACCCTCGACACCGCCAAGGGGATCAATCGTGCTCAAGTCAACCGGTTTGATTTGCTGCCCCACTTCTGTGAACTGTTTTACGAGTTCTGTTAACAATATGGGGTCGCTCACTTGAGTATGAATAATGGGAAGCTCTGGTTCAGAAGTTTTTCTATCACGAAGTTTATCCAGGCTATCAATGACCGCATGTGGCAAATCGTTCAACATCACCATTTTTGAAGCTTTGGCATCTATCGCGAACTGCTTCAAATCAGCGCCTAATAATTTTGGAGTTATTGCGATCGACAGCGGTCTTACATCTGGATTCCATTCACGAATCCTGTCCCAAAATATTTGATTCAATCCCCGAACAGGGACTCTGCCGAAATGAATATGGGGAATCAGTGCGTAAGGCGTTTTTTTCTTTGATTCACATTCGTCGAGAAATGACAAAAGCTTTGTCATGTTGTGGACTATCTCTACAGCAGCGCCCCAACGAGTTAACTCGACTTGCAAATTTACAAGATTCTTGTCGTCTTCACCGGATTGCCATGCAATGACAATGTGTTTTTTTTCCTGATGAATGTGCGGATCCACCATCACTCTCCTGTCGAGGATGCGCTTTATTTCTTCATCTGGTGTGCGGGAGATGAAATTGCGCCATACAACATAAGAATCCGTAAACGATCGTGCATCGGACCGAAGTTTTTCTTAAATAACCAAAAACCTGCTCCATCATAAGAAATGCGCCAAAAAACGCGCTACAGCGTCTTTTGGCGCAAAAAATCGTCTTCTTCGATGATCCCTAGCTTCTGAGCCCCGTAAGAAGTTGATCCACGACAACCTTGGCGTCGCCGAAGAGCATTCGTGTATTTTCTTTAAAGAAGAGTGGGTTTTGTACTCCAGCGTATCCAGTGCCCATACTTCTCTTCATCACGACAACTGTTTCTGATTTCCACACTTCAAGAACTGGCATTCCTGCGATGGGGCTTGATGGATCTTCCAGCGCATCCGGGTTCACAATATCATTTGCCCCGATGACTAAAACTAAGTCTGCCTTGGGAAGATCGTCATTGATCTCGTCCATTTCCAAAACAATGTTGTAATCAACATTTGCTTCTGCGAGCAAAACATTCATATGTCCAGGAAGTCTTCCGGCGACGGGGTGAATCGCGAATCTCACCGTCTTTCCTTTTTCTTTCAGGAAGTCGACAACCTGACTCAGTGAATGCTGAGCTTGTGCTACAGCCATACCGTAACCAGGAACGATCACGATATCCGAGGCCTCCTTCAAGGCATCCACCGCATCAGCAGCCTCAAAGGTTTGAACTTCGCCTTGCTCTCTTGTTACTGCGGGGCCTCCGCCACCGCCATCCGTTCCAAAGCCGCCCAGAATGACGCTGACAAAAGAACGATTCATTGCACGACACATGATGTAGCTAAGAATTGCTCCGGAAGATCCGACGAGTGCGCCCGTAACAATCAAGAGATCGTTCTTGAGCATGAATCCCGCAGCTGCTGCTGCCCAACCCGAATAGCTATTCAGCATAGAAACCACGACCGGCATATCAGCTCCACCGATAGCGGCAACCATATGAAATCCGATGACACAGGCGATCAGGGTCATCCAAAGAAGCGATTCCACTGCGGTGTGTCCCTCTGCCGTGACAAAATCTATCGACAGATATACACACGCACTCACCATCAACAGATTCAAGAAGTGTCTTCCCGGTAAAGTGAGGGGTTTTCCAGAGACCGACCCTCTCAACTTAAGGAATGCCAGAATCGATCCTGTAAACGTGATCGCACCAATGAAGACATCGAGATAGATCTCGATGTTGTGTACAAATTCACCGCCCTCAGAGACTGGAATAGCCGGGGCCAGATAAGTGGAAATACCGACTAAAACTGCTGCCAGACCCACGAAACTGTGAAGAATCGCTACGAGTTCAGGCATCGAAGTCATTCCGACTCTGGCGGCCATCACTCCACCGATGAGGGCTCCAACACCAATGGCTCCAGCGAAAGCATTCCGCGTTGCGTCGTCACCGAGTAGCGAATCGAATCCTGTCGCCTTGCCAGTGATCAGTAATGTCGTTGCCCCGACGGCCAACAACATTCCAACGATGCCGTAGAAATTTCCTCGGCGAGCGGTTTTCTGCGTTGAAAGTCCGCCCAGACTTAAAATGAAAAGCACGGCGGCTACGAGATATGAAGCCGCGATGGCGCCTGCAGGTATCATGTCGGCCCCCTTAACCCTGGAACATCTTCAGCATGCGCTGAGTCACAAGAAAACCACCTACAATATTGATGGTCGCAAATAGCACTGCGACGACACCTAAGATGGTAGCCGGCTGATTCAGAGGTCCGCCAAGTTGCAGCATTCCTCCAACGATGATGATTCCACTAATGGCGTTTGTCACACTCATCAACGGTGTGTGTAACGAAGCACTCACATTCCAAACGACTTGATAACCAATAAAGCACGAGAGAACAAAAACGGTGATTTGTTGAAGGAAAGAAGGTTCGGGACTTTCACTTCCTGTCCAACCCACTGCAATCAGCGCTGCTCCAATCAGCAGCATGACCCATGGCCCACTGTCCTTCTCTTCACTTTTCTTTTCACCTGCAATCACAGGTACTTCTTGAGAATCGGACTCTGTTTTCTTAATTTCTTCAGCGAGTTTTTTAACTGGGGCCGGCCACTTCATCTCGCCTTCGCGAAGAACGAGTGCTCCCCGAACCACTTCATCTTCTTCATCGACTCGGTAGTCAGCAGCCTTGCCCATGTCATCCAGCAAGTGGCAGATGTTGTTTCCGTAGAGGTCACTTGAGACATTCGCCATACGGCTAGGAAGATCGGTATAACCCACAATCTTCACGCCATGACTCTCGATCACTTTATCTGCCACCGCTCCAGCAGTGTTCCCCCCACGCTCTGCAGCAAGGTCAACTATCACTGAACCCTGTTTCATGTTCTTCACAGCTTGTTCAGTAATCAGCAAAGGAGCAGGCCTGCCCGGGATCAAGGCAGTCGTAACAATGATATCGATATCGCTGGCTATCTCTTCAAACAATGCATGCTCAGCATCGATGAAGGCTTGACTCATTTCTTTGGCGTATCCACCGGAGCCTGTTCCGTCTTCTTCAATTTCAACTGTTAGAAATTCTGCTCCCATAGACTGCACTTGCTCTTCGACTGCAGGCCTCGTATCGAAAGCCTTAACGATGGCACCGAGTCCACGAGCGGCACCAATGGCAGCGAGACCGGCAACACCTGCACCAACGACCATGACCTTCGCAGGAGGTACTTTTCCAGCAGCTGTCATTTGCCCAGTAAAGAAACTGCCAAACTCGTTCGCTGCTTCGAGTACCGCTCGGTACCCTGCGATGTTCGCCATCGACGACAAGGCATCCATCTTCTGAGCTCGACTGATTCGAGGAATACAATCCATGGCAAGAACAGTCGCCTTACGCTCAGACAACTTCTCTACCAGATCCTTCTCCTGGCCAGGCCAGATGAAGCTGATAAGAGTAGCCCCTTCTTTTAAAAGGTCGGCTTCATGGAGATTGAGGTCTTCGCGCTCCATTGGAGCACGTACCTTTATCACGATATCCACATCAGCCCATGCGCTGCGTGTCTCAGTTATCGTGGCTCCTGCATCGACATAAGCCTGGTCCGTAAAACTGGCGTTTACGCCAGCACCGGACTCTACAAGGACAGCAAATCCTTGCTTAATAAGCCTCTGGACATTTTTCGGTGAAGCAGCAACCCGACATTCATCCGGCCACGCTTCTTTAACAACACCGATCTTCATGATCCAACCGATCCTTTCCGGAAAGGTGATTTCCTAAATTCTATGATGAGAGCATCCCCCCAAAGAATGAAGCGAATCCGACCCTATAGTTGCTGAACCTGTACGCTTCTTTTTCTATCTCTAGGTGATAAACTGGATATTCAGCACAAAAGAGGCATGTTCTTTTTTTTCAACACATGCAAAAAGTAATGGATTGTCGGTGATTCATGAAGATTTCAAAGACTACAGAGAAGCGTTTCTCAACACCACGGTGCATTTCTTATCTCCTCTTTTCGCTTCTCGTCTTCTCCGTGCACAATATTCCGGTTGACGCCCAAACCGATTTCGAAGAGTGCGGAGTTTTCGAAATGGATCCGCTAGGACAGTGCCTACTTTTCTATCCTGAGGATGCCTCACTCGGTGCTCTTATCGTCGACATGGGAGCAACTGCGCCTCCAAACCCAGGATCAGAGGGACTGCTGATCGGCACCCAAGTGGATTGCGTCGGAATTTGCTTTCCGACAAGCTGCGTCATCGGTGCAAATTTCAATCCAGCAGGATGCAATACGACACCAAGCCCTCAGTTCATTCGGGGGGATTGCAATAATGATTTGACCTTTAATTTAGCGGACGCGATTTATCATCTCTTCAGTTTATTCGCCGCAGGTCCTCCACCTGCCTGCTATGCCGCGTGCGATATGGATATAGATGATGCATCCAATATTGGTGACTCGATTGCCATGCTGAATTTTCTCTTTTTAAATGCGCCTCCTCCTCCAGATCCATATCCATCTTGCGGCGAAAACCCCAATCCGACGCAGTTTCTCGACTGCCTAAATCCTATTTGTCCATAAATGGAATCCAAACCAAACGATAACGATGCGTCATTGCGCGAAGAGGGCGAAGAGGGCGCAGAGGGCGCAGAGGGCGCAGGCTTCCTTGCCGGCTGCGTCATTGCTTTTGTCAGTATCTTTCTCATCGTGTGGATTACAGCAGTCACTTACTTCTTATACGTTGCAAATAATTATGAAAAATCATGGGACTGGCCACGAGTCGAAGGAAAAGTGTTGAGTCATAATATTTTGACGTACCGCTCAACTTCAAAAAATAGGAATTCGAACTCTTCATCGACCACGTATACGCCAAGTGTTTTATACAAGTACTCTGTAAATCGAGATGTTTTTGAAAACGACACCGTTCAATTTCTGAAAAAATACTCTTCGAGATCAAAAGCGGAAAAAGTACTTGAAGAATACCCCGTAGATTCAGCTGTTGTTGTTTTTCACAACCCCGATGATCCAGGTGATGCAGTCCTGGTTCCCGGAATCGACGAAAAGTCCCGGCTGGTTCTAAATATTTTCACCGGTGTAACTGTTTTATTAATTTTCTTGATACTTCTGGCCTGGTGGAAAAAAAGAAAAAGTCGATAAGGCAATCTTTAGGCTTCCTTTTCGCAACAGGCGAACAAGTTTATCTTTTGTTCTTCGTACAGAAACTCACTGCATTCCCGATCAAATAGTGACGCACGAAAGATTCTGTTCATGTCTTCTTCATCCCGGTGAATAAGTTTCCAACTAAATAGATGATCCATAATCGCCCGTGATCTATTCGAAGTGTGAAAGTTACCGAGAACAACGCGACCGCCCGGCCTCAATAACCCATGAATAAAGTTCAAAAATCGAACAACAAACTCGTCACTGAAATAGTCGATCAATCCAATACTGTATACCAAATCCTGAGGAGGTATTTTAAGTTCACCTCTACCCATACTTAGGTATACCAAATTCAAATGATGGCGATCGATTTTAGATTCCAGTCCCAAGTCACTGCTCCATTGCCCTACAAATTCTAGAGCTTGTTCATCGATATCAACGAGGTGACTCTGAACATTCGAAGAAACCCCATTGGACATGTAATGATCGAAGAGCTCCCTTGCCGGCCCACATGCCAAACTGGTGATTTCTATCGACTGATCTGGGCGTAGACCGCGGGCTCGCTCAATTTGGCCCGTCACTAATCCCCTTCGATTTCTTACCGCTCTAGCGCAACTCAGACCCAAAACAGCTCTGTCCATCAAAGCACCCAACTCTCCGTATCCAGAGGGTTCATTTTGATAGATCCATTCAATCGTTCGATAATCTCCAGCATATCCACGCGGCTTCGAGTAAGAGCGCTCACCAACACGAGTCATCAAGACATAGGGCAAGAGTTCTGTCATCAGCTGTCGGCCAAGACGATCGCACCTGGTCGAACTCAACGGGCCCCCTGATCCGATAAGCTCATTCAACTGGCCCTCTAGTTCGTAAACGAAGTCTACAAACTCCTGAGAAAATTCTTCGGTCAACCCCTCATCTCTTGTTCGCTCCATTTCTTCTGCTCGTAAAAATAGATTTTTGAAATGAGACAACGATTCTGTGAGAGCTGTAGAAATTTCAGCATCTTGAGGAATTTCCTGCCCTAACTTTGGCTGAAAAAGATTCGAATTATTTCTTAATCTTCGAGCCATCAAGCGGGCCAAAGCAGCATGGAATCTTGAAGAAAAGGCCTCGTCCGAAACCAACTTTTGGGTCAATGCTCCTGTTGGGATCTCAAGTAATAGACTGTTCTCTTTCGCCTTCACTGTCGCCGTAGGTAGCTGCCCTTCAAGAAAAGACATCTCTCCAATAAACTCTCCTGGCCCAATTAATGACAACTCATGTTCAGGAAACTCATCCACGTGAACCGTTAGCAAACCCTGAAGTAAAATATAAATTTTTTCGAGAGGCGCATCTTGGCCAATAATCTGTGTACCAGTTATCACCTGAATTTCATTCCCTGATTGGAAAATCCATTCTTGATCTGCTTCTGTAAGCTCCTGAAGGAATTCAATAGAATCAAAGGTGGCCAATTTTTTCTCCTTACAGACGAGTTTGGTACAAATCTTTACCGGATCAAATTTCAATACCAGCCAAATTATTTTACGTTAATGATCTGCTCTAGGATCGCAATCCTACCGGGATTCCAACCGCTGGCGATGATCATCAGTCGTGGCATTCCTAGTTTTCCTTTTGGTGCGATACTACGGACAGCAGCGTTATGAACGTGAGTCCAACCCTCTAATCCCAAATCCTCTTGAAGCCTCAACGTTGAAACCAAATTTCCTTCTTCGAGGATATGTATCGGTGCCGGAGTTTTCCCTCCGGCCCCTTTCAAACAGCCCACAACAGCTACCCTGTCGACATAATCCACATCACAAGGCATGGTTCCAGGTTCAAAATTGATTCCCCCCAGATATTGCCCTCCCACCAAATATGTTTCTAAACGAGCATTGGCCCGATCAGCAACGGTGAATGCATTCGTACCGGGTATCCGGGTAATACCATGTGCTGTTCCAAACTTGCCATGAGCTGTTCCGGATCCTCCAAAAGTGAAGGGCGACCACGCACCCTTCTCAGGATTTCCATCTACGCCACGCAAAGGATCGGCAACAAAAACGACATTGTTGGCATATCCGTTGGTTGCATACAAAAACCCATCGACGATTTCCACATCGCAAACCCTGAAAGCCTCGGTCGCCCCCTTGTCTGTAGCGTAGGGATTGTCAAAAACTCGAATAATTTCTCCACTATCACTACAAACGAAAACTTTCTGGGCTTCATCCGAGGGCAATATCAATAGTCGTTTCTTCTCCGCCCTTAATATCGTCGTGTTGTGCATGTTGGCATTCACGATGGCTGGGTCGCCACCGATCACTTCCATCTGGGTCATCTCTGAATCAATGCGTATCAATCCAACGCCTTTGAGGCAAAACCATGTCGAACCATCTCCGCCTTCAGAAATTCGGTCGACTGCAAATCCTCCATGGGCTCCGGAGATGTTTTCCTGAACAGCGGGAGGAACATAGACAGAACGATGTGCAAATTGATATGCGCCCTTACCCGTGACCTTTCGTTCTGGCAATTCTGCTAATCCGAGCAGAGAGGTCATCCCGTCCCCCATCGCCCTTGCTGTTTTAATCAACAGCACAGGCGCTTCGATGGCGTCCCCTAATACATTTCCAATACCGAGTTCTGGTCCAATTTTTTCCCCATGGGATCCACCTCTGGAACCAAAACCAACTGTGAGAGGTCCATCGTGGCCAAGGTTATCGACAAACACGTCATCCCGAACTCGCCATGAACCATCAGCATTTTTTATATCTGCTAAAAGATGTCCGTACTCAGGATCATCTCCTAATTGGGGGAGCGTATTGACAGCTCCTTTGCCTTCCATGTTGGACTGACCAGCAAGAATAAATACTTGAACAGGTTGTTCACGCTCAGCGGCAAATAGCGGAAGATTTCCCAATAGAAACCACAATAAAATAAGACGCATCAGGCACCCCCCTCGCTTCATTTCAAATTGATCAGTGTGATTCTACACATTGTCCATCGACTCATGATGATGGAAAAAGTGGATAAATACCCGGCCTAAACCTATAAAAAGCCAAGACCTAACCGCTCACCTAGTGATTCAATGCTCAGAGTGATAAAATAAAATGATTAGAGAAACTAATACTTGAATGGATTCAGCGATGCCTCGAACTCAACTTATGGAAATTGGATTTCAGCCAGTTCGAGTTTTGATCACGCTTCTACTTCTGGCTTTCCCAGGTTCTCAGGCATTCAGTTCTGACCTTTATGTCCTTCAAGCGAGGATTAATTCGTTTCCGCTTCCGATCATCGATATAAAACTGGACTCACTCTACGGTTCAACCGTCGGCGGTTGGTCATTTTCTATCTGCCATGATCCTGCAAATGTCGACTGGGTTGATCTTGTTCCCGGAGCCGCGCTCACTTCATTGGCTTCGCCACCTGATTTCCTCGCCATCACTCCATTTACAACAGGGATAACAGTAAA
>Ga0105349_10000943_pt1 | contig 12014 bp, 9 predicted proteins | sample EN1Hudseemescosm_FD_83661 | JGI IMG/M metagenome (GOLD analysis project Ga0105349, IMG submission 83661) | Methane-oxidizing microbial communities from mesocosms in the Hudson Canyon - EN1B Hudson Canyon | ecosystem: Environmental > Aquatic > Marine > Cold seeps | place: Hudson Canyon...
CTTCTAGTTTGCATTGTTCCAAGTCCTGCCCAACCTTCCGCCCAATCTGGTCTTAATTCTGTTGCTTTCTTAAAACAATGCAATGCCATTTTTATACTTTTGGGGTCATCTTTCTGTCTGTACAATTTAGCCAAGTTTTCCCAAGCTAAGGCGTAATCAGGTGCAATTTCCGTGCACTTCCTCAGCATAGTAATTCCTTGATCTAAAGCCCCACTCCTGGAAGCTAATAAAGCAAGTAAACGCAATGCATCTACATTTTTTGAATCTTCAGCCAACAACTGTCTATAGATTTTTTCTGCTTCACCCAATTGTCCCTTTTGAACTAACATCATTGCATCTTGCAGTTCTTTGTATTTTTTATTGCTTTCTAAGGCATTTCTGTATGCTTTATCCGATTCGTCATTTTTACCTTGATCAGCTAAAATATCTCCCAAGTCTTTCCACCCTGAAAAGTTTTTACCATCGAGCTCTAATGACCTCTTCAAACAAATTTCTGCCTTATAAAGATCTCCAAGCTGACTCCATGCATTAGAAAGGTCCTGGTGTGCTTTAGCAAAATCAGGTGCAGCCTTTATAGCTTTTTGCAATGGTATTAATGCAACTTCAGGCTTGTTTTGTTGTAATGCTGAAATACCGCTTAGGCGTAAAGCATTTGGCTCTTCAGGATAACGCCCTAAAATCTCTGCCAACTGTTTTTCAGCAAGTTCTATATTTCCTTTTTCTAAAAGATTTACGGCGCTATTAAAAGCAGTCTGAATTGATACTTCTTGTTCTTTTTCTATAGACACACTTACATTCTAGCTTAGTGAAGGTTATGCTTCATCAAATGGAGAGGATATTAAAAGTTTTTAGTGTTAAAAACGTAGACTACATAACCTTTATTACCAGTTTAACGGTTGTAGTTAGTATTGCTTTTTTTATTTTATACGATGCCGAGACTGCCAAAACCATAATAGGCATATCGTATGACAACCTAGTAGGTGTATTTGGACCCGTCTACCTTGTCTTAACTATCTTCTCATTTTTCTTCTTACTGTATCTTTGCTTTTCCAAGCACGGACGTTACAGGCTGGGGGGGGAGAATCAAACTGCAGAATTCTCTTATTTTAGCTGGATAGGAATGCTTTTTTGTTCTGGTATAGGTGGAGGCTTGGTTTATTGGTCTGGTGTTGAATGGGCTTATTACGTTGACATACCTCCTTTTGGTATTGAACCAGGTTCTAAAGAATCTTTTGCACTAGCTACGGCTTACGGATTATTCCATTGGGGAATCAGCGCTTGGGCCATATATGGTATACCAGCTGTTGCTCTTTCAGTGGCTTTCTATAAATATAAATTAAATACTCTAAGACTGAGTTCTAGTCTTAGAGGATTGGGTATTAAAAATGTGGAAGAATCTTTAGTTGGAAGATTGATAGATCTTATATTTGTAATTGCCACTGTAGGAGCTGCTGGAGGAACTATTGGGTCGTACATACCGATGTTAAGTTCTGGTTTTTCTGACATTCTAAGTATAGAGAACAATTTCTTATTAGACTTGCAAGTACTAGCATTATGCGTAGGACTGTTTAGTTTTAGCGTCTATTCTGGGTTAACAAAAGGCATTAAAAGATTAAGTGATTTGAATTTATTGCTTGCCATACTTTTTTTAATTATTGTTCTTTTTATAGGTCCTACTTTAGAAATCATAAAAAACTCACTGGATGGCCTTGTTTATACTGTTAAATATTTTTGGGACATGAGCACGCTGGGTATTCTAGAACAATCAGATTTTGCAGATGCATGGACAATATTTTACTGGGCTTGGTGGGTAGCCTTTGGACCACTCGTAGCTTTGTTTATTGCCAGAATATCTAAAGGTAGGTCACTTAGAGAGTTAATTCTTGGAATGCTCGTATTTGGCTCCTTGGGTACTTGGTTGTTCTACATGATCTTGGGTGGTTATTCAATGAGTCTTGAACAAACAGGAACTTTTGCTGTCATGGAATCTTTAAAAGAAACAGGTCATGCAGATACAGCTATAAGCATAGTCCATAGCATGCCTTTCGATACGATCATGCTTGTTCTATTTTGCAGTATTACTATAATATTCGTAACCACTTCTTATGATTCAATGTCTTTTGTAATCGCTTATCATGTGCAGAGAAATTCTGCAGAACAAAAAGATCCTGATAAAGAATTACGGTTATTTTGGGCTATTGTTTTAGGAATATTGCCTGCTGCATTGGTAATTTACTCAGATCATTCAGTTGCCATGGACTTGATTTTAATAACCTCTTTACCTTTAATATTTATTTATCCATTGATGGCTTTGGCTATATTTAAGAATTTAAATCACAAATAATTATGAAAAAACCTCGAGACCTAAAACCAGACACGTTATCCCTTCATGCAGGTCAAAGACCTGATAAAGAACACGGAGCTCGTGCAACGCCTATCTATCAAACTTCTTCTTTTGTTTTTAAAGATACTGAAACAGCTGCGGGTATATTTAATGTTGAGCGAACAGGTCATGTTTATTCAAGAATAACAAATCCTACTAATGCGGTCTTGGAAGAAAGAATATCAGCTCTTGAAGGAGCTGTTGGATCTATAGCAACTTCAAGCGGTCAAGCTGCGTTGCATTTAGCAATCGCTACCATAGTAGATTCGGGACAGCACATAGTTGCATCGAATTGTCTTTATGGAGGCAGTCATAATTTACTTGAATACACTTTACCTAGGTTTGGGATTGAAACCAGTTTTGTTGATTTCAGAGATTTAGATATTGTAAAAGATAATATTAAAAGTAATACCAGGCTCATTTTTGGAGAAACATTAGGCAATCCAGGATTAGATGTAATGGATATTAAACAGGTTTCAGACCTAGCCCATGAGAACCAAATTCCTCTCTTGATTGACTCAACTTTTACTACTCCCCATCTAATGAAACCAATCGAGCACGGTGCTGATCTTGTATTCCATTCAGCTACAAAATTTCTATCCGGGCATGGAGTAGTTATCGGGGGCTTACTTGTTGATAGTGGAAATTTTATGTGGGATCAAAACACTAATTTTCCTCAACTTTCCAAACCTTATAGGGGTTTCCATGACATGATCTTTACAGAGGAATTTGGACCTGCTGCATTTATTAGTAGAGCTAGAAGAGAAGGAGCTAGAGATTTTGGAGCATGCATGAGTCCTCATACAGCATTTTTGATACTTCAAGGAATAGAGACTTTAGGATTAAGAATGGATAGGCATATAAAAACGACTAGAAAAATAGTTAGTTTCTTAAATCAACATGTAGCAGTAGAGAGTGTTAGCTACCCAGAACTTGAAAGTCACCCAGATTATAAACTTGCTCAGAAAATTCTACCAAAAGGGTCTGGAGCAGTTTTTACATTTGAATTAAAAGGTGGTAAAAAAGCAGGGCAAGCTTTTATAGAAAATCTCAATATTTTTTCACATTTAGCTAATGTTGGAGATTCTAAATCACTGGTTATTCATCCTTCTAGTACAACCCACCATCGGATGGATACTATAGCTCTTAAAAAAGCTGGTATATCTGAAGGAACAGTAAGACTGTCTATAGGCTTAGAAGATATTGAAGATTTACAAGAAGACCTTGAATCTGGACTAAAGGCTGCAACAAAAGTAAATTAAATTATGCATGTTTTTTCAGGACCTTCAGGACTGAAGGGAGATAAAAATCCAATAATCTTTGTACATGGAACAGGCATGGATCATACCGTCTGGACTTTATTTACTAGGTATTTTCTAAGACACGGAAGAGACGTTATTTCCATAGATCTTCCAGGGCATGGAAAAAGTAATGGACCACTATTAAGTTCTATTGAGTCATTATCAGCTTCTTTAACAAAATATTTAGATTCACGGAATGTTGATAAATTTTCAATCGTTGGACACAGTATGGGATCCTTAATAGCGCTAGAAACTGCTGCCAGTCAAACAGATCGGGTTAATAGCCTAGTAATGATTGGAACAGCTTTTCCAATGGCAGTTTCAGAAGCCCTTCTTAATCTTGCAAAAGAAAATGATCCTAAAGCAATTGATATTTTAACTTTCATGAGCTTCAGCACTGATGCAAGAATAGGTAGTAATAAAAATCCTGGAATGTGGATGACTGAAGGTACAAGACGATTAATGCAGCGTTCAAGTAAAAATGTCATTTTTACAGATCTTCTTGCTTGTTCTAATTTCGTTGACGGCTTAACAAAAGCAAAAAAAATAAAAGCTAAGACATTATTAATATTAGGAGAAAATGATTATTTAACACCAAGGCACAAAGCAAAAGATTTGATAGAAAATTTTCAATCTGTCTCTGTAAAAGAGATTAAGGGCTCAGGTCACTCTCTAATGGTTGAAAACCCTAATCTTGTTCTGGACTATCTAGTAGAAGTTTTGTGAGTAAAATTATCTTAGGAGATGGAGGTATGGGCACTGAATTACGCTTCAGAGGTGTTGAAGTACCATCTCATGTAGATGATATTTGGTCTGCCTTAGCAATTACTGAGGCTCCTGAAATAATAAAAAAAATTCATTTAGATTACATAGAAGCTGGATCAAATTATATAACAATAAATAACTATGCTGTAACACAACCCATACTATCTAGAAACAAAATTGCAGACCAGCTTGAAGATTTAACCCTTAAGGCGGTAGAAATTGCCAAGGAAGCAATAAAAGAATCTGGTATGAAAACTTTATTAGCAGGATCTTTACCTCCTCTAGAGACTAGCTATAGGCCAGACTTAATTCTTCCAGAAGGCGAAATGATTGATTATTATTCTGAACTAGCAATTATTCTAGAAAATGAAGTCGACATAATTATCTGCGAAACAATGTCTAGTTCTTTAGAAGCAAAATGTGCTCTCAGCTCAATTCAGAAGTCTAAGGCTGACATTTGGATAAGCTGGACCCTACATGGTAATAGAAGGAACACGTTACCTAGTGGAGAAAATTTAAAGTCAGCTTTCTTAGATTTACAAGATCTAAAAGCAGATGCATTTCTTGTAAATTGTTGTGGAGCTAATTTAGTGGCTGAGGGAATCCATATCTTATCGGGACTAACTAAAAAGCCTGTAGGTGGTTACGCAAATGCTGAAAATATAATTGCCTTCTCTGAAAATTATAATATTAATAACCAAGCTGAAGATGATCAAAGGGGTTCGCGCTTAGAGATAGATAAATTAGGCTATGCAAATGAAGCAGAAAAATGGATTGATTTAGGAGCAACCATTATCGGTGGTTGTTGTAGAACAAGGCCTAGCTATATAAGGGAACTAAATAATCTAATTAACAAAAGATCTTAAAATTTATACTTTAACCTTAATCCAGCCTCACGAGGTCTATTAGTAAATTTAGTTTCAGGCCTATATCCGGAGTATTCCCAAATAACAGCTCTAGTATCTAAGAGATTATCTACATAAAGAACACCTGCCCATTTATCTCCTTCTAGAGCAGCTGAAAAATTTGCTAAAGTATAAGCACCCTGGTCTATAGGATTTGTTAAGGAAGATTTTCTCTTACCTGTTCTTGAAAGACTAAGATCCCAATAGCCTTCTCTTCCACTTGCAATTTGGAATTCTTTATTAATAGCTAAAGAAATTTTATGTTTGGATACATTGGCCAATTGAGTTCCAGGCGTAGCTTGTATGACTCCACTAAGAATAAAATTATCGTCTAATTCAGGATTTGTAAAAGTAGCACCGGCAATAATTGTAAAACCATTTTCAGTTAAAAGAGTTAGATCTGTTTCTATGCCCTGGATTACAGCATCACCTATATTTGTATTAAACTGTATTGTAGCTAAATTTCTATCATAGACTGCTGTTTGCATATCTTCCCAGTTCATAAGGTAATAAGCACTATTAAATTTAAGCGTTCCATCTGCATTGGTATATTTATAACCAATTTCATAGTTGTTTAATTCATCTGAATCATAATATAAAGGTGCCGCATCACTATTTTTATTTGTTCTATTCGTGCCTGCAGGCCTGTAACCTTGTGAATAGTTTAAATATAACAAACCACCATTATCTAATTTATGGGCTAAAGCAACTTTTGGTGAAATTCCGCTATCTTTTTCTATTCTATCAGCTTGGTGTCCATAGAAAGCTGTTCCAAAACCACCAAAATATCCATCTTGGGCATCAAAATGAAGCTTAGAATCAAAAGATCTTAATCCTACAGTTATAGCAGTTTTATCGGTTAATGCATAAGTCATCTCACCATAAATAGCTTTTGTTTCGTCTTCTCTTAAGTTATCAGCTTCCCACCATATACCCTCTCTTCCTGCGATTCCTGTACCATTCCATGTGCCATCAGAATAATAACTTTGCATTCCAGGCCATTTATAAGTGTATTTATAAGGATTTTCTAATTTATCGTAAAAGACTCCTATCAACCATTGCAATCTGTCGCCCTCTTCTCCTCCGTTAAACCTTAACTCGTGTGTCTCCCTCTCCATATTTAGAGAATAATCTGCCCACATTGTTGGATCATTACAGGCGCCCTCAAAGGTTCCATAGTAATAATATGAATAGTAATCACATGTGTAGTAGCTGTTATAACCAAATCCATTTGTAGCAGGACTATCTAAATTATAATATTCAACATAATCATTATAGTCCCACAAATATCTAACATCTCTATCGAAGAAAGTACCGGCATAAGTAAAAGAAGCATCATTAAAGCTACCTTCCAGCGTTAGACTTGTTTGATTCCATTCATCATCCGTAAACTCTCCAATTACTTTACTGCTTTTTAAATCTCCCAAAGTTTCAGGTTGATGGTCCCAACTTCCAACAGTTTTAGACTCCTGATTTATATGTGTAAGTGTTGCTGTGAGATTATCATTAATCCATGCTTTAAAAGAGGCTCTATAGCCCTCAACCGTGCTTTCATTATGATCTGATTCACTTAATAGAGGAACAGAGTAGTTGCTAGCTGAAAAGGTTTTAGTGCCTCCAACTAAGTCAATAAAACCACCTTCATTAACACTGTAAGCTGAAACTCTTGCAGCAAGATTATCTGATACAGGAATATTTACAAAACCTTCAAAACTATCGCTATTAGCTACTTCTTGTCCACCGGATGCGTCTACTTCAAACCCCGCTTCAAATTCTTCTCTTTGTGGCTTATTTGTTATCAATTTTACAGTTCCACCTTGAGCACTGGATCCATATAAAGTGCCTTGAGGACCATTAAGAACCTCAATTCTTTCCATATCATAGATATGTAAATCTGGATTCAATCCAACAGTATTAATTGGAGACTCATCAAGATACATTGCAACCGTCGTATTGGGTCCTGCTAAATTACCGAAGTTGCCGTCAGAAGTTCCCCTAATGTAGAAGGCCGATCTACCAGGCCCATATTGAATATAAGAAAGAGAAGGTATCAGCTCGGCGTAATCCATGAAATCACTAACACCTGCATTGTCTAAACGAGAACCTGTAATAGCCTGGACACTCATAGGAAGATCTTCTATTTTTGATTCTCTTTTTGTAGCGGTAACTACAATTTCTTCGATATTATCGACTTCTGTGTCATCAGCAATTAACTGATCACTCTCTATTGCTGATATTGCTACGACAGATCCAAAAGCTATTGCTTTCTTTATCGTCAGTTCATCGAGTTCAAATGGTATAACTTTAAGCATATTTACCTCTTAAAAAAAGATTTAAGGTCTAATTTTTAACAGTTGTGCGAGGATTAGGCAAGCTTAATAAAGATTCTTATTCTTTTATAACAACTTTATTAATAATTTTTTGGAGTTCTCCACTTTCATGGAGTTCCGTTAAAATATCACTTCCTCCTACCAACTCCCCATTCACAAAAAGCTGAGGGAAAGTAGGCCAGTCAGAGTATTCAGGTAAATTAGCCCTAATTTGTGGGTTCGAAAGAATGTCCACGAAGGAAAAAGGCTTTCCACAAGTAATTAATATTTGTGAAGCTTTGGAAGAGAAACCACATTGAGGGGCATCAGGCGAACCTTTCATGTAGAGCAAGATAGGGTTTGCTTTAACCTGCTCATCTAATTCTTCTAGTATTGTCATATCCCCATTATAGTCATATAACTATCAATCAACCAGCTTAAGTCTTATTCTGCAATAAGAGGAGATTTAGACTTGCCGTTACAAATCAATAGATAGTTATTAATTGTTGTTTCTAGGCCGTCTAGTAAGGCATCAGAAATAAGAGCCTGTCCTATTGAAACTTCATCAACTTCTACATTGATTAAAAAATTTTTTAAATTTTCTTGATCTAAATCATGACCAGCGTTTACATCAAGATCTAGGGATTTTGCAAATAAAGAAGCCTCTGAGTATTTTATTAAGTTAGCATTTCTCTGATCTTTGTCATAAAAGGAATCTGCATATGGTCCTGTATAAAGCTCTACTCTATCAGCGCTTATTTCTTTTGCTTTTTCTATCTGAATATTTTCTGGGTCCATAAATAAACTTACTCTGACCCCTAACTCACTAGCAACATTAATATAATCCCTTAACTTATTGTTTTTATTTAATAAATTCCATCCATGGTCAGAAGTTATCTGGTGATCATCATCTGGAACAAAAGTACACTGTTCTGGTTTAAGTTCTCGTATGAGCTCCATAAAACCTGGATAAGCTTTAGTAGGTTGAGAAAAAGGATTTCCTTCTATATTGAACTCTACGTTATTTGCTTTAGTCAGTGTTCTTAAATCATAAACATCCTGAGGCCTTATATGCCTTAAATCTGGTCTTGGTGTACTGTAATTCCATTTGCTCCAGATTTAATTATTATTTGTGAGAGTTCAACTAAATTAGGCCTACTACCTTCTCTGGCATTTCTTAACCAAGCTATTTTATTAACATTGACACTTAAATTAGTCATTCTTCATATCTATTACTACTTTTCCACATGCATGGCCTGTACTTACTTTATCATGAGCCAAAGGTAGATCTTTAAGTCCGTACACTGAATCAAGAACTGGTTTTACCTTTCCATCTATGACCAGGCTACTGAGTTGTTGTAGACCAGACAAGCTGGGTCGAAATAAAGACCAATGAATATTTATAGGCCTATGCTCCCTTTTTAATTTTTGTCTTAAGAAAAGAGCGTGAGGTCCACCTAGTAGAATTCCTTTATCATCAATAGATCTTACAGCAGCATGGTTTAGGGTGATGTAATGAGATGTGTCAGTTTGCTTAAGCACCTTCAGACATCTTTCTATAAATTTCTCTCCACCAAGATCGCCAATTGAATCTAACACAATGTCATAATCTTTAAGTACATTAGAAAAATCTTCGATTGTATAATCAATTACTGTTGTTGCCCCTAATCCCTTTACTAGTTCATGATTATGACCACTACATGTAGTGGCTACTTCACAATTCCAAGCACTAAATAACTGTATAGCAAATGTTCCAACCCCTCCTGCCCCTGCCTGCACTAAGACTTTTTTATTTTTTATATCCTGAGGTCTTAATGAAGCCCATCTTATTAGAGCAGCCCAAGTTGTTAAAGCAACGTATGGTAAAGAAGCTGCTTCTTGGAAGCTTATATTATTAGGCTTAAAATCAATTTCATCCAGATCAAAAATACCGTATTGAGCGTAACATCCATGATTTGCATGTGAACTACAACCCCAGACTTCATCTCCCTGTGAAAATTTTGAAACCTGAGAACCTACTTCTTTAACAATGCCTGAAAAATCAGACCCTAGTACCCAAGGAAAAGAAAGTGATCTTTGTTTTTCAAAAATTGACTTCCCGTACCCTTGACGCTTCATTAGGTCTATAGGGTTAACTGAAGAAGCGTATATTTCAACCAATACTTGATTAGCTTTTGGGCTAGGCTCTTCTAATGAATCCTTATATTTTAATACAGAGGTATCTCCGTATTCATTAATTATAGTTCCATACATCATATGCACGTTAGTCCATCGTAAAGTAGTTTAATTTTTATAATCATTAAGAGTTGGTGTTATGCCTTAGGGTCAAAAACTACTTTTATGCTGTTAGAACTTTTGTCCTTCGCGACTTTAAAAGCTTCTTCTGAATCATCTAAAGAAAACCTATGGGTTATCATTATGCTTCCTATCTCAGGATTTAACGCCAACAGCTTAGCAGCCTGCTCAAAGTCTTTTACACCAGATGATGCTCCGTACATGATAGAAGGAAAAAGCTTTATTTCATTCATAATGGTCTTCATGCCTGGAAGAACAATACCCTCCAAGGGTATTCCTAATAAAACGATCCAAGAGCCAGGTTTGGCTGTTCGAGCACTTAGGCCAAGCGTCTCCTTTGTTCCAACACAATCTATTACTCGATCATAAAGGCCTTCAATAGATCCAGCTCCCAATTTATTACCAGCTTCTTTTTGATGATCATACCGTGCATGTAAATCAACCTGACAACCTACGAATTTAGCAGCTGCTACAGCTGCAAGGCCTATTGTGCCACCTCCAATTACTGCTACTCTGTGATGAGATTTTGTGTTTGTTCTTATAATTCCATGTAATGCAACTGCTAGAGGTTCTATCAAGCACGCATCCTTCAACAAGATTTTCTTGTCTAATGGAATTAAACAATTCTCAGGAACCATTATTTGTTCTGCCATCCCTCCGTTTATACTCATGCCCATTCCTTGAAAATCTACTTTACATAAATGGTAATCTCCTGACTTACAGTTATTACAAAGCTGACAAGAAATTATTGGTTCAATAGCAACGGGAGTTCCGTTTGGTGTAATCCCTGCAATTTCATGCCCAGCAACATGAGGGGAATGAGCGCCGGCATGTAGTAAATGAAGATCACTACCGCAGATTCCAGCCGAGCTTATATTTACTAAAACACCCTCTCCTTTTGGCTGTTCTATATTTGTGGTGAAGACTTTTCCTTCAGAGTAAGAGACGGCTCTCATCAAGTGATATTTAAGGTTTTGTAAACTGATTCAGCAACGTCTGTAGCAGTTTTCCAGGCAGTTATACCAGGGTGCATCTGATTCATGATAAAGCCCAAAGATATCTTATTGTCTGGATCTGCAAAACCTAGGGAACCTCCTGCTCCGCCATGGCCCATTGCATCTTTATTGGGTCCCATGCTGACATCTTCTGTTCCAAGCATAAAACCTAGGCCAAAGCGCGTATGTATCTGTCCTAAAACTAAATCTTTTCCATCAGATTCCGTTTGTCTAGCCATCTCTATGGTTTCTGGATTTAAAACGTGAACACCATCTCTTGATCCTCCAATAGCCAAGGCTCCGTATAGTTTTGCAATAGAACGTGCCGTTCCATGACCGTTCGCAGCAGGTATCTCAGCTTTTCTCCACCTAGTTGTGTTTGCTTCCATGTCACCAGTTTCCATCGACATTTTTGGATTATTGAAAGCTGCACCAGCTGGCGTAGTTGGGTCTCCCATATCTAAAAACATTCTGACCATATCGGGGGCTAAAGATCTTGGAATTCTAGAAAGTATTGGCATCAATATTTTTTGAAGCAGCCCCGGTATATCTGGATATATATCGGTCACCCTACTAAACTTATCTTCTGGTAAGCCTATCCAGAAATCCAGATCTAAAGGTTTGGCTATCTCGTCACTAAAATATTGACCAATAGTCTTTCCAGAAACGCGCCTAACCACTTCCCCTACAAGATGACCGAAGGTAATAGCGTGGTAGCCATGAGCAGTACCAGGTTCCCAAAAAGGTTCCTGTTTAGCTAATTCTGAGCAGATCAATTCCCAATTTGTAAAAGAGCCTTGATCTAAAGGTTCTCTTACGCCACATAGACCAGATTTATGACACAATAAATATCTGACTGGTATGGCCTCTTTTCCATTAGTAGAAAATTCAGGCCAGTATTGTGAGACAGGAGCATCAAGATCAATTAAACCTTTTTCAACCAGTTGTAATAGACACATAGCCGCCATTCCTTTGGTTGTTGAGAAAACATTTACAATTGTGTCTTCCTTCCAATCTTCTGTTTTATCAAGATCTGCATGACCACCCCACAAATCTAAAAC
>Ga0105349_10000944_pt1 | contig 12009 bp, 12 predicted proteins | sample EN1Hudseemescosm_FD_83661 | JGI IMG/M metagenome (GOLD analysis project Ga0105349, IMG submission 83661) | Methane-oxidizing microbial communities from mesocosms in the Hudson Canyon - EN1B Hudson Canyon | ecosystem: Environmental > Aquatic > Marine > Cold seeps | place: Hudson Canyon...
AAAGTTTCTTCCCTTTGTAAAATTGCATTTTTAAACCAATTAGCAGATTCAATTTTCTGTTTTAAAAACTCTTTTGCTGCCATATCTAAAGTTTCCTCAATCATTTTTTTATAAGAAGCGCTAACTTTTAATTCTTTACCACTTCTTTTTGTGAGAGTAACGATATTTTTCTCCTCTAAAATAGTCACTAAAAAATCTGGTGTAACATAGGATGCTGTGGCCGTTTTGCTGAAATTAGAAGCAGGAAAAGGATTTAGTTTTTCTACCAATTCATACACCTCTTTCAGTTGCATTTTCGAGATTTCTAACTCTCTTATTAACCCTTCAAAATTCTTTTTACTAAATCGTTCGTACTGATTTTCTAAAACCATAATAGAAAGCTCTACTAATTCATTCTGTTCTTTGTTTTTAAGTTGAATTAACAAACATTCTTGTAAATTCCTAGCCCCAACACCAAGTGGTTCTAAAGTCTGAATTACAAATAAATATTTCTCAATCTCTTGTTCCGAAAATTCTAAATTTAAGTTGATGAGTAAATCATCTGAAATAGAAAACAGTTCTCTATTTATCCACCCATTATTATCCAAACTATCAATTAAGTATTCGGTTAAAAACAAATCGTCCTCTTGTAAGTTAAGAAGTAATAATTGTTTTTTCAGATGATCGGACAAGCTTTCTTCTGAGTTTGAAATTTGAACTTCCGTAAAATCTGGAGTATTATTTTGTCGGTACTTATATGAATTCGGATTGTCTTCCTCTAATTCATCTAAAGAAATATCTTCTGAATTTTCTCCTTCTTCTAAAGCGGGATTATCTTCTAATTCTTCTTGTATTCTACTATTTAATGACGCTAAAGGAATTTGCAACAAACTTAAAAACTGAATCTGTTGTGGTGACAGATTTAATCCTAATTTTTGTTGTAATTTCTGTTTTTGCATCTATTAGAAATCAGCATTTTGAGGTGTTCGTGGGAAAGGAATTACATCTCTAATATTTTTCATTCCTGTAACAAACATTATTAATCTTTCGAAACCTAAACCAAAACCTGAATGGGTACAAGTACCAAACTTTCTGGTTTCCAAATACCACCAAAGATCGTTTTTATCCATACCCATTTCTTCCATTCTTTGTTCCAACTTCTCTAAGCTTTCTTCTCTTTGCGAACCCCCAATAATTTCTCCAATAAGTGGAAATAAAATATCCATTGCTTTAACAGTTTTTCCATCCTCATTTTGCTTCATGTAAAAGGCTTTTATTTCTTTAGGATAATCTGTTATGATAACTGGTTTTTTAAATTTCTTTTCCACCAAATATCTTTCGTGCTCCGATTGCAATTCTGAACCAAATCCTTCAATAATATAATTGAATTTTTTCTTTTTATTTGGTTTCGAATTTCTTAAAATATCAATTGCCTCTGTATAGGTGAGTCTTACAAAATCGTTTTCAATTACAAACTGAAGTTTTTCTAATAGTCCCATTTCTGATCGTTCTTCCTTCTTCAAATTCTTCTCTTCATCCGCAAGTCGGCTATCTAAAAACCTTAAATCATCCTCACAATTTGTAATACAATACTGAATACAATATTTTAAAAACTCCTCTGCCAAATCCATATTTTCTTCCAAATCTGCAAAAGCAACTTCAGGTTCTATCATCCAGAATTCAGATAAGTGTCTTGATGTGTTTGAATTTTCAGCTCTAAAAGTAGGGCCAAAAGTATATACTTTCCCAAGTGCTAAGGCAGCTAGTTCAGCCTCTAACTGTCCCGTTACAGCAAGGCTGGTTTTTTTACCAAAAAAATCTACACTGTAATCAACTTTTCCATCTTCAGTTTTAGGTAAATTTTCAAAATCTAAATTTGTAAGTTGAAACATTTCCCCAGCGCCTTCAGCATCAATACTCGTAATAATTGGAGTGTGAATATTAAAAAATCCTTTATCATTAAAAAACTTATGAACAGCAAAAGTTAGTGCATGTCTCAATCTAAAAACTGCAGAAAATGTATTCGTCCTAAAACGTAAATGTGCTTTCTCCCTTAAAAAATCTAAAGAATGTTTTTTTGGCTGTAAGGGATATTCGTCTGCATCTGATTCTCCTAAAACCTCAATTTGAGCAGCTAAAACTTCTACATTTTGACCTCCTCCTTTTGATTCTACCAAAATACCAATAACTGAAATTGCTGCTCCTGTAGTAATTTTCTTTAACAAATCCTCCTCAAAATGTTCTCCCTCAGCAACAACTTGAATATTATTAATTGTAGAACCATCATTCAATGCAATAAAGGATACATTTTTAGATCCTCTACGCGTTCTTACCCATCCTTTTACACAAATTTCTTGTCCTGTTGCCTTTTCGTTTAATAGGCTTTTTACTTTTGTTCTTTTCATCTTTATTTTGATCCTTTCAAATTTAAATTCACTTTACTGTGACTATAATACATCTTTTTATTTTCTACTCCTTTTCTTAATTTTAATCTCTGTTCTTCCGGAAAATTTGCCACTTCAATACATTCTACTGAGCAACAATTTTCATGATTCTCTTGGCAGGAGGAACATTGTAAAAATAATAGATTACAATTTTCATTTCTACAATTTACATGTGTATCGCAAAGTTCAGTACACTGATGGCAACTACTAATAATAGTATCTGAAATACGCTCTCCTCTCCTTTGGTCAAACACAAAATTCTTTCCTTCAAACTTATTTTCTAAACTTTCGTCCTTATTCAACTGACGAACATAATCAATTATCCCTCCATGTAATTGACTTACATTTTCAAAACCATGATGCTTTAAATAAGCAGATGTTTTTTCGCACCTTATTCCTCCTGTGCAATATAATAAAACCTTCTCTTTTTCTTTTCCCTTTAATAACTCTTTTACTACCGGGAGTTCTTCTTTAAAGGTTTCTACATCTGGGCAAATAGCTCCTTTAAATTTTCCTATTTCACTTTCATAGTGATTTCTCATATCCACCACAGTTGCTCCATTATTTATAGACTCATTCCATTGTTTCGCAGAAAGATGTTTCCCTACATTGGTAATATCATAATCTTCAATTGACAAACCATCTGAAACAATTTGTTTTCTGATTTTTATAGTTAATTTAAAAAAGGATTTCCCATCATCTTCCACCGCAATTTTAAATGGCGTATCTTTAAAAAATGAAAATGAATTAACATTCTGAATAAAATCTTCCCAATTATGTTCCGGCACACTTAACTGAGCATTTATCCCTTCATCTGCAAGATATATTCTACCTAAAACACCTAAATCATTCCATTTATTATAAAGCTCGTCTCTCAAATCCAATAGATTATCCAAAAGAATATATTTATAAAAAGAAACCGTGACTCTCTTAAAAGTTTCTTTTTCTAGTAAAGCCACGCACTGCTCTTTACTCAATTTATTAAACATATTTTTTTTACCTGCGTTCGGGTCCATCTTATTGTTTTTATCAATTGCAAAGATATAAAAACTATGATTTGTATTGATTAGGATTTTTAACTAAAAATTTGAGCTTAAATGTTATATTTGTGGCAAATATTTACGGATGACAGAAAGGATATTAATAATAGGTTCGTCAGGTCAAATTGGGACTGAATTGGTGATGAAATTAAGGAATATGTACGGAAATGATAATGTTATTGCTTCCGATATTCGTCCTTCATCTGAGCAGGTAATGCAATCCGGTCCGTTTGAAAAGATGGATATAATGGACGAGCAATTATTAAGATCTATTGTAAAAAAATACACTGTAACGCAAGTATATTTGTTAGCTGCGCTCCTTTCTGCAACTGCCGAGCAAAACATAGAATTAGGGTGGAGTTTAAATATGCGTTCCCATTCTCATGTATTGGATTTGGCAAAAGACGGACTCATTAAAAAGATTTTTTGGCCATCTTCTATTGCGGTTTTCGGACCAACAACTCCAATGGAAAATACTCCACAATATACGGTAATGGAACCCAATACGGTTTACGGAATTACCAAACAAGCAGGCGAAAGATGGAACGAATACTATTTCAATAAATTTGGAGTAGATGTAAGAAGTGTCCGCTATCCAGGATTGATAGGATGGAAAGCTACCCCGGGTGGTGGTACTACCGATTATGCGGTTGATATTTTTCACCAAGCTATTCAGCATGGGAAATATGAAAGTTTCTTATCCAAAAATACAGGACTGCCAATGATGTATATGCCAGATGCAATAAGAGCAACTATTGAACTAATGGAAGCTCCTGTAGAACAAGTGAAAATTCGTTCTTCTTATAATTTGGCAGGAGTAAGCTTTACTCCAAAACAGATTGCTGAAAAAGTTTCAAAACATATTCCTAATTTTGAAATGTCTTATAAGCCAGATTTCAGACAAGAAATTGCTGACTCATGGCCTTCTTCAATTGATGACACACATGCTCAAAATGACTGGGGATGGAAATTAGAATATAATTTAGAGAAAATGACTTCAGATATGATGAAGAACCTGAAAGAACAATATAAAATTACAGTATAATGAGCAGAAAAATACAGGTATACAATACCCTTACACGAAAGAAGGAAATCTTTAAACCAATAGTAGAAAACCATGTAGGGATGTATGTTTGCGGACCTACTGTTTATGGAGATCCTCACCTGGGTCACGCTCGCCCAGCAATTACTTTTGATGTAGTTTTCAGATACCTAAAGCATTCGGACTACAAAGTAAGGTATGTTAGAAATATAACGGATGCGGGACATCTTGAAAATGATGCAGATGAAGGAGAAGATAAAATTGCTAAAAAAGCGAGATTAGAACAATTAGAACCTATGGAGATTGTTCAGTTTTACACCATAAGTTATCATAAAGCAATGGACGCTTTAAATTGTTTGCCTCCCTCAATTGAACCAAGAGCAACTGGCCATATTATTGAGCAAATTGAAATGGTAGAGCAAATTATTAAAAATGGATTTGCCTATCAGGTGAATGGTTCCGTTTATTTGGATGTAAATAAGTACAATGAAAAGTATCCTTATGGAACTTTATCAGGAAGAAATATAGAAGACACACTAGAAGGGACAAGAACTCTGGATGGACAATCGGAAAAGAAAAGCCCAGTTGATTTTGCCATTTGGAAGAAAGCAAATCCTGAACACATTATGAGATGGAATTCCCCATGGGGAGAAGGATTCCCAGGTTGGCACATGGAATGCTCGGCAATGGGAGAAAAATATTTAGGGAAAAATTTTGATATTCATGGTGGAGGAATGGACTTGGTATTTCCTCATCATGAAGCAGAAATTGCACAAAGCAATGCATGTAATGATTGTAGTCCCGTTAACTATTGGATGCATAACAACATGATTACAGTAGATGGAAAAAAGATGGGGAAATCCCTTGGAAACTTTATTAATTTAGAAGAGTTCTTTAATGGTTCTCACGCAAAATTAGATAGAGCGTATAACCCAATGACAATTCGTTTTTTCATCTTACAAGCACATTATAGAAGTACGGTTGATTTTGGGAATGAAGCACTTCAAGCAGCTGAAAAAGGATTTAATAAACTAATCACTGCTATGGAAACTTTACAGTCACTTACTCCTTCCGATAGATCAACTTATAATGTAAATGAGTTAGAAGAAAAATGCTATACTGCAATGGATGATGACTTTAATACTCCAATTTTAATTGCACATTTATTTGATGGAGTTAGAATTATTAACTCAGTAAAAGATGGAAAAGAGAGCTTGAATACAACTGATTTATCAAAAATGAAAAAGTTATTTTCATCTTTTGTTACTGATATATTAGGTCTTATTTCTTCTAAAGAAAGTAGTGGAAACAACCTTACAAATGAAGTGATGGAGCTAGTTTTGAAGCTAAGAGGAAATGCAAAAAAGAACAAAGATTTTAAGACTGCTGATTTGATTCGTGATGAATTAGATAAAGTTGGAATACAAGTAAAAGATAGTAGAGAAGGAAGCAATTGGTAGAGGAAATAAATGATAAAATTTAGATATACAATATTAGTTGTTATTACAATCATTTTATTTGCTTGCACAAGCGATCCTGAACAAACTCAAGAAAGACCAACAGGAAAGCAAAAAGTAAAAGTTGACGTCCCTATTTTTAATGCAGATTCAGCTTATTATTTTGTAGAAAAACAAGTGAGTTTTGGGCCAAGAGTAATCAGTAGTAAAGGATGGAAGAATTGTGCCATTTGGTTAGAAAAAAAAATGAAAACTTACACACCAAATGTAATCATTCAAGAAGCTCTTATTACAACTTATGATGGGGAAAATCATACCTTAAAAAATATTATTACCACTTTTTCTCCTGAAAAAAATAATAGAATTGCCCTTTTTGCACATTGGGATTCTCGCCACATTGCTGACCATGATACAGAAAATAAAGATTCTCCAATACTTGGAGCAAATGATGGAGGAAGTGGAGTTGGAGTTCTTTTAGAAATGGCCCGTCAGTTTAGTTTAAAAAACCCAAAAATTGGAGTGGATATTATTTTGTTTGATGCAGAAGATTACGGACAGCCAGAAAATTCGGGATACCCAACTATGCAAGATTCTTGGTGTTTAGGATCTCAACATTGGAGTGGAAAACCACATAAAATAAATTATTATGCAAAATATGGTATTTTACTAGATATGGTTGGAGGAGAAGATGCGACTTTTTATAGGGAAGGATATTCTATGAAAAGAGCCCCTGATATTGTAGAAAAAGTATGGAATACCGCTAATAATTCAGGATTTGGGAATCATTTTGTGTACCAAAATAGCCCTGATATTTTGGACGACCATGTTTATGTAAATTATGTGTTAGGAATACCAACAATTGATATTATTGAGTACGACCCAAGAAGTAAGAATAACTTTAACAAACATTGGCACACACATAAAGACGATATGAATAATATTGATAGAGAAACATTAAATGCAATTGGGCAAACTTTATTGGAAGTTGTTTATAGGGAGTAAGGGTTCGAATCCTGCTACCCCGACTTTTTTCTATTCAACATTTCCCATGAATTTTCTGTAAGTTTGCTTTATGAAAAAAATACTATTCCTCTTGTTTTTTTTCCTTTAATTGGATTTGGACAGAATAATTTTTATTTAGGAACGGGTATGATTAGCTCTTTCGCAAATACAGTAGATAATAATAATCAGTATACATCAAATAATATATCTGATTTTGGACTTTATTATGGTAATAATTTAATAATTAATGATTATTTAGAGACAGTTGTAGAAGTATTCTATCTTAATAACAGAGTTGTTTTAGCTAAAAATGGAAATAAAAAGTTTGAGCTACATCAAAACATAGGTTTTGGGTTAAAACCCGGGTTCTATTATAAAAAACATAGTGTTCATTTAAGCACTGGAGTGTTAGGCGTATATGTATTTGATAAAGATGAAGAACTTGGTAATCAATATGATCATTTTGATGAATCTTATTTTTATGGTGTAGAATATAATTATGATATTACACAAAAATTTTCTTATAATTTAGGATTCTTATTTTCAGAATTTGAATCTGTTAGTCATTTTACTGACCACACCTTAAGGAATTTCTCTGTTTTACAAATTACAATTCATTATAAATTATATTAATTATTTTTAAAAGTTTTTTCTAATCAAGAAATCCAATTAATTTTTTAAGTTTGTATTAGTAGATTGATTAGCGGACTCCTATTAATAGGATTGTTATTGCAAGGGTCAGGTATGGGAGGATAGAACTAAACTACTTACTCCCTAATCGTATTCAGATAAAGCTTCTCTACCTTTTCCCTTGCCCACCCTGTTTTTCTTAAAAATTTAAGGCTCGATTTTATAGATGGATTACTATTGAAACAATTGATTTTTATTTCATATCCTAAATCTTCCCATCCATATTCTTCCACCAAAAACTCAAGCATATCTACTAATCGTATACCATGTAAAGGATTATTTACTTGAGAATTATCACTATTCGTTTTATCGCTCATAATAAATTACCACCTTCTATTATTGGAGTTTTTCTTTTTCTTTCTGTTTGCAAAAAACTCTTGTTTTATTCTATTTTTTTCCTTTTCAGAGGCCTTTTTTTCCTTAGCATTCATAGGTTTTTCTGTTTGTGGAAAAGGATGACCTTTAACTTCTGTGATAGTCTGCTTTATTAGTTTCTCAATATCCTTAGCATATACATTTTCTTCTGGTTCACAAATGGAAATAGAAATCCCCTCCTCACCCGCTCTACCACATCTACCAATTCGGTGTACATAAGTTTCTGGCTCATTAGGAATATCGTAATTCAACACATAACTTAGTTTATCAATATCAATTCCTCTAGCAGCAATGTCGGTAGCAACCAATACTCTAACCTCAGAATTCTTAAACGATTGTAAGGCCTTTTGTCTTTGGGGTTGGGATTTATCCCCATGGATTGCAGCTGACTCAATATTCTTCTTTTTTAAATTACGAACGATTCTATCTGCACCATGTTTTGTTCTGGAAAATACCAAAATTTGTGTGATGTTTTTATCTTTCAAAATATGAAATAACAAATCTTTTTTATCACTTTTATTTGTGTAGTAAATACACTGCTGAATGGTTTCGGCGGTAGTAGAAACTTGGTGTACCGCTACTTTTTTAGGGTTACGTAAAATAGTATTAGAAAGATTCAGAATACTATTAGGCATAGTTGCCGAAAAGAAAAGAGATTGTCTCTCTTTTGGTAATTTTTCCAATAGCTTTTTAATATCATGGATAAATCCCATATCTAACATTCTGTCGGCTTCATCCAATACAAAATAACCAACATCTTTTAAGGAGATATATCCTTGTCCCATAAGGTCTAACAATCTACCAGGAGTCGCTACTAATACATCCACTCCAGCTTGTAATCTTTTAACTTGTTTCATCTGTTTCACTCCGCCAAAAATAACAGTATTTTTTATGTTATTGTATTTTGCATAATCCGTAAAATTCTCAGCAATCTGTATAGCAAGCTCTCTTGTTGGTGTAACCACTAAAGCTCTAATTTTTGTTTTACCATTATTATTACTTTTCTCTTTTTCAAGATGATGCAAGATAGGTAAGGCAAAAGCAGCTGTTTTTCCTGTTCCTGTTTGTGCAGTGCCGAGTACATCATTTCCTTGCAGAATTAATGGGATAGCTTTTTCTTGAATTGAGGTAGGGGTTGTGTATTTTTGGTCTTTAACGGCTTTTAATAAAGCGTGGGATAGTTTTAAATCTTCAAATATCATATAGTATTCCTTTTGTGGAATTATTTTTTTGCAAAGGTAGGGTAATAGATTGAATAAAACTAAAAGGTTCGAATCCTGCTACCGAGACTTTTTTTTAAGTCTTTTAATTTTTATTAGTTGTTTAATAATTATAAATAACATAAGTAGAAAAATAAGAGGTTCGATAATTATAAATATCCAAACATTTATATCATTATATGTTATCCCTAATAATTCAGCAAGTTTTACTAATAACTCTACACACCAATCAAAAATTACATCTATCATATTTTCCTAAACGAATAAACCCTCATAATATTATGAAGTTTTAATTTATAGTAAATAATGTATGTAAAATTAGATTTATTATTTTAAAAAGCATTTTCTAATCAGAAATTCAATATATTTTTTGTTTTATATTTTTTCTTAAATTCCTTAAGAAAAATATTAGAGTTTAATAATTTGTAGATATTATAATCCAATCAGCAGTTTCATCATTTGCCATTCTGCTAGCGTTTTCAGCTCGTACCGACAACCCTCCCAATTCATCATCTAATAGTGTTGATGAATACCACAACAACCAGTCTTCTAGTTTACCTTCAGTATCTTCTATACAAACTTGATCATTACATCCAACGGAATCAAAAAGTTCTTCAAGAAAACCTGGTCCATAATATGTATCTAAGGCTTCCAGTACTTCATAATCTTCGGAGTCATCAGATAGTTCACCTGACTCTATCAGTTCTTTTATTTTTTGTTGGAGTAAACCTATAAAAGTTTTAGATTTATAAATCTTTTCGTACTCAAGTCCTAACTGAAAGTCATACTCAAATTCTTGTGTAGGGTCAAAGACAGCTTCCCCTTTATTATTATATAGAAGTTCACCTGTATGTCCTAAATACTCGTTGTCTAGAACAGGTAAATCATTTGGATCTATTTCGTTTTCCTTTCGCTGAAAATAAGCTTGCTTCCAAACGTTGGTCCCATCATAGCATATTTCATATTCTTTTTTCGGATTTAGTTCTAATACTTCTTTTATCTTCATAAAATTATTCTTTCTTTATTAGTTTCATTATCGTTGATAAAGACTCCTTTTCTCCATATTCCTTCATTAATTATATTTCCTGAAGAATCTATTTCTACTCCTTTTCCATGCTTTAAACCATCTTTCCACATACCTGTATATGTGTGAATTCCAGCAGGATTTGCAAATGTAAAAGTCCCAAAACCTTCTTGAGGTATTTTATGTTCAGGTTTATTTTCTGTCCAACTGCCTGAATTTCCGTAATAGGTAATAGGTTCATTAGAAGGAGGTTTATTTTCCTTATTTAGTTTTGGTAGTCTCGTTTTTTGGTTTGTATTAGTTGGGTCATATTTCTTACCCTCTTTATTTGATTTAAAAATAATTTGATAAATAGTGATTATAAGGTCTTTTAAAAATCTCATTATAATAATTAGTTTTGGCTAAGTTAATTATTTTTTAAAATAACTCATTCCTCTGAAAATCCAATTAATTTTTTAAGTTTGTTTTAGTAGATTGATTAGCGGTGCAAAATCGGAGCAATTTTTAGTCTGAAAGCTTGCTGTAATCATGTAAAAAAGGTGTAGGTTGTAATCCTGCTACCCCTACTTTTTTCTTTTTATATTTCTTCAATGAAAAATTTAGATAAGGAAACAATCTTTAACTTAATAATTTTGTAAAAAAGTTCGAAATAAGGACCGAAAGGTCCACCAATAATAAACCCACTCAATTGAGTGGGTTTTTATATATTAGCAGAATGAATAATCTAAATGAAAAAATAGGAATCACTTCATCTATAATTATTATGGTTGGATGTCTATTAAAAGCATTTCATCTTCAAGGGGCAGTAGTGGTGTTAACATCCGGATTCTTGTTTTTCTCTTTAATCTTCATGCCATCAATTATTTTTTCTCAATTAAAAGAGAAAAAAATAATTCACGCAATAGCAGGTTTTTTTCTTAGCATATTAATACTTGGTGTTCTGTTCAAAATCATGCATTGGCCATTTGCTAATTTTCTTATTTCTTGGAGTGTAACAATATCTCTTTTTGGTATAACTCCCATATATATTATAAGTAACTATTATGCTAAAATAAATGAGGATTTAAGTAAAAAGGATCGCATGAAAAATATTCTAATTGGTATTCTCATTCTTGCTTCTTTATCATTATGGTATGCAATGATAGATATATCTAAAACACCAAGTCCTTACTCAATTCCTTAAAAAAGTTCGAAATTAGGACCAAGAGGTCTACTTCTTCCTCTTTTATATTTCTCATAAATTTTTTGTATTATTGTAGTATGAAAAAACTATTACTACTATTACTATGTGTGCCTTTGATTGGGTTTAGTCAATGGCAATTACCAGCAGAATTTACTGCACAAGCAGATCCTGTAAATATAATGCCAATTAGTTTTACAACAGACTCAACTGCAGTTATGTCTAACCCAGCTGGAGGAGATACCATTATAATCGACAATTGGGAGTGGGATTTTGGTGACGGAACCACTGATACAATACAAAATCCAATACATTCTTATGTTACTTATGGAAATTATACTGTTTGTTTAATTGTAGGTGGATATCCCACAAATGGAAATCTAATTTATTATACATTTATTAATTGTGATACTTTTACTTACAGTTCTTCTGGTTGGGCAAAAATTGGACAGACAACATCCATTAAAGAACACACTACAAAGAAAATGCTGTTGAAAATAACAGATATATTAGGAAGAGAAACAAAAGGAACAAAGAACGAACCACTCTTCTACAT
>Ga0105349_10000947_pt1 | contig 12003 bp, 8 predicted proteins | sample EN1Hudseemescosm_FD_83661 | JGI IMG/M metagenome (GOLD analysis project Ga0105349, IMG submission 83661) | Methane-oxidizing microbial communities from mesocosms in the Hudson Canyon - EN1B Hudson Canyon | ecosystem: Environmental > Aquatic > Marine > Cold seeps | place: Hudson Canyon...
TAAAGCTACTAGTAACTCACTAATTTTAACTTATGTCGATAAAAAGTTAGATTTAACCTATACGGCCTCAATAAGTGCATTTGATGATGTTTATGTTCTTAGCGCAAAACTTGATAGTAAAAAGCCAATATTTATGGAATGGTTTTCTGCTCCTGTTATAGCTGTTTCTCAAAATAGTTGTGAGATGGTTGATTATAGTGGTCAGTGGATCGGGGAATTTAGAAGTCAGATTACACCTTGGGTCACTGGAGCTCATCTAAGAGAGTCAAGGGTTGGAACGACAAGTCATGCAAATTTTCCAGGTTTATTGATTCCATCTATTGGAAGTGCAGAGAACTCAGGCTCTTGTTATGGTTTTCATTATGGCTGGTCTGGAGGACATCGAATGATAGCTGAGCAGCTTCAAGATGGACGTAGACAAATTCAATTTGGTAATACCGAAAATAGTGAGAATAAATCTGGAACTAGTTTTGAAACTGCGGAGCTTTATATTTGTCACTCTAATAATGGAGTTGGCGGGGTAGGCCAGTGCTTTAGAGATCATGTAGCAAATTCAATTGTTGATTTATCAAAGGATAGCATTAGACCGGTCCACTATAATTGTTGGGAGGCTGTCTATTTTGATCATAGCATTGACGAGTTAAAAGAGATAGCAAGCCTGGCTTCTGAGATTGGAGCTGAAAGATTTGTTCTTGATGATGGATGGTTTAAGGCTCGTAATAGCGCTAAATCTAGTCTTGGTGACTGGGTTGTTGATAAGAAAAAATACCCAAAAGGCTTAAAACCACTAATTAATCGTATTCATTCAGTTGGCATGACTTTTGGATTGTGGTTTGAGCCAGAAATGGTTAGCCCTGATAGTGACCTATATCGTCTGCATCCTGAATGGATAATGGGCCATAAAGACCAAACTCTTGGAAGGGGACAGTTTGCACTTGATATTTCACTCAAAGAGGTCCAAGAGTATCTTTTTAATAGTATTAATTCTTTACTAAAAGAATATCCAATTGAATACATTAAGTGGGATCATAATCGCGTGTTACCTTATCCAGATTCTGCTCAAACTATAAGCTTATATAAGCTTCTTAGCCGAATTAGAAATGCTCATCCAAGTATTGAAATTGAGTCTTGTTCATCAGGTGGAGGTCGGATTGATTATGGTATTTTGAGAAATACACAAAGAGTTTGGCTTTCAGATAGCAATGACGCATTAGAAAGACTACGTATTCAACATGAAGCACTGTTATGGCTTCCTTCATCGGTAACGGGAAGTCATGTCGGTCCAAAAGTTTGTCATACTTCTGGACGTAAATTATCAATGTCATTTAGAGCATGGGTTGCTGCCCAAAGGCACATGGGTTTTGAGATGGATCCTAGAGAGTTATCATCCGTAGATAAAACTTTACTCAAGGCAGTTACCAGTTGGTGGAAAAAGAATCGTCATTGGATGAAAGATGCAATTATTTTTCGACTACCTTGCATCGATAAGAGTATTACAGCTGAAATACAAATTGATTCAAATTCTAAGCGATTTGTGATTTTTGCTGGTCAAAACACGGCATCAGAATTTAGCTCACCTGTCCCGCTAGTGCTCGCAGGGCTTGATCCTTTGTCGATGTATAATATTGTTCTTCACAACAAAGATGAGATCAACTCTTTGGGTAAAACAAAGGAAGGTCTTTTGAGTAAAAATTTGAAACTTAGTGGGCATTTTTTAATGAGTCATGGATTGCAATTACCAAAAGCTTTTCCAGCTAATATGATTGTAATTGAAGGGGATAAGGCTGCATGAGTAAAACCAACAATCGTCGCTCTTCAAATTGGTATGGAAAAATGGATAAAGACGGCTTTATTCATCGAAGCTGGATGAAGAGTCAAGGATTACCAGACCATGTTTTTGATGGTCGCCCAATCATCGGTATATGTAATACTTGGTCTGAGTTGACGCCATGTAACGCAGGATTAAGAAATCTTGCAGAGGGAGTAAAGCGAGGCGTTTGGGAGGCAGGAGGGGTTCCTCTTGAATTTCCTGTAATGTCTTTGGGTGAAACCCAAATGAAGCCAACAGCAATGCTTTTTCGTAACCTTTTATCTATGGACGTTGAAGAGAGTATTCGCGCTTATGGAATTGATGGTGTTGTGTTGTTAGGGGGTTGTGATAAAACTACTCCTGGACAACTAATGGGTGCTGCAAGTGTTGATCTACCAACTATTGTTGTCTCTTCTGGTCCTATGCTAAATGGAAAATATAAAGGACAAGATATAGGCTCAGGTACTGATGTTTGGCGTTTCTCAGAAGATGTAAGAGCTGGAGATATGTCGTTAAAAGAATTTATGGCTGCTGAAACTGGCATGAGTCGCTCATCTGGAGTTTGTATGACTATGGGTACTGCATCCACTATGGCGAGTTTGGTTGAAGGGATGGGATTGAGTTTACCAACAAATGCTGCTATTCCAGCTGTTGATGCTAGACGCATGGCATTAGCTCATATGTCAGGAAAACGAATTGTAGAGATGGTTGAAGAAGGTTTAAATCTTTCAAAAGTCTTAACCAAAGAAAGCTTTGAAAATGCTATTACATTAAATAGTGCGGTTGGTGGCTCAACTAATTCGGTGGTTCACTTACTTGCATTGGCAGGTAGAGCTGAAATTGTGCTCACTTTAGAGGACTTTGAAAAAGCTACCGAAATACCTTTACTGGTTAATTGTATGCCTTCAGGTAAGTATTTAATGGAGGACTTCTGCTATGCTGGTGGAATCCCTGCAGTATTAGCGCAGATTAAGGATCACCTTAAACCTGCTAATACAATTTTAAATAAAGACATTTCTACTTATTATGATGGCGCTGAAATATTTAATGAAGATGTTATTCGTCCGATAAATAACCCTCTAAAGCCTGCCGCTGGATTGAGAATTTTGAGAGGAAATTTGGCTCCAAATGGGGCAATTATTAAACCTGCTGCTGCTACTGAAAGCTTGTTGAAACATGAAGGTTTAGCCTATGTATTTGAAGATATTGAAGATTTGAAGGCTAATATTGATAAACCTGATCTTCCAGTAACAAAAGATTCTATTTTGGTTTTAAAGGGATGCGGCCCGAAAGGTTATCCTGGGATGCCTGAGGTTGGTAATATGCCGATACCAAAGGTTTTAATCGAACAAGGAGTTCGAGATATGATTCGCATTTCAGATGCACGAATGTCAGGCACTGCCTTTGGAACAATAGTACTTCATGTGTCTCCTGAAGCAAATATAGGTGGCCCAATCTCAATAGTTGAAACAGGTGATCGTATTCGAATAGATGTTTCAAACGGATTGCTCGAATTACTAGTTTCAGAATCTGAAATTGAGAAGCGCTCTAAAGCTATACAAAAACCAAAAGAAAATTACACTCGCGGATACGCAAAACTTTATATTGATCATGTCATGCAGGCTGACAAGGGAGCAGATTTAGACTTTTTAGTAGGTAAAGACACACGCCTTCCAACTCGAGAATCACACTAATGAATAATTATGCAACTTTTAAAGATTTAGAAAATACTTCAGTTTTTATTACTGGGGGTGGTTCTGGAATTGGTGCTTCAATAACAGAAGGTTTTTTAGCGCAAGGTGCAAAAGTTGCCTTTGTTCAAAGGTCAGAGTGTGGTGAATTTCTAGAGGAAATGTCTTCAAAATATATTCATAAACCACTATTTATCAAGTGTGATATTACAGATACTAAATCCTTACAGGCAGCTATATTGAAGGCTAACAATACACATGATGGAATTAACGTGCTTATAAATAATGCTGCAAATGATTCTCGTCATAGTCTTAATGAAATGACTACAGAAGAGTGGGATTATTCAATTAATGTAAATCTAAGGCCTCATTTTTTTACAGCCCAAGCAGTGGCACCAATAATGAAAGCCCAGGGTGGTGGTAGTATTATTAATTTTTCTTCAGCGTGCTATTTGATGGGTAATGTGGGATATCCAGCATATGTTGCTTCTAAGGCTGGAATTACAGGTTTGACTCGAAGTTTAGCCCGTGAACTTGGTGTCGATGGTATTAGAGTAAACAGCCTAATCCCAGGATGGGTTTTAACTGAAAGACAAATGAAACTTTGGGCAAATGATAAAGATCTAGCGAATCATTTAGAAAAACAATGCATTAAGGATTACTTGATGCCTAACGATTTAATTGACTCAACACTTTTTTTAGCATCGGATGCGTCTCGAATGATGACTGGCCAAGCTTTAGTGATTGATGGTGGTGTAGTAGTTACAGGATAAAAATAATAATGAAAGATATTAAGGCTAAATGGATTGCAGCAGATTGGGGAACAACCCACATGCGTGCATGGGCCATTGGAGAAGAGGATAACGTTTTGGCTTTTAGAGAGTCAAATGAAGGTATGAAAGATCTTCAGCAAAATGAATTTGAACCTGTTTTATTGAGACTCATTGAGAGCTGGCTCGATGATACTAAAGTGACTACAGTTATGGCTTGTGGAATGGTTGGGGCTAAGCAGGGATGGGTAGAAACGCCTTATCTAAAGACGCCTTGTGTTCCTATAGATAACAATCAGCTGACTACTGCAGATACTTATGGTAAGCGCATCAAGGTCCATCTTGTTCCCGGTGTAATGCAAAATCATCCTGCCGATATCATGAGGGGTGAAGAAACTCAAATTGCGGGATTTATTAATAAAAACCCCGATTTTAATGGTGTTGTTTGTCTTCCAGGTACTCATGCAAAATGGGTTAATATAAAGGAAGGACAAATAACTAGTTTTAAAACTTTTATGACTGGTGAGCTATTTGGAGTGATTTCAAACCACACTCTTATTAAACACTCAACATCGACCAAAGGCTGGAATCAAGAAAGCTTTAAAAAAGGAGTCCATGAAGGATTTAATAATCCTGGTTTAATTGCATCAAATCTTTTTTCATTGCGAGCTGAATCAATCGTTAATGATCTAGACAGAGATGAAGCCAGATCGACACTTTCAGGGCTTCTTCTAGGTGTTGAACTTAATGGGGCACAAAGCTATTGGAAAAACAATAATGTAACACTAATTGGCTCCGAACTACTTTCAAACAACTACTTTCATGGATTAAAGATTCTTGGGGGAGAAAGCCAATTATTTAGTCTTGAAACAGCAACTCTTTCTGGCTTGAGTTCTGCTTACTATGAACTTAATTCTAAGCAAGAATCATGAGTAGAAAAATAATTGCCATTTTGAGAGGAGTTAAACCTGGTGAGGTGCTTGAAATAGCAAAAACTATTGCAGATTCAGGAATTACTAAAATAGAAGTTCCCATGAATTCTCCAAATTTTTTTGACAGCATTAAATTACTTCATGATGAACTTGATGATCATATTGCTGTCGGTGCTGGAACTGTAACAAATACTGAGCAGGTTAAGATTCTTCAAGATATTGGTATTGACTTTATTGTTTCTCCAAATTTCGATCCAAAAGTTGTTGAAGCAACGAAGAGAGCTAACATGCTAAGCTACCCAGGTGTGATTACTCCTACAGAGTGTTTTTCAGCATTGAATTGTGGTGCTGATGGACTTAAGTTTTTTCCAGCAACTCTACTCGGTGAGGCTAATTTAATTGCCTTAGGCAGTTCTGCCAGCAAACATACCAATATATATGGTTGGTGGCGTTGGACCAGAAAATTTTTCATCATGGATAAGTGCTGGTGCAACTGGTTTTGGGGTAGGTTCTGGTATCTATAAAGCTGGAGATAAGCCTGAAAGTGTTGCCCAGAAAGCAAAGTTGATTGTTCAATCATACGACGCAGCACAATAATGATTAATGATTATTTACCTGTAGATTCATGTGATTTGGGAGAGGGTCCATTATGGCACCCGAAAAACAAGTCACTTTTCTGGTTCGATATCAACACCTCTAAGATGTATAACTGGAAGAATGGTAAGCTCAAATCTTGGGAATTCTCTGAGCCAGTATCAGCTGCTGGCTGGATTGATGAAGAAAACTTAATAGTAGCTTCTGCATCCTCACTGATTAAACTAACACTCTCATCAAATACTCGATTAGTTGTGGTTGATTTAGAGGCTGATATGCCACATACCCGATCCAATGATGGCAGAGCAGACCCATGGGGCGGTTTTTGGATTGGGACAATGGGGCTTAACGCAGAAAAGGACGCTGGCTCTATCTATCGTTTTTACAAAGGTGAATTAAAAACATTACATCAAAACTTGACTATTCCAAATAGTATTTGTTTTTCACCTGATAAAAAATATGTTTACTTTGCTGACACAAGACAAGAAAAAATATGGAAACAGAGCTTAGATCAAGCCAATGGCTGGCCAACAAAAAAACCTACTTTATTTATTGATTTGAGGGCACAGGGTCTTCACCCAGATGGATCCATTTGCGATAGTGAGGGTTTTCTTTGGAATGCTCAATATGGCGCCTCTAGGATAGCTAGATACAGTCCTGAAGGTTGGCTTGACAGGGTAAATAATTTTCCTGCCTCACAGGTTACATGTCCAGCATTTGGTGGTGAATCTTTTAATACTATTTTTGTAACGTCTGCCTACCAGGGACTCAAAGAAGCTGATTTGAAAGTTGAACCCTTGGCTGGTAAAGTGTTTCATTTTGAATCTGACGTAGTCGGTCTAGCTGAATATCAGGTTAAATTGTGAGGTTATCATGATCCCAAAACTAGGAAGCTGTTATTATCCTGAACACTGGCCTGAAGATCAGTGGCAGAAAGATGCTGAGGATATGATAACTTCTGGTCTGTCTTGGGTTCGAATTGGAGAATTCTCTTGGAGTCGAATTGAGCCAGAAGAGGGTGATTATAATTTTCAATGGCTTGACCGCGCTATCTCTATTTTGGGCTCTGCTGGATTGAATGTTGTTATGAGTACGCCGACTGCAACGCCGCCTAGATGGGTTGTTGATAAATGGCCAGATATGCTTATTGTAGATGTTGAGGGAAGGTCTCGACAGTCTGGATCAAGAAGGCACTATTGCTTTTCACATGAAGGTTACCTTGAGGAGGCGTTAAGAATTACAGAAATCGTCGCAAAGCGATATGGCGTAAATCCTTTTATTAAGGCATGGCAGCTTGATAATGAATATGGCTGTCATGACACAACAATATCTTATAGTGCTTCCGCCCTTAAGGCATTTAGAGGGTGGATTGCAAACAAATATAAAACAATTAATCAGCTTAACGAGTCCTGGAAAAATGTATTCTGGTCTATGGATTACAATAGCTTTGAACATGTTCAGCTGCCCAATCTAACTGTTACCAATCCAAACCCAATCCATGCGCTAGACTTTAAAAGGTTTAGCTCTGATCAAGTTATTAATTTCAATCGAAGTCAGGCCCAAGTCATGAGGAAATATACTCAAATGCCTTTGATTCATAACTATATGGGACGTATTACAGACTTTAATCACTTCGAGGTTGGTAAGGATTTGGATGCTGCAAGCTGGGATAGCTACCCTCTAGGTTTTTTAGAGGATCGTTCAAACCAAAATGATGAATTTAAGCGTAAATTTATGCGCTTTGGAGATCCAGATTTTCAGTCATTCCACCATGATTTGTATAGAACTGTTGGTCGTGGTCGCTGGTGGGTTATGGAGCAACAACCAGGCCCAGTTAATTGGGCTCCATACAATCCTGAACCTGCGCCGGGTGCGGTTAGACTTTGGACGTGGGAGGCGATTGCTCATGGGGCTGAAGTTGTTAGTTACTTTCGATGGAGACAAGCTCCTTTTGCTCAAGAACAAATGCATGCAGGACTTCAAAGGCCAGACGGAGAAGTTGCTCCTGGACTAATCGAAGCATCTCAAGTATTCTCTGAGTTAAAGGGTTTTGAAAGTATTAACCAAGTTCAGTCAAAAATTGCGCTGATTTTTGATTATGAGAGCTGTTGGGCATGGGAGATTCAGCCTCAAGGTAAAGACTTCAATTATTTTGATTTAGTTTACGATTACTACAAAGCCCTCAGAACTCTCGGGCTTTCGATAGATATATTGTCACCTAAACAAAGTGATCTAAGTGGCTACAAAGTGGTTTTGATTCCTGGCTTAATGCATATTGGAAGTGAACTTAAAAATGCAATTCATGCTTTTGATGGCGTTTTAATTTCAGGCCCAAGAACTGGTTCAAAGACTTTAGATATGTCAATTCCACAAGAACTTCCTCCAGTTGTACCGGGTATTAAAGGGACTGTAGCTCGTGTTGAATCTCTTAGACCAAATGCAATTATTTCAATCAAAGAAAACGGCTATTTTATAAAATGGATGGAAACCTTGGTTGACACCGATGACGTTATTGAAATCTGTGATGATGGTAGGCCAGCCATCATAGGTAATGAAAAGAATTTATATATTTCTGGTTGGGCAGATCAAGACACTCTAAAAAAATTGTTTGCTAGTATTTGTGATGCTCAAAATATTGCCACAACTAAATTAAATGATTGTGTGAGGGTTCGAGACACCTCAAATCATCGCTTTTGGTTTAATTTTAGTGAAGAGGAGTCAAAGGTTGGTTCAATCAAAATTCCAGCCGCAGGGGTATTCTGGGAGCCCCTTTAGTTTATTTAACTCTGAGCTCTGTTTCAGGGTCAAAAAATAAAGCTTTTGAAGCTTTAGCCTCTACTCCTACCAAGGATCCTGTTGATGGCAATTTTTCCTCTCTTGACTCGACAACAATCCTTTCTCCATTTGGCGTCTTGAGGTAGACATAGGATATATCTCCTAGTGCCTCAGTAAATTCAACCTCAAGGTCTCCAGATTCAACAAGATTCAAGTGTTGAGGCCTTAGACCAATAAGCAACTCTGAGTATGAGGATGCAATAGATTTGTTGATTTTAAGTTGGATAGATTTTAGGCTTGGTATTGAAAGTTTAGAGCCACTAATAACACCCCTTACAAAATTGATTGTTGGTGAACCTATAAATCCGGCCACAAAGACATTTTGTGGGTCATCGTAGAGAGATAAGGGTGTCCCTACTTGTTGGATTAATCCCTCTTTTAGGACAACAATCTTGTCTGCTAGCGTCATTGCCTCAACTTGATCATGAGTCACATAAATGATAGTAGTTCCAAGTTCACGATGTAGACGAGAAATCTCAACTCTCATCTCAACTCTTAGCTCAGCATCGAGATTAGATAAAGGTTCATCAAATAAAAATACCTCAGGCCCTCTGACAATTGACCTTCCAATTGCCACTCTTTGTCTTTGGCCTCCTGATAGAGTTTTCGGCTTTCTGTCGAGATACTCCTCTAAGTGCAAGATACTAGCGGCTTCATTGACTTTTTTACTAATCTCAGCTGAAGGAACTTTCGACATTTTAAGTCCAAAACCCATATTTTCTCTGACTGTCATATGCGGGTATAGTGCATAGGACTGAAATACCATCGCAATTCCCCTGTCAGCAGGGTGCATAGTAGTTACATCTTTTTCCCCAATATGAATTTGTCCACTTGTTACTTCCTCTAGGCCAGAAATCATTCTTAGCAAGGTCGACTTTCCACAACCTGAGGGTCCAACAAAGACACAAAATTCTCCATCTTGAATCTCTAAATCGATTCCATGAATAACCTCTAATTCGTCATATTTTTTAGTAGCGTTGGATATGTTTAAGGATGCCATAGTGAATAAAGTTGAGATTAATAATTTTTTTCTGGAAAACTCCAGGCCCCAGCCTCTTTTGCAATTAACTCAGAAGTTTCAAGTAATTGAGGCTTAAATTTTTCAAGACTTTTAAGGCTGTGAATATCAATAGAGCTTGTAATTGAAAGACCTCCAATTACTTTGCCACTGGATGTAAGGATAGGTGAGGAGATGCAAATAATTTTTGCCTCATGCTCCTGTCGATCAAACGATATCCCTTCCTTTTTAATAGAGGCCAGCTCTTTTCTTAGCTCTTTGGCAGAAGTAATAGTATGGTCAGTATATTTATGAAACGCTTGCTTAGAGATAACCTTGTTTAACTCTGACTCATCCAGGAATGCCATCATCGCTTTACCGACACCCGTGCAATAGGCAGGGCCAACTTTGCCTGCTTGGGAGTACATCTCAATAGGTGATGCTGGATTGCGCTTATCAACATACAAAACCTGACCATTGTCTAGCTCAGCTAAGTGAACTGTTTCTCCAACCTTCGCTGACAGGTCATCGATAAATGGAACTGCTACTGGCGCTAATGAGCTTTGTAGCCATGCAGAATGAGCCATTCGAACGAGTTTAAGCCCAAGTTTATAGGTTTGCTCTTCTTCATTGTAGCTGAGCATATCTTGATTCAGTAGCGTTTGAAGGAGTCTGTATAGAGTCGCTTTTGGATACTTACTTGTTTTCAGTATGCTAGAGAATCTTACTGGGGAGCCAATTTCTGCAACTTCGCTTAGAACATCTAATGCCTTTCCTACAGTGCCATCTCCTCGTTTTTCTTTCGTCATAACTTAATTATTCTTAGGTTTTAGTATAAATGGCTCTATATAATCTGAATTTTGAGTTCATTTTTTAAACAAATTTTAACAGATAATGTATACTGCTTTCGATTAAGTTTTCAATAGTAGAACTTTGTTTCATTATTTGGAAATACTATTGAGATGTGAATATTTTCATCAATCAAAAATACGAACTTAAGGTTTAATTTAAAGAGAAAAATGGCAAAAAATAACAAATATATTCTATCAATTGACCAAGGTACCACTTCATCAAGGGGGGTTATATTTGATGAAAACTACGAAATTATTTCAATAGGTCAAAAAGAGTTTACTCAATTTTTTCCAGATTCAGGTTGGGTTGAACACGACCCTGAAGAGATTTGGACTTCGACCCTTGAGAGCTGCAGGAAGGCAATTAAAGAGTCAAAAATAAAGCCTAGTCAAATTGAGGCAATTGGAATTACTAACCAGAGAGAGACCACTGTAATATGGGATAAAGGTTCTGGAAAGCCAATTTATAATGCAATTGTTTGGCAAGATCGAAGAACTTCTGATCAGTGCCAAATATTAAAAGACCTTGGTCATGAGGATTCTGTTACTCAAAAAACTGGGCTTTTGCTTGATCCTTATTTTTGTGCTACAAAAATAGCATGGATTCTTGATAATGTTGATGGAGCCAGAAAAAAAGCTAATGAAGGCCAACTACTCTTTGGAACAATTGATTGTTTTCTTATGTGGCGTTTAAGTAATCAAAAGATTCACTCAACTGATGCCACTAATGCTTGTCGTACACTTTTATATAATATTCATGACGGTTGTTGGGATAAAGATTTGTTAGAGCTTTTTAATGTTCCCAGCTCGATGCTTCCAGAGGTTCATGATAATGCTGCAGACTTTGGTGATGCGCATGAGAGCTTATTTGGAGCAGAAATACCAATTACAGCTTCAATTGGTGATCAACCTTCAGCTCTCGTTGGTCAGGCTTGTTTTGAGCCTGGTATGGTTAAATCTACTTACGGTACTGGATGTTTTGTTTTAATTAATACGGGTTATGAACCTGTCAAGTCAAATAACAAGTTATTAACTACTCTAGCTTTCCAAGTAAACAACAAGACTTGTTACGCACTAGAAGGTTCAATCTTTGTTGCTGGAGCTGCAGTTCAATGGCTTCGAGACGGACTTAAATTTATTGAGTCGGCTGAACAATCTGAAACACTTGCAATGCAGGCAGATGAGTCTCAAGATGTTTATTTAGTTCCCGCATTTGTGGGACTTGGTGCACCTTATTGGGATCCAGATTGTCGGGGTGCGCTTTATGGAATGACGCGCAATACTGGTCCCTCTGAAATTACAAAAGCGACATTAGAATCTGTCTGCTATCAAACCGCTGATCTGCTGGATGCTATTTCAAAAGATTTGGGTGATAATGAGCTCAGCACCATTAGAGTGGATGGTGGTATGGCTGCATCAGATTGGACAATGCAAAGGCTCTCAGACCTAGTTCAGCTTCCAGTCGATAGACCTAAAAATCTAGAGACGACAGCCTTGGGAGCAGCTTACTTAGCTGGAATGCA
>Ga0105349_10000950_pt1 | contig 11978 bp, 7 predicted proteins | sample EN1Hudseemescosm_FD_83661 | JGI IMG/M metagenome (GOLD analysis project Ga0105349, IMG submission 83661) | Methane-oxidizing microbial communities from mesocosms in the Hudson Canyon - EN1B Hudson Canyon | ecosystem: Environmental > Aquatic > Marine > Cold seeps | place: Hudson Canyon...
AGTAGATCTGCCCTGACAAGTTTCATTACCGTTCCACCTGTGGACGGAAAGAAATTAGAAGAGCTGATCGGTTATGAAGCTCAGCAGAATACTCCTCTTCCGATGGAGGACGTTATCTGGGGTAGCCATGTATGTGGTGATACCGATGACGGTGAAAAAGAGATTGGCATTTTCGCAGTTCGTTCCGAAGAAGTGTCGGACTTGTTGGAAGATCTGAGTCAGGAAGATCTCGATATAAATCTACTGACTTTGGGTAACGTTGGTCTGCTGAATCTGATTCGGTTTGATCTTCGTCCTCAACGACCGATGGTCGCGCTTGAAATAGGTGCTCACCATACCGACCTCGTCATCGTGAACGGCTCTCGTTACTGGTTCCGGTCAGTTCCGATTGCAGGAAAAGATTTTACGACAGCATTGCAGGAGCGCTTCGGTTGCTCCGAAGAGGAAGCTGAAAATCTTAAGGTGACTGCTGCGAAGTCAGAACACGCCGCCAAAATCTACGAAGTATTACAGCCTTTGTTGCGTGACCTTGTGAATGAGATCAACCGTTCTATCGGTTACTACAAATCTCGTGCTGGCGAAATCAAAGTGGAGGATCTCTTCCTCTTCGGTGGTAGCGGCAAAATCGTGGGCCTTCGTAAGTTTCTTGAAGAAAACCTTCGTATCCGCGTGCAGGTCTTTAAGTCTTTGCAGCGAGTACGCATCCGTCCCGAGGCAAACATCGTTCAGCAGGACATTCAGTCCTTTTCTTCCTGCATAGGCGTGGGTATTCAAGCTCTGGGTTTAGGAGACGTTGCTCTGAACCTCCTGCCTCAAGAGCAACAGGAAGCCGCAGAGTTCAAGAAGAAGCAAAAAGTAGTATTGGGTGCTGTTTCAGGTCTCTACATTCTGATCGCATTTTTCATGGTGATCTTTGGTGGGAAAATCGACAACGCGAAAGCGGTGCTCGACGAAGCTGCAGTGGTAGATCAACTGAAAGAAAACGAAAAGAAGCTGGAAAGCCTGCAAGAAGACCAGAGGGTCGGGCTCGAAGTAAAAGCGAATACGCTTTTGTCGAGAGGACAAGGGCGTTTGGCTTCTCGTCAGGTTCTTGAACTGATCGCTGCGATTCCTAACGCCTCTCAGGTGGCAGAGTCGATCCGTATTGAGGTCGCGGAAGGATCTGAAAAAGACAGCACTCTCGGAAGTGTCGAGGCCGATCAAGAATCACTGAATAGTAGGAAGACTTGGCTTTCCGGATTTGATATTCGCAAAGTTAGAGTCACTGAAACCGGCAGCGTTCTTGAAAAAGGTGCAAAAGTCGATTCAGATCTGCTTTTCTATGACGATCGGTATCAAGTTGTGGTCAAGGGTTTCCGCTATGACCAAGGAGACGCCACTAGCAATGACCAACAACTCAAGGCTCAAGTCGTCGATCCGATTGAAAAGAAGCTGATCGAGGCCTTTGGTGCCCCTGAGTTCGGCGAAAGAGTGTCACGACAAGTGGGCATCGAAACGATGCTCATGCTGAGTGAAGATGAAAACTTTAAATCGGGCCGCCAACGGGGTGGTTCCGAAGATGGTTCTGCGGACCACGGAACTCCATTGTTCCCATGGTCTATTTCATGGATTTATCCACCGCTTCCGGCAGCGGATGCCGGGGAAGAATAGGGGGGGCGACATGAGTGACAAAGTCTTCTGGTCTATTCTGGGTGGAATCCTTCTGGGTTGGGTCATTTTGTTCGTACTTTTGGTCTTACCCAAAATGCAGGCTTATGACTCCGTTTCCGCTGATCTGAAAAGTAAGCATCGGACTCTCGATAAGTTTTCTAAGAGAACAGATCGGGACCTTCCCACGCAGAGGTTGATCAATAAGGAAGAAGAGTTTCTTCAAAGTTGGAAAAAAGAGATCGATCGTGCTGAGGAATTCTACACGAGTCGTAAGTTCCGCTTCGAAGAAGGAGCGAGCGACGATCTCAGTGGATGGTCTACCAGGTATAGAGACGATTTTGATTTCCTTGTGAAAAAATACCGTCGTCATGCTGGGCTAACGGATGATGCAGAACTGCCATTTGAGATCCAGGACGACATCTCGAATGTTGATGAGATCGTCAACTACGAACGTCGTTGGAAAGTTCAGTTTCATTTGGTTGACCTCATTGTCAATACTCGCGGGACCTCGATCGTCGAGCTTCTCGTGGACAAGAAGTCAGGCCGCTCTGCTCGTAACAAGAATGTTGACTCGGAAAGTTTTCCGGTGGTCTTAAAACTGCGCATTCCCGCAAGTAAGTCGGTTTCCTTTGTCGACCAGATTTTAAAGCATACTTTCATTGATTATTCGATCGACCAGTTGGTCGTGACGAAGGACAGGAGCCAACTCTTGTTTGATATCGTGGAAGAAATGAAAAAGGAAGACGTGGATCGATCAGAGCCTGCAGTCTTCCTGATGTTGAAGATGGAAGTCCACGAGGGAGCCGTCATGGAACCTTCTGAAGAGGAACGGGGCTAGTCGATGCAAAACATAGATAAAATCACCATCGCTGTCGTTTCTTTGCTTCTTTTGGTGGGATTCACTTTTCCTTTCTTGGTGAGTGATCCTGGAAGCGAATACTCTTCCAAAATCAGTAAGGCGAACGAGAAGATTGAGCTGAACAGAGATAACCAAGACTTTGGTGACTTGAGTATTCCTCAAGTACACAACAAAGTTCTCAGTGCTTACGATATCAGTGGGGATGCGAGTATCCCCGAGTGGGCATTCTATCGCAAACCTGCCAGACTCGATGTTCTCAAGCGAATCATTATGATTCCTCCCTCAATAGAGCCTGCTTACATTTCGAGTGTGCAGGTGATCAGAGATGCGGATTCAAAAGCGACTTACCACGAGATTACGGGGCGTCATTCTCTCTTCACGAATTGCGAGATCGCTTCTTGTGCTCTCGAAATGAAGACGGGAGATATGGATTGGGCTAAAGTGACCAATCTCTCGAGTTTCGGTTCAGGGGCTGCCTTTTCGATAAAGGCAAACCAGTTAGAAGTGGGTCGCGAATACAGTTACCGTATCGTCACAAAAGCCTCGACGGGGCCGGATCAAATGGCATTTCCGCAAGATGGATCTCATCAGCAGGAATCAGTCGCGACCGGATCAGTGTTGATGCCTGCAAACATGGCCTGGAAGGTCAGTGGAGCACAGGTGGGTCGCCTTGATTCTTCAGGCCAATTCCTTCCTGGGCGTGCCACGATTCAGTATTCGAGTTGGGAATGGGATTCTGGTTCCTCCAAGAAATCCGCAAAAGTGGTGACAGAGCCTGCTGCTGGTGAAAAAGGGGATGATCTCTTTGGTACTGGCTTCGCTCTTGAACGAATCCAGGACACTGCAGATGGTCGTGTCGTGGTGCTGAGGAATTCAAAAGGAAAAAGAAGTTACCTAAAAAACAATGACGTACCGCTGTCCTTGACTCCGAGTGGTTGGGATAACTTTGATAGTGATCCTGCTGAATCGGATGGGGACGAAGAAGATTCCGACGAAACCGGAAGTGAACCGGAGTCGGTAGAGGAAAGTCAGCCCGCCAAAGCCAAAAAGAAGCGCCCATCCGGTGGGGGTCTATTTGGCGGAGACGATCGCTGATAAAAAAGGTCTCGGTCCCGGTGGACCTCAGGCCTGTTCCGGAGATAGTTTCTTCGGAAGAATTTGAAAAGCAAAAAATCGGCGGATGACCCTAGGTGGGCATCCCAGAAGAAACACGAATCACTCATGAGTGAATCTCGAGAAACGAAAAGCAAGGAGAGATCGATGTCGATAACCCTCCGGGAGCCTGTGCTGAAAAATGTCATGGCGAGAATACCATTCTCTACCGTAGCCATGGCCCTGTTGCTCCTCTGCGTCGCCGCACAACCGGCCATTGCCCAAGAAGTTGGTGTGGATGGCTTGATTCTGGACGTCAATCTGGAGAACCAAGCCAGGTCTGGCTCTGCGAAGCAAGCTGTGAATGCTGCTCAGAAACTGATCAACGAATTGCGCTACATTGAAGCTGAAGAAAAGCTTCAAGAAGCGGTTCGCCTTGATCCGAGTAACACGAACGCTCGAGAGCTTCTCGATACTGTTCTGATGTTGCTCAGTGATCGAAGTGGAGACATTCGAGATCTTCAGCGCCGCATGGTGGACGAGAAGAGTATTCGTCTTCAGCAAGACGTATTCGAACTGGAACGGTTATACCTTTCCGGTCGTCGCGCCATTGACGATGCGAACTTCGATAAAGCCATCTCCATCTTTGATCAAGTCTTGGAGCGCATTCGTTGGTTCCCGTTCGATTACGACCTGAGCGATCAACAAAATCGTGCACGTCAGTCGAAGGAAGAATCGATCCGCCAGCAGAATGACTTTGCGGCTGCGGAGAAGCGTGAGCGCGAGATGAGAATCCTCTCGGAAGCAGAAGCCGAGATGTCTCGTTCCGTTTCATTCGTCCAAAACAGGATCAATGAAATCCTCCGCCAAGCACGTCGTCTCTTCTCTGAGCGTGACTATGAGCGAGTGATTACTCTTTGCGACGAGGTTCTTCAACTGGATCCTTCCCGCAAAGACGTCAGAGCTCTTCGCCGTGAAGCGGCTGAACTCCGTCATCTCTACGAGATTCTTGATACGGGGCTTCAGACCACATTGGAGTGGGATCGCACCTTCTTGAGTCAGCTAGAATCTGAGATTCCTTACACAGACATCTTCAACTTTCCATCTCGTGAAGAGTGGTTGAGGATCTCACGTCAGGAGCAGAGTCTTGAAGATCGCCTTTCTGCTGTTGAAAGTGTGCAGGAGAAAACGATTCGTTCACGACTCAAGGTTCGTGTTGCCAGCGTTGAGTTTGAAGACGAGCCCTTTGAGCAGGTCATTCAGTTCCTGAGAGATCTTTCTGGAATTAACTTCGTGCTGACCAAGGAAGCTTCTGACGCCCTCGAAGGCGGAGATGGCACAGTTCGTTTGGCAGAAGTTTCAGATCTTCCATTGGAAAACGTTCTGAACCTCGTGTTGCAAGGTAACGATCCTCCATTCTCATACATCATTCGTTCGGGAGCCGTTCTCATCGGGCCTTCTGATTCTGTGAGAAATGATATCTTCCTTGAGTTTTATGAAGTGTCAGACATCACCAAGGACAAACCCGACTTCCGTGCTCCAAAGCTGGCTCTTCAATCGAGCCAAGATGGAGATGAAGGAGGAGCCGGCGGCTTGTTCGACATTGGTGGAGAAGAAGATTCTCAGGAAACGACACTCGACAGCGATATCTTAGTAGAACTTGTCATTGCTGCTCTTTACGGCGACGATGGCGAGCCAGATGGTGAAGCTGTCAAGTTCCAGAATGGTAAACTTGTTGCCAATACCACGCTTAAAAATCACCGTAAACTGATCCAGTTGCTCGACGCTTTGCGTAAATCAACCGGAGTGATGGTGACGGTGGAAAGTCGCTTTATCGATCTTCAGGATAACTTCTTGGAGTCGATCGGTGTGGATTACGGAAACCCCTTCAACTCAAACCTGCCAAACCCCATCAATGACATTGACGGAGCGGGTACCCAAATCGCGTCAGGATTCGAGATCGTAGACGCACAGGGTGAGATCGATGTTCGTGCTGCCGTTTATAACGCGTTCTCATTGCCTCTCGGATCATCCGTGTCACCGTTCAATCTTTCTGATACCGGTGGATTCGCTCTGCAGTACAACGTGCTGGATAGTTATGCACTGGAAGCTATTCTCGAAGCGAATCAAAAGACACAACGAACCAAGAAGTTGGACGCTCCAAGAGTGACAGCTTTCAACACGCAGATTTCACACTCACTCGTCGTCGACCAAAGTGCCTACATTGAGGACGCCGAAGTCAACCAGACCGGTGTTGTTCCTGTGATTAACCCTGTGATTGGTATTCTGAACTCTGGATCGATACTTCAGGTACGTCCGACGGTCAGCCATGATCGTAAGTACGTCATTCTTGAAATCGAGCCGACACTCGCAGTGCAGTTGCCGTCTCGATTTAAGACACTCACATTGGGCCTGACGAATTTGAATGTCGAGTTCCCAGTGCTTTCTGTGACCAACATTAAGACGACAGTGACTATTCCTGACGGTGGAACCGTTCTTGTGGGTGGTTTGAAGAGAACGATCACTCAGGATTCCAGAGCAGGCATTCCTATACTTTCAAGACTGCCGTTCTTCGATCTCCTTGCTGGTCGTAAAGGGAAATCCCGCATGCAGTCAAACCTGTTCGTGCTGATCAGTGCCAAAATCACTGTGATCCGCGACGAGGAATTTAAGAGATTTAACTAGTCAATGAAGGGCCTGGCGTTGGCCAGGAGAGTGTTCATGAATCAGTGTCTTTCGCGATTAATAAGATGGCCAGGAGCCGTCGCCACGTGTGCCTTATTGTTGGTGCTACTCGCACCAACGATGGCGCATGCCCAATCATTGGGACGTGGCCCATTGACCGCCGAAGAGACACGTTTCGTTAATGAACTTCTATTGACTTACGATAGTCCCGATTTGTTGCGTACGTGGGTGGCCTCACGCATCAAAACTGTGGACTCCTCTGGGCGTGCCAGCCTTGAGTTTTCGCTCGCCGACGCCATGAGGCTCGACGATGACGTCGATGGTTATGAAAGCGAAATCCAAAAGCTCGCAAAGAAGTACCCCAATCATCCGCGTGCCAAAGGTGCGCAGTTGGAATCTGTTCTGGCTTCATTGTTGAGATTGGACGATGCGAATACTGAAGCAGTCTTTTCGACCAATCCTGCTCAACGTCAAAAGGCGATTGAGAACAGAGATCGAATTTGGGCTCTGGATGTCGAAACTGTTCTTGTGGCGAACATCCGTAGGCTGAATGAAGAGGTCGACGCTGCCGAAAAAAGTGTCATGACCAATGCAGACGACGGGCAAAAAGACACACTTACTGAACAATTAGGCTCGAGCACTCGCATGCGAGACCTTTGGGAATTTAACCGTTTGAACGCCTTCAAGGTGTATGCGGGGATGCTTCCTGACGGAACTGAAGCCTCGACCAAGAAGTATTTAGAACTCGCCAGTTTTGCTGAAGAGTTCGTCAATTCTCGCTACGAAAATTTTGGCCGAAGATACGAAGCCCAGTTGATTTACGGTCAGGCCCTTTCTTCCGCCGGTAAGGCACAGGAAGCGGCTTCTGAACTGGAACTTTTGGTCGATATTGAACCCAGTGCTGATCCTCCATTTAGCGACGACGTGATTTATTTCATTCGCAAGATGAGGATCGAAGCTTTGACGGGTTCTTTGCAAGCTTATAACCGAGCGGGCATGCCTGAAGACGGACTCGACTTGCTCGATTTCCTTTATGACGCAGAAGCTTCTAGTTTTCCCTATCGTACAAAACCTGAAAATCCAGATTTGCTGACTCTGTCCGCATTGCTGGACATCGAAGAGGGCGTCACCCGCATCGCTTCAGGTGACAGGGATACAGGAATGAAACTGATCAAGGACATCATTGCCAAGTTTGATGTTCAAGAGGCATACGACGCGGATCCCGCCCAAGCACGAGAAATCGTGAATGGTGCCAACCGAGGTTTGAGCATGCTTGTCGAATTGGGCGCAGGGAACCTTCCCGCTGAGTTCTACACTCGAGCCGCTTTAGGTTTCCGAGACAGGGGTTTGCCCAGCGAAGCTATCGAGATCGCAAAGCTCGCTCTTTATGCGACTGATTTTGACAAAGAAACCCAAAACTGGCGCGCTGAAGCTCTTTACGAAATAGGTGAATCGAGCGACGCACTTGGAAGAATTATTGAAGCTGCTGTTTCCTATCAAGTTCTTGCCGAAAATTACCCGGACACTCGTTCAGTGTCGATGGCAGCGCAAAACTTCTTTGCTATCACTGGCGACTTAGCGAAGGGTGAAGGTGGAGCTTGGGATGAGCTTCTCCCCGTTGCTGAAAAGCTCTTCGCCGATAACTCAAAAGGTCTTGGTAGTGAGCAACTAAAGCTCCAGCAAGCTGTCGAGGCTGAACTATCGGGAGACTATCGAAAAGCTCGTGATTTGTTCCGTAGAGTTTCGAAGCTCTACAAGTTGGATGGCGTCGAAAACAAGGTGCCTTTCTTCTTCAGGGCGCGAGCGGGTGCAGCTCGTTGTCTATTCCGATCCAGTTCAGATTCGGAACAAGCCATCAAAGATGCCTCCGGTGAAATTCTTCCGCTCTTGGAGCAAGCCAGATCTGATCGCGATGAAGGCGGCGAATCGGTACTGCGTTACGAGTTGGCAAAGATGCATTGGAGTGACAAGGGCAAAGATGCTGAGAAAGCGCTTACGATCCTTGACCCGATTATGGATGCGTTGTCTGGGAATAGCGTATATCGAGAAGGTGCTCTTCTGTTCCTTCTTGAAATTCTTTCGGCGAATGCCAAACAGGAACGTTCCGAGCGTGTTCTCGCTGAGTTGAAAAAGAACTGGAGAGACAATCCCTCTTTGGTCGCCGGAACCTACTACTTGATTGAAGCTTACTCTTCTTCTTCAAAGAAAGAGGATCTTCAGAGAGCAGGGGAGCTGGTTCTGGCGTGGATCGCTCTGCCAGGAGCGAACTATGAAGAAGCCGGACCTGGAGTTCGTCTGGGGTTAGCTTCTATCCTGATCGACGGAGGTTTTGCCGCTGAAGCAGCTGAGATGCTCGCTGTTGCTGCTGAAGCTGCCAGTCAGACTGACGAAGAATCTCTAGTTATAGGCGTGTCTTACTTTCGAGCAAAAGCGGCGAATGCCGCGGGTAAGCACCGAGATGCTCTCGAAAGTCTCAATACGATCATCGATCGTTATGGAGATGAAACGGTGAACGGTTCTTACAACGAAGCTCCGTTCGTGTTTGTTCAGCGCGCCTTTGCGGAAATGGGTCTTTATAAGAAAGACAACTCTGTGCAGCGTCTGGATTCAATGTCAGAAGACCTTAAAAATGCGCTCGCGATTCTTGATCAAAGACGAAGATCTCTGGTCTTTGCCGGTGGAACTACTGCTGTGTTCGAAAGGGACTACTGGTCCGTTTGGTTACAGTACATGGAGGTTCTGAAGGCACTCAATAAATGTGAAGATGTGGTGCAACTGATACGAAGTCGTCGTCTTATGGTCGGTGACAACACGTCTTCTTTTGCTCCCGAAGATCTCCAGGCTCGATTTGATAAGCTGGAGAGTGATTGTAAATGATGGAAAGAACTCTCGTGAACGACCCCATTCTAACTGTCGCTGATAGAGCTGCTCGCCAATTGATGATGTTCTGTATGCTGGCTTGCTTGGTTTTGCTGCCTGCTTTCTTCGCAGGGGCACTGCAAGCTGATCAGATTATTGTCAGCGGTGGACGCAACTATGAAGATGTGACGATTACTAACGCCAGCTACGAGCAGGTTCAGTTTCGTCTTCCCGGTGTGAGTACTGCTCAAAAAGTGAATGCTGACAAAGTTGAAAAGTTGATCTTTTCAAGAGAGTCTTCGAGCTTAACCCGCGGACGTGGTGCTTTTGAGCAAGGCGACTGGGAGACAGCTGCAAGTTCTTTTAAGGCTGCAACTACCATGGGTGACGCTCTCAAAAAATCGAGTGCCATGTACATGCATGGGCTCTCTCTTTTACGCTGGGGTGACGTCGAATCTGCAAAGTATGCGACGGCAGTTTCTGCTTTGAAGGCGTACCTCACCGAATTCGAGGGCGATAAAGACTTTTATGTTCCTCATGCACGCATGGCTTTGTCAGAGGCTTACCGGAAAGCCGGAGATTTCTCTGAAGCAGAGAGTGCTGTCTCTAGCTTGGCTTCAGGCAGTATGGGGAAGCGCTGGGTTCTCGGTGCTCGTTTGTCCAAAGCTCAGAGCCTTTTGTCACAGGAGAAATGGCAGCAGGCCCGTGAAGAGTTCTCTTCAGTTTCTAATGATTCCAATGCCTCTACGGATCAAATCTGTTCAGCCTGGATTGGCTACGCCAGTGGTCAGCAAGGGCAGAAGCAATGGAAACAGGCGGCGGATACTATTCGTCAGCAGATTTTGGAAAGCCGCAATAAGGAAATCGCAGCCTATACCTCAGCACGTGCTCATGGCTGGTTGATCTGGGCTCGCTCTACAGAAGAGCAAGCTGGGGGAGACGCCTCGAAGTTAGAGTGGGCGATGATTCGTTATCTACGTGCTGCAGTGATGGCTTCGACGGGTAACGGGGAAGTGCTTGCCGAGTCTCTTTACCGAGCAAAAGAATTAGCAAAAAAACAAGGTGACTCCGATATGGCCGAAAGCTTGAATCAGCGACTGAAGCAAGTGGCTCCGGACTCACGCTGGAGTAAAAAATGATGTCGAGATCAATTCAGGTGAGAGAGGACAGAATGATGAACTGGACCGGTTTCATGAGAAAGACTTGGGTTACGATAGCAACCCGACAGATTCTCTTGACCATTTTGATGTTGACAATTTTCGTAGGGGTGAGCGAATCTGCCTTTGCGGTTCCGCAATCAGATGGTGCTGTGGAGACTGTTTCAGTTCTCGACAACATTAAGGCGGCAGGTACTGTCGGTGTCATTCTTATCCTCCTATCAGGAGCAGGAATGGCCTTGACGATGATGCACGGAATGCAGTTGCGCAGGGATGTCCTCGTGCCGCCAGACCTCTTGGATCATGTCGAGACATTGTTTGAAACTGATGATTACGAAGGTGCTCTCGATGCACTGGAGCAACAGCCGAGTTTCCTTTCCAGTGTTCTTGCTGCAGGACTTCCCAAGATTGATCGTCCGTACGAAGACATCGAAGAAGCGATGGAAGAAGCGGGCGAAATGGAAACCTCGGAATTGCACAGAAAGATCAGCTATATTTCACTGATCGCTGCAATCTCGCCCATGCTTGGATTGCTCGGAACAGTGATGGGGATGGTTGGGGCTTTCAATGTGATCGCAACCAGCAAGACTTCTCCCAAGCCAAAAGATCTGGCTGGCGGTATTTCTGAGGCATTGATGACGACCATGATGGGTTTGATCGTGGCGATCCCCATGACGATTTCGTACTTCATTCTAAAGACGATCATTGACGGTGCTTCAGTAGAGGTGAGCAGTATTGCTTCTGAACTGATGGCCCGCTTTGACGATCTAGAAGCCAACTAGGCTGAACGGGATAGATAATGGCGAAAAAGAAGAGGAAAATCGTACTGGCGAGGAAAGGAATCGACATGGACATGACGCCCATGATCGATATCGTTTTCCTGCTCATTGTTTTCTTCATGGTCGTAACGGAATTGACTGTTCAGCAAGCTGTGGTTGTACTCCCCGTTGCTTCAGAAGCGACGGTTGAGGAACCACAGCCAGGTTCGAAAATTTTGTTTGTGAACGTGTCTTTTAACTCTGAGGGTCAAGAGCAAATTCAGTTGATGAATGGACCTCCGCTGACAGCTGAAGAGTTGGAGTTGAGCCTTAGGCTAGAAGCTAAAGATCACGATGTTTGGGAAGATAATCCCAATAATCCGACACAGGAACTCTCGACACTCGAAGTGACAATTCGGTGTGATCAGGGTGCGAAGAGTGGAAACATACACAAGGTTTTTGCTGCCTGTTTAAAGGCCAGAATTTTCAAAGTCCGCTGCGCGGCTATCGGAGAACGATTTGAGGACCCCTACAAGGTTGAGTAACAGACCGCATTTCGGTTTGTTTTTAAGTTGTTTACTCGTGAGCATTGAAAGGAGAAGAAATGGCCAGGCGTAAAGTTGTCGATCCCGATGCCAATAAAGCAGAAGCGGATTTGACACCAATGATTGATGTCGTTTTCCTGTTGCTGATCTTCTTCATGCTTGCCACGAAGTTTAAAATGCCAGAGGGGACGTTACGTTCTTATCTGCCAAAAAATAAGGGCGAGTCTAATAGCAGGCCGATGCTGTCTGAGAATTGCCGAGTAACGTTGCTATATCAGGCGGATCAAGTGGTTGTCTACGCAGACCAAGCTCAGGTTCCGACGAGCGACGTTTTGGATTCAGACTTTGAGAATTTCACCGGGGTTCCGGGACC
>Ga0105349_10000960_pt1 | contig 11909 bp, 10 predicted proteins | sample EN1Hudseemescosm_FD_83661 | JGI IMG/M metagenome (GOLD analysis project Ga0105349, IMG submission 83661) | Methane-oxidizing microbial communities from mesocosms in the Hudson Canyon - EN1B Hudson Canyon | ecosystem: Environmental > Aquatic > Marine > Cold seeps | place: Hudson Canyon...
TCACAGTTCCCTAATGCAATTTTTGCCAACTTAGTATTGATTTCTTTTAATGCCATTTAAAATATTTCCTTGAAATTATGAAGTAGGTCGATATGCGGCGCTTAACAATCCATTATGAAGTTTCTGACTATCTTGACTGCTTTAACATTCAAACTAAACTGATTGATGATAAAAATCAAACTTTCTAACTGTATCACCGTTAAATATCATGATATCAAGTTCTGAAGATCATGAAGGCTCATGATAAAACTTAGCCATTAGTCTGCTTTTGGCTGGAAGCAGCTATTCAATATAAGGTTTAGTTACACATATCAACACACTTTCAGAGAGGCTGGGTTTAACCGCTGGCTTTTTTGTGCATGTAATGTGTCCTGTTTGAGTGATACTTCGCTATTCAACTCGCTCTTTTGCCCTCTCCTGCTGGAGAGGGGTGGGTGAGGAGATATTAAAATAAACGCTTTTTCCTTATTCTCTTAAGTCGCTTATCCATCAAACCAAAATTGATGGAGTACTAGCCATTAATAGGGATGTTTAGCTGAACTTCTAGTCCACAACCTGCTTTCTGGATCAGTCTGACTTTCCAGTTATGAAGATCACAGAGTTGTTGCACAATTGCCAGTCCTAATCCACTCCCTCCCGTTTGTTTGTTGCGGGAAGTATCTAAGCGATAAAAGGGCTGGAATACTTTTTCTAGTTCACTTTCAGGAATACCGGGTCCCTGATCAATCAACGTTATCAGTAATTGTTTTTGTTCTTTAACACAGGATAGATGAACTGCTTGCTGTTGACTATAGCGAAATGCATTATCCAGAAGATTGCTTAAGACTCGGCGTAAGGCATTAAATTCAACTTTACATCTGCCACATTGATTACTACGCCACTCAATAGTGAGCTTTTGTCTGGCGTAGTCGGAAACTAGTTGCTTAATAATCTGATCAATTTTTATCGTAAAAGCCTGATGTTTATCCATGCTTTTGATTAACTCTAAAGTCTGTTTGATCATGTTTTCCATTTCTTGCAGATCCGCTCTCATACTTGAGACCAGAGTCATGTTGTTTCCTTCGATTAATTCTAATGCAATTTGTATACGGGTGATAGGTGTTCTTAAATCATGAGAAATACCGCCAAACAAAATATTTCGATTGCTGATCAGTTGATTGATTTCTTCTGCCATTTTATTGAATTTATGGGCAAGTAGAACTAATTCCTTGGTGCCTTTTTCTTCGATTCGGGTGTTAAGCATCCCCGAACCTAATTGACTGACAGCATCAGATAAAGTGGTGATTGGGCGAGTGATGCGACGAACTAATAAAAAAGAGGTGATAAAAATAAGCAGGCAGCCGGAAACAATAATGCCCAGCAATGCTTTGGAAGGGAGGGGGCCTAATCTATCATGTAAGAAGCCTATTTGGACCTTTTGTTTATCCAGAGAGATGATGACCCAAAAACAGTTTTTTTGTTTTTTATCTTGTTGAATAACAATCTTCTGCCCCGTGTGGTGTAGTAAAGCCTGTTCCAGGCGTGGAATAAATGGATAAGTTATATTGACATCAGTTGCCGAGATATTATCATCGGTAATAAAAAGATAGTGTTGTTCTCGTAAATGGGCTTGAAAGGCTGGTTTTTTATCGGCTGGCAGATCAACCCAGGATTTACTCAAAATATGCATTAAGCCACCGAGATCGTCGGCTGCTCTATAAGCCATAGGGCTTAAGATAAAATGGAAGATCAGCAATAATGAAATGATAGTAAAGCCTAGCAAACCAAACATCAGCGTTAAACTGGTGTTCACATAGATGGAAGTTGCTTTACCAAATACTTTCATTAGCTATTTAAGGGGATAAATTGATAACCTTTGCCCCAGACCGTATGAATATACTGAGGTGTGGCTGAATCTGTTTCTATTTTGTTTCGTAAGCGCATAATTCTGACATCAACACTCCGATCAAAGGGGGCACAATCATAACCTTTAAGTTTTTCCAGTAGATTATCCCTGCTTAAAACCCGCTTTGGATTTTCCACAAAAATCTTTAATAAAGAAAACTCTCCGTAAGTTAAGCTGATTTTTTTATCCTGCAGTTGCAGGTTTTGATTGCTGATATTAAAAACATAAGGACCAAAAGAATAGATGTTATCACTTTCTTGCTTAATATCTTTTTGCTCACTCCCTCTACGTAAAACCGAACGAATACGAGCGAGTAATTCGCGTGGATTGAAAGGTTTTGCGAGATAGTCAGCCGCCCCAATTTCTAAACCAATAATTTTATCTACATCCTCACCACAGGCTGAGAGCATAATAATGGGTGTGTCTATTTTGCTATGCAAGCGTTTGATAATACTCAGGCCATCTTCACCCGGTAACATTAAATCCATAATAATTAAATCTACGGCTGTGTTATTAGCCAGAAACTGATCCAGTTCGCTTCCATTGCCTACGGATGAAACTGAATACCCTTGTTTATCAAGATACTGACAGAGTAAGTTGCATAATTCTGGATCATCATCAACAAGCAGAATTTTTATTTTATCGTTCAATCGAATAACCAAAGTTTATAAACAACTAAAGCTAAATTCTACCTTTGTTTTGCAACTACAGCTAAGGAATTAAGTGCTCTGTTACATCTTGTTACAAATTAAGATTAATCTGCTATGTTTAGCTGTAAATGCCACAAACTGGGGCCGTTAAGGTGGTGGTGGGGGATCAAAGGGTTCGACTCATGCACTTGAATCACAATAGGATAAGATGCTCCTAGGCTGTAGCAAAAGTGGATATTTTGGCACTGATTATTGGCTACAAAACCAAATAGACCCCAATAGGTGTTGGGGAACGAAGCGCATCAATAGTGGTCGATGCGTCTCCGGTGTCGGCACATCCTATACCCATAAACAAGGAAAGGAAAGTGCCTTTAAAATGACTCCTAAAGCTGGATTGTATTTTTTTCTGCGGTACTTGATCAAATACCCATGTTGCTGGATAGATCGCGCCATTCATTTTCTATAAAACCTTGTATCGGTTGGTACTGGGTTTTATAAGACATTTTTCTGCAATCTGCAATCCAGAACCCCAGATAAACAAATTCAAGTTTCATCTCTATTGCATGCTGAATTTGCCATAACACAGCGTAATTACCCAAGCCATATTGGGAAAACTCAGGTTCAAAAAAAGTATAAACAGCAGATAAGGCATTATCCAGTAAATCTACAATTGCTACTGCCGCTAATTCATTATTAATCGAAAACTCAACAAATAAAGTATTACACCAACTGCTGGCTAGAAAACCCATGTAATCCTCAGGACTTGAATCTGCCATGCCTCCATCTTGGTGTTTGTGCTTTTGATAACGCATATACATATCATAATGTGCTTGTTCAAATTGCGCAGGTTTGACTATAACCGTGGTTTCCAGGTTTTTCTTAATACAACGTTTCTGGTTTTTGGCAGGGGCAAATTGTTCAGCCCTTAATCGAGTGGGGACACATGCTGAACAGGCTGGGCAATGGGGGGTATAGACTTCATTGCCACTGCGCCTAAAGCCTTGTTCAATCAGCTGACTATAAATGGCTGTATTCAAGGAAAAAGACGGGTGCACAAAAGCTGATTGAGAATTTCTCAAGTCTAAATAGCTACAAGGCAGTTGTTCAGTCAGAAAAAGGGGGATAGAAATCACAGTGGGTTAATTCCAGGCTGAGTCAGAAGGTTGAAGAGGGATGTGTTGTGTTAATAACTGAGAGAAATCAACTCGATTAATTTCTTCAGCTCCCAGACTCGTTAGATGATCTGTATGTACCTGGCAATCAATAAGTTGATAGCCCCATTGTTTAAGTTGTTGAACTAAACAGCAAAAAGCAACTTTTGATGCATCTGTTTTTCTATGGAACATGGACTCGCCGAAAAAAACCTGACCAATAGCAATACCATATAAGCCACCGACCAATTCATCGTCAAACCAGGCCTCAAAAGAATGCGCAATACCTTGTTGATGAAGCTGGTTGTAGGCAGTATACATTTCCTCGGTAATCCATGTGCCTGACTCCTGCTCGCGTGGTGCAGCACAAAGTTGCATAACTTGAGGAAATGCATGGTCATAAGTGAGCTTAAAAATATCTTTACGAATAGTTTTCCTAAGGCTACGAGATATTTTGAGCTGTTCTGGAAATAACACTAAACGTGGATTGGGTGACCACCATAAGATAGGTTCACCAGGGCTGTACCAGGGAAAGATCCCTTGCTGGTAAGCATTGACAATACGTTGAGATGATAAGCAGCCTCCTGCAGCTAATAGGCCATCAGGCTCTGTTAAGGCTGTTTCTATTGCCGGAAAATCCTGATCTGGATTAAAGGGGTCGAGTATGGGTAATTGCATATTGGATTTCCCCTTTTTAAAGGGGAGTGGGCAATGTCATTAAGTTAAAAATTTAACAGATAATCTTCTACCCTAAGCTCCAATGCTGTTGACATAAACCCTCTCCTGATGGAGCTCAGGTATCTACACAAGTCTTTACGCAAGGTAAATATAAACAATTTGCTGCTATTCATCTCGGTAGGAGGGGACTCCAGTCCGCGATTGTTCTTGATCTTAGATCTTTCCTTGTCGCGGTCGCGGCCTAGAGGCCCCTCCATTAAAACCAACTCTTTTCGCCTTAACTAAACGACATAGGGATAACAGGCTTTGACTTAAGCTTCTAATTCATCCAGATATTTTTCAGCATCCAGTGCAGCCATACAGCCTGCGCCAGCAGAAGTAATTGCCTGCTTATAATGCGAATCCATTACATCACCGGCAGCAAAAACGCCTTCCACACTGGTTGCTGTAGCATTACCCGCAATCCCACTATGCACTTTAATATAGCCATGATCCATATCCAGCTGACCATCAAAGATACCTGTATTTGGTGTGTGACCAATAGCGATAAACACGCCATGAACATCAAGTTCTTCAGTAGAATCATCTTTTGTGCTTTTAATGCGGATGCCAGTCACACCCATGTCATCACCTAAAACTTCATCTAAGGTATTGTCCCATTTGATCACCACATTACCGTTTTTAGATTTTTCAATTAGCTTATCTGACAAAATCTTTTCCGAGCGAAATTTATCTCTACGGTGAATAACGGTGACTTCAGAAGCAATATGAGATAAATAAAGTGCTTCTTCAACAGCGGTATTTCCTCCACCAACAACCGCAACAGGTTTGTTACGGTAGAAAAAACCATCACAGGTTGCACAAGCAGAAACGCCTTTACCTTTAAATTTTTCTTCAGAGTCCATCCCCAAATACATGGCAGATGCACCTGTGGCGATGATCAGAGCATCACAAGTGTAACTTGAAGAATCCCCGGTTAATACAAAAGGGCGTGCTGATAAATCGGCAGTGTGGATATGGTCAAAAATAATTTCAGTATCAAAACGCTCAGCATGTAAGCGCATACGTTCCATTAAATCAGGGCCTTGCAAACCTTCAACATCTCCAGGCCAGTTATCAACTTCAGTTGTGGTGGTTAATTGACCGCCTTGCTGCATCCCAGTAATCATCACTGGGTTTAGGTTTGCTCTGGCAGCATAGACAGCTGCGGTGTATCCAGCTGGACCAGAACCAAGAATTAAAAGCTTGCAGTGTTTAGGGGCGCTCATTAACAGATCTCCGTATGGGTAATTATTGAGAGCAATTATACTGCATTGTTTCTGTTATGAGGTACCCGTACTGATGTTTTTTGTATTTTTATCATGTCGCCTGCTAATAGTTTCCAAGTAGATCATTAGAATGATAATAAATCATGGCTATATCAGCGTTCAGTGTTGAGAAATGGAATTCAATAAGATGAGTAATTACTGTCATGGTTTAATAATATCCGTAGCCTAATTTGATTCTTAAACAATTAATGTGAAATATCGTGTTATTAATCTATAATTATGTTTTATCAGTAGTTTGTTTGTAAGAAGGTTTTATGTCAGCAGTTATCGAAGAGAAAACAGTCAGAGGTTTGCGTGAAGTTGCGTTATTAGCATTTTCAACTGTCGCATTGTTTTTTTTAATCGCATTAATTACTTTTAGCAATGAAGATGCAGGATGGACTCATAGTGGATCAACGCAGGTTATTAGTAATGCTTGTGGAGTAGTTGGTGCCTGGGTTTCTGATTTTGTATTAAGCATTTTTGGCTTGATGGCCTACCTATTTCCTAGCATGATTTTATGGCATGGTTATCTTGTTTATACACAGGCTGAGAAGCAGCGCGGCAAGTTTATTTTGGCCATACGCTGGACTGGTTTTATAGCCACTATTATTGCTGGCAGTGCAATTTTTTATTTACATGTTTTGAGATTGCAGATTGAATTACCTGGTAGTACTGGCGGTATTTTAGGGCGAGAAGTGGGTGAGGCTTTATTAGTTGTTTTAGGCGATTCAGGGGTTACTTTATTATTGCTAGCCATCTTTTTAGCAGGTATTACTCTTTTTACAGGTTTATCCTGGATTGCTTTATTAGATTTTGTGGGGAAATACTCTTTAGCTCTTACAACAAGTCTTTATCAAGGTAGTTTATCTTTATTTGATGCCTATAAAGATCAGCGGATAAGGACAAGACAGCTAAAAAGTAAGTTACCTCCGAAAGCAAAAAAGCTAAAGAAATCTAAAGTTAAAATTTCACCAACCTTAAACACAATAGAACAGAGCGATAGAGAAGCAAAAGAAAATCAGGTCGATATTTTTGAAGAGCCATTCGATGCAAAATCATATAAAGGAAAATTACCGCCTTTAGCATTATTAGATAAACGAGTTTCTAAGGTAAAAGGTTATTCTGCAACGGATCTGGAAGAGATGTCCAGGCAGGTTGAGGATGTTTTACAGGATTTTAATGTGGTGGTAGAGGTCGTAGGGGTAAACCCCGGACCTGTTATTACCCGATTTGAATTAAAGTTAGCTGCAGGCGTTAAAGTGAGCCGAGTCAGTGGCTTGTCTAAAGATATTGCGCGTGGATTGTCTGTGACCAGTGTGCGTATTGTAGAGGTGATTCAAGGTAAAGCGGTTATTGGTCTGGAGATCCCAAACCGGGAAAGGGAAATGGTGTCTTTACGTGACCTGATTGCTGCACGTAGTTTTGAAAAAGCAAAATCTAAACTCACTTTTGCCATGGGTAAAGATATTTCAGGTGTGCCAGTGATGGCTGATTTAGGAAAAATGCCCCATGCTTTGGTGGCAGGTACCACGGGTTCAGGTAAGTCAGTAGCAATCAATACCATGATTTTAAGCTTGCTGTATAAAGCAACGCCTGAAGAAGTGCGCCTGATCATGATAGATCCAAAAATGTTGGAATTGTCTGTCTATGAGGGAATCCCGCATCTGTTAACCCCAGTAGTGACAGATATGAAAGATGCACAAAATGCTTTGCGCTGGGCAGTTGCAGAAATGGAGCGACGTTATAAATTGATGTCCAAAGTGGGGGTTCGTAACCTGGCGGGGTTTAATCAGCTGATTGCAGAGGCTGAGAAAAAAGGTGAGCCTATTCGCGATCCTATATTTCAATTAACCGAGCCTTTACAAGAAGGCGAAGAGTTTCCGGTTTTAACTAAATTGCCCAGTATTGTCATTGTGATTGATGAGTTAGCCGATATGATGATGATTGTGGGTAAGAAAGTAGAAGAACTGATTGCCCGCTTAGCACAAAAGGCTCGGGCGGCTGGAGTTCATCTGGTGTTAGCAACTCAGCGACCTTCAGTGGATGTGTTAACAGGATTGATTAAAGCCAATGTGCCGACCCGTATTTCTTTTCAGGTTTCTTCACGTATTGATTCCAGAACTATTCTTGATCAAGGTGGGGCAGAAGCCTTGTTAGGTAATGGTGATATGTTATTTTTACCGTCTGGCACCAGTATTCCGATTAGAGCGCATGGCGCTTTTGTTGATGATCATGAAGTGCATAAAATTGTCGAATTTCTTAAGCAGACAGCACCACCAGCCTATCTGGAAGAAATTACTCAAGAACGTTCTGACACAGGTGACTTTGTCGCAGAAGGCGGAGCTGACTCTGAAATGGACGCTTTATATGATGAAGCCGTGATGTTTGTAACTGAATCTAGAAAAGCATCCATATCCAGTGTACAAAGGCGATTTAAAGTCGGTTATAACCGTGCCGCCAGAATGATTGAAGATATGGAAGCAGCAGGAGTCGTGAGTGCGCCAGAAGGTAATGGCTCTCGACAAGTTTTAGCACCACCCGCACCAAGAGATTAATATGAGTCCTACCGTTATTGGAATATTCATCCTGATTTTTATTGCTTCAGTGTCAGGCTGGTTTTTTAGCCGTTCGAAAGAGGCAGAAACACCTGTTAAGGTGATGCTGTTTGTGCTTTATTTTTGGGGTAGCATCTTTGTGGAGTTAATGATTTTTGCCGCACTTTATCATTTTGATTTGTTGAGTGGTTTCTAGGCTAATAGGGTGCTGTTTTTAGCTGAGCAGGGTGGATAAGTACTAGCGTAACGTAATGCAGTATTTTTGTAACGATGCATAAAATGACAAACTATATCTATGGTAAGGAAAGCAAACAGTTGAGCTCAGTTTAAATTGTCGAAAACTCAACGCTGGGCAATAAAGACTGCCCACCCTACATAGCTCATACACATATCAATAGCGTCAATTCGGACGACCAAATGTTGCGCTGCCACATTTGCTCAGCAGTTACGCAACAGGTCAAGGGTGTTGAGCTGCATCCAGAAGATTGAATTATTGAGACGGCTGTTGATAATTAAAAACATCAACGTTTCGGCTATGATATATTCAGAATATTACATTGTTGTCAGGAGCCCGTTATGATATTTACACCTAACATGCATCATACTGAATACACCGCTTCGGATATTGCGGAAATGCTTGATAACACACAGTGGGGAAGCGAATTTTCCTGGGAACAAATACTGGTTCTTGGCGACTATTTTAAACCCGATAGGGTTAAAGCAGGTGACATCATTTTCGAAGAGGGTGGGCCTGGTGATTCAATGAGCATCATCGTATCAGGGTGCGTGGAAATAAGCAGAGACCATAAAGTATTGTCTACCCTGCATGCAGGCCGGGCTTACGGTGAGATGTCATTAATTGATAGTGAACGTCGTTCCGCGACTGCAATTGCCAGGGAGGAATGCCTGTTATTATCCATTGCTAAAATTGGTTTTGATCAGTTAGCTGAAGAAGACCCTGTCCTTGCGCTGCAATTGATATTGAAAATTACCCGCCTGTTAAGTTTGAGGTTGCGCAAAACCAGTGGTGAGTTATGTGATATTCTCGATGAGGCCACTCATATGAGTGAATAGTCCCGCTTCAGCTAATTATGTTGTAGTCCGCGGGAGTTAACCCGTTATAAGCGGGTAATTATTGCGCTCAAGATCATTGATTTAACAATAGAGCATCATACTTTGTCTGCTGGTTCAATTAATACAGTCTATTTTTAAAAGTCTAAACGATAGCCAACGATCACAAAATAACCTTTAGTACGATTAAATTCACTTGGGTCTGATACTGAACGCTGAGCCAGTGGTCTTTCTTCTTTTTGCCACTCGCCACCCGCTTCGACTTCTAGCTGCAAGGCCCTCAGCACTCTATATGTTAATCGGACCGAAGGTTTATATGTCCAGCGAGTTGAGCCATCCACATTATCCCGTAGATCAAATCTAAATCGGGGATTTACTCTTAATTCACGGCTAACGGGGTATCGAGAATTTAAAGTAAATGTTGTTGTATTGGCTTTAGAATCACTATAACGAACGCCTAATGTATAGAGATCTCCATCAGTTAAAATGCTATTAGCGGTCAAATCAGTAGAATAAGAATAATCATCACCACTCGCTGCTGAGCCATCAACCACGCCATCTAAATTAGCTGTAATAGACACAGGGAGCCCAGTTGATGTTTGGGTGCTAGATGTTTTTGTCCACCTGAAGTCAGCATTAATCTGAAATTGTTTTGTTAATGGTCGAGAGATGCCCAGGTTGAATGAGCGACTGATCGCAGTTCGCTGTTTCGCTAATGTAAGAATTTCATCTTCACTAAAAAAACCAAGAAGATCATCTACAGAATCAACGCCTTGAAGATTGGAAACAGCATTTCGGGTGCTCATTAATGGTGTTGATCTCTGATCAAAGGTAGCATTAATAGTCGTCCTGTCAGGAAAAATATATTGCCCGGTAAATAAAAAGGTATTTAAGGCCTGATGATAAATATCGTAATCCAAGAAAGTAAAAAATGAACGATTGTCTTGAAAATACCTTATTTCTCCTCCCACAGCCCGTCGATCTAGAATACCTTGGTGAATCTGCTCGATAAAAAAAGCATTAAAATCCAAAGCTTTGAAGTACCGACCAGCATCAGCACTAATACCATAGAAATAACTATTATCATTAACAAAGACGTCTTTGGAGGATTCAACAGAATAGCCGGCAACTAGATTCAGCTTTAGACTTTCCATTATTGGAAAACTGGCCAATACACCATCAAAGCGCCCGAGCACGCCTCCTGTACTACGTGATTGCCGACCAATCCTTAATGATGAATTTAACGCTTTATCACTAAAATCTAGATAAAATGAACTAATACGATGCTGATCCTGATCACTGGTTTCAAGGTGGTCTTCATAAGCACCAGAAAAACGCCCTGTGATTTTATAATCCTGCCAACGTAAGCGTGAGGTAAGATCCAGGTTATTTTGCAAACTAGAACGAATCAGTCTAGACGCATTATTGTTAGATTTACTGATATCTCTATTATAAAACTGAGAAACACTACCATAGCTTGTCCACTCCAGGTCTGATGAACTGACTGCTTTTCTCTTGGCTTTTCTTAATTTCCCCTTGGGTTCTGCTCGTGCAGTTAAAATCCCCGTTAAACGTTGCTTAACTCGGTCTGAACTTTCTCCTTCTGGATATAATTTTAGATATTTTTTATAGGCGACTTTAGCATGTGCTAACTGACCTTTACGTTCACGAGCAAGACCTAAATATTCTAGCGCCTCTTTAGCATATAGGGAGTTAGATTTATCTAATACTACTTTGGTATATAGTTGAATAGCCCGTGAATAATTTTTTTCTAAAATCGCTGTCCTTGCATCCTGCATGGCTTGTGCCATTTTAGGGTTTTTAGCACCTTCCACGGCATGTTGCCTGATTTCTAATTCAAGTGGGATTATCCCTGCTTTAGGTTCTTTTTTAAGCGCTTCTTTGGCATGTGAAACTTCAACAAAAATATGGAATGCATCAGTACCCCCTCTAACCTTATAGTTGAGGTGACGGTTAAATTTCAGTATCACCTCTTGCTGAGTTAAGTCCATACTCACCTGATATAAAGGGACTTTTCTCGTTGCTTTCCAGGGCAATGTTTCAAAATCAGTCAGGTCATCAGACAATTGCACAGCTAAAGACGTCCGTTTTACCTTAATGTGTAATTGATTTCCTCCTTCTAAAGGAGAATAAGATGAAACGGTCAATTGTTGGTTAAATTTGATATCAATAATAGAATACGCCTGCTCTTCTATTACATCGATAGACTCTAGCATTCTATCGCCAGTCTCGGCCCAGGCATAAGTCGACAGCAATAATATCAACAAGCTCAAGCTGAAATTGACAACAGCTTTGTGCCGCCGTAATTCCACAGGATTTAATAATAAATTCGATGACATGTTATAGATTGTAGTTAGGTATTCCACAGAGGAATATTTCAAATTAAGATTTAATTAGCTGCCATATCAATAATGCAGAGACTTCTGTGTACAGTTCTGAGGCTCATTTTTTACAGCGAATAACTGACTAGGAGCTTGTCCGAGAATAGAAGTCGTCACGAGGGAAAGCCCTTTTGAGTCAGTTTTTTCGTTCATTTGAGGCGAATAGTTGCGCTATTCAACGAAAATGAACGGGGAAAATGGCCAAAA
>Ga0105349_10000962_pt1 | contig 11901 bp, 13 predicted proteins | sample EN1Hudseemescosm_FD_83661 | JGI IMG/M metagenome (GOLD analysis project Ga0105349, IMG submission 83661) | Methane-oxidizing microbial communities from mesocosms in the Hudson Canyon - EN1B Hudson Canyon | ecosystem: Environmental > Aquatic > Marine > Cold seeps | place: Hudson Canyon...
GTGGTATTTGTTTATGCATAGTGCCAGAACTAGGAAGCGTTGCTGGAATTATTGCAATTATGTGTTTGGGGAATGCCTTTGGTGGTTTCAGTGCAGGCGGCTTCATTGTGAATCATGCAGATATTGGGCCAGAACATACTGGCAAGTTAATGGGAATAACAAACATGGTTGCGGCTTTGCCAGGATTCTTCGGAGCTATTCTTACTGGAATGATCTTAGATGCAACTAATTCTTGGGATATGGTATTTTATGTAGTTGCTGGTATAACTTTCTTTGGAGGTCTCTTTTATTTACTATTTGCCAGTACAGAAAAACAATTCGATTAATTAACTTTAGACTTTTATGAATAACGCGATAGAAAAAGAACTTTTAGAAACAGGGGTATTAATACTAAGGCTCAATAGGCCAGAAGTATTGAATGCAATGAATAGAGACTTGATTGTTGGTTTGCTTGAGCACATCAATGAAACGGTTGATGATGAGAATGTAAGGGCAATTATAATAACTGGTAATGGTAGAGGTTTTTGTGCTGGCGCAGATTTAGTAGATGGCGGGTGGCCAAATGAAGACAACTTATCAGCCGGTCAGTCTGCTGGAAAAAATATGGAAACTGCTTTTAACCCTTTAGTAAAAGCTATAACACAATCTGGTAAACCTATTGTTACGGCTATAAATGGTATTGCAGCTGGAGGTGGTGTCGGTCTTGCCTTGTCTGGAGATATAGTGATTGCTGCTAAATCAGCAAAATTTAAACTGGTTTTTGGTCCAAATCTCGGGATCATTTCTGATGTTGGCTCTTCGTGGTTTGTCCCTAACTTAGTAGGCAGGGCTAGAGCCAATGGAATGGGCCTTTTGGGAGAAGATATAAGTGCAGAGCAAGCCAAAGATTGGGGTCTAATTTGGGATTTTGTTTCAGACGATGAACTGCTATCTAAAAGCTTAGAGATTGCAGAAAGATTGGCTAATGGTCCTATTGATGGACTAAAAGCGATTGTAAAAGCTCATGATAATGCACTCTCAACTTCTTTGAATGAACAATTAGATTATGAAAGAGATGCCCAAGAAGTACTTTTAGACAAAAAAGAATTTAAAGAAGGTGTATCAGCTTTTGTAGGGAAGAGAAAGCCAAATTTCAGGGATCTTTCTTAGTAAAGCTCAACCCCAGCTAAATCCACTTGGGCAAAAAAATCTTTTCCAAAAGCCACTAAGCCTATAGTTTTTATTTTAGAAGAATTAAAGCTCTTAGAAGAGTCTCTTGAATACTCAAAAGAACTTAGAGGCAGATCTATAACCATCCACTCTTGTGAAGCGTAAAATTTTGCAGAGTAATAATTCCATGGAAGCATTCTTGGCGATCTTAAGTGTAAAAAGTATTCATTGTTATTTCCTCTTACCTTAATTCTTATACCTTCAATATTATTATTTCTAAGATTAACCCCTGCCCTTACCTGAATAAAACCACCATTATTCTCTGTACTGACATTTCCTTCTAATCGGTAAAAAGACATTCCTTCTTCTTCAAGCTCATAAACCTTAACTTCAGAAATACCACCCATCACTTGATCTGAAAATGGAACCCACTCAGCTCTAATATCTTCTAAATTATCAATGACCTTCGTATAGGCCGACATTGACATAAATATACATAAAATTGTGAAACTTTTTTTCATGATTGCCTCTCGAGGATAAAAGGGTCATTAATATAACATAATGATAAAAAAACGTATTTGAAAAAATTTATAAAACCGTTAGAGTAATTCAACAATAAAGGGGAAATTCATGACTAAATCTAAGCTAGTTGTAACAAGATTATTTGTTCTAACTTTTTTGACTATTTTCTTTCTTGGCTCTTGCAGTCAATCCAACGAAGATGAAGCTAATGAAGTTGTTTCTAAAACTCTTGGTTCATCAAATATAGGCTTAATAAATGACGAAAGAATTATTGCTGCTGAAAGCGAACCAGGGAATTGGCTTTCACATGGAAGAACCTATGAGGAACAAAGATTTTCTCCATTAAATAAAATTAACAAAGATACGGTTAAAGAATTAGGGTTAGTTTGGTCGAAAGACATGGGTACAAATCGTGCGTTGGAATCAACTCCAATTGTAGTAGACGGAATAATGTTTTTTACAAGCACTTGGAGCAGAGTTTATGCAGTTAATGCTTTAACGGGTGAAACTATATGGACTTTTGATCCTAAAGTTCCAGGAGAGTGGGCTAGAAAAGCATGCTGCGACATTGTCAATAGAGGGGTTGCTGTCTATAACGGCAAAGTGTATTCAGCCAGCCTTGATGGAAGGTTATTTTCTCTCAATGCTGAAACTGGCGATAAAGTTTGGGAAGTGGATACTATAATTGATAGAACAAGAGCCTATACCATAACTGGTGCACCTAGAGTTGCCAAAGGTAAAGTATATATAGGAAATGGAGGTGCTGAATATGGCGTCAGGGGTTATGTTACTGCCTATGATTCTGAAACTGGCGATCAAGCATGGCGATTCTTTACTGTACCAGGTAATCCAGCCTTAGGATTTGAAGATCCTGCTCAAGAAATGGCTGCTGAGACTTGGAGTGGAACGAATTGGTGGGAATTTGGAGGAGGAGGAACGGTTTGGAATTCAATTGTTTATGATCCTGACTTTAACAATATCTATCTAGGAGTTGGAAATGGCTCTCCTTGGACCAGAGAAATAAGATCACCTGGAGGAGGAGATAATCTTTTCTTAGCTTCAATTGTTGCTGTAGATGCTGATACCGGAGTTTATAAATGGCATTACCAAACTACCCCAGAAGATAATTGGGACTATACCGCAGTACAAGATATGGCTTTAGCTGACATGGAGATAGACGGTGAAAAGAAGAAAGTATTACTGCAAGCTCCGAAGAATGGTTTTTTCTACGTTATAGATCGATCAGATGGAAAAGTTTTAAGAGCCCATCCATTTGCAGCTGTTACTTGGGCTACTCATGTTGATTTAGAAACAGGAAGGCCCGTTGAGAACCCTGCAGTGGATTATTCTGAAAATGGTGCCTGGGTTTTACCCGGTCCCTTAGGAGCCCACAATTGGCAAGCAATGTCCATAGACATTGAAGCTGGGCTAGCTTACATACCAACTCAAGAAAACGCTTTCTTTTATGCAATACAAGAAGATTATAAAAAAACAGGGGTTTATAAAAGAAATCCCGGAAGATGGAACATGGGCATAGAAATGAGCTCTTTAGCACAAAATATTTTGAACAACCTTGATGCGCAACCTAATCCTGGAGGTTATCTTAAAGCCTTTGATCCCTTAACAGGAGAAACTAAATGGTCTGTACCTATTCCTCATTATTGGAATGGTGGAGTCTTAGGTACTGCTGGAGGGTTAGTCTTTCAAGGAGATGCTCTAGGGATGTTCTCTGCATATGATAAAGGGACAGGTGAACGCTTATGGGAGTTTAACACCTACACGTCTATGCTTGCTCCTCCAATTACTTATGAAATAGATGGTGAGCAGTACGTATCTATCTTAACTGGATCTGGTGGAGGAGACTTGTTTGGAGGAGAGCCTTTACCACCTATAGAAATCCAAGCTTCACTAACTTACAACAACTTTGGAAGATTGTTGGTTTTTAAACTTGGAGGCAAGAAAACCCTACCCATACCGAATGTCAGGGACACCACAATTCCTGCTCAGCAATTAGTTGAAGTGAGCGTTAAACAAATCCAAAATGGAGAGAGCAACTACAATGATTTCTGTGCTGTCTGTCATGGATTTATAGTGAAGTCAGCTGGAGGCATTCCTGACCTAAGAAAAATGTCAGCTGGTACACACGATGCCTTTAATCAAATAGTTTTAGAAGGGCTATTAGCAAGCAACGGCATGGCATCTTTTGCTGATGTGCTTTCAGAGGAAGAAATACAGAATATTCACCATTATGTTAAAGCGAGAGCACACGAAGACAGAGAAGTTGCTCTAGGCAATATGGAGGCTCCTCAATTCACTTGGTTTGGTCAAGAAGAATAATACTTAATTCAGTATTAAAGTCTTTGGAGGAAGAGTTCTAGCAGGAATCTCCTCAAACTCGAAGGAGGGCACGCCCTCCTCTTGCTCTCCTTGAGATTCATAAAGATTAGCCTTATCACCATCTTTATCCTTTTTAATTACTCCGTAAGTCTTTTTTCCATTTAATTGCTCACCTTCTTTTAACTTAAGAAGAGCAAATTGTGCTTTCTTGTAATTTTCCTCGCTCCATTCAAGTTTATAGGCCCTCGGTTTGCCATGAACAATTTTGGCCTCATCTAAAAGACGCACCCATAGATATAAACCAGCTTCTTTTCCTGTTTCCTTTTTAGGCTCCTCTATGACAACCCAAATTATTCTAAATTCTTCTGGCAGGTCCTGTGCAGAAGGCCATCCCAATAGATTGGTATAAGTATTCCAACTGAGAAAATAAAAAGCTGTGACAAAGACCACACCACATAATTTAATTTTTTTTGAGAAAGAGGTATAAAAACAGAACATTAGTAACAAGCCAGCTATCAGCAAGTAAGAGAAGATTAATAAAAGACGTTCTTCAATCATTATTATTTAGAATTTCCTAGGGCCTTCGTAAGAAGCTTTTTAGGGAATTGATTTAAGTCTGTTATGTTCTTTTGGCCATCAACAATAAAGCGAAGAGCTGTTATCTCATCGCCCACACCCGTCAAGAAATGCTCTCCATAGTATATAAGCTCTACCGAGGGGTTAAGTTTCTCTACCTTAACGGTTACCGGCAAAGGTTCTTGATAATTAGATTTATAATGAAGAAGATTGATAACGTATTCTCCTGATTGTAAGCCTCTAACGGTTACTGTTTCTTGATTAATTGGGTTTGAAATGACCTCTCCTTTTGAGGTTATCTTATCTGCTAGATTACCTCTATCATCCCTATCTAAATGCATCAATCCCGAATCTCTATTATGGTACCAAACTAACCCTCCTTGAGGATCTTCCACAACAGCATCAACATCATCCGGATGATTATCTGGCCATTGAATGGATATAAGCACTTCAGCTTTAGTATCTATGGACCCTGCGTCTTGAGAGTTATTAATAAGCATGAATGCAATAGCAAACATGAATGCAAACCCTAATAATGCATTAAAAAGAAGATCAGTAAAAACATCCTGCTCATCACCTTTGATAAGGATTTTATGCTTCATCTAGTATTCTTGAAGACAGATAGTTTAATAACCTAGTTAAGCTAGAATCTAACAGAAAATACTGAAGTTTTAATAAGATACTGGTAATTAGCCCGGTAAGTGTCGTATAAAGAGCTACTGCCATACCGCCGCTCATTTTTGATAAGAGTTGTTGAATGATTTGAGGGTCAAAATCTTTTATATCTCCTATTGGAAGTAACATAAGAATAAAGCCTATAACAGTACCTGTTAGTCCAAGCTTTAACAAAATATCTACTACCATGTACCCTAACGCATGTCTGTTTGCCAATTCATCTTCTAAAATAGAAAGATAATTCGTAATTTTTTGTTGATCATTACCATCGAAACCCTTAAGTTTACTTAACAAAGCTGAGGAACTTGCATCATCAGAATTTAAACCCTCTATCTCTTTATCTAAGGAAAAACTTAAATAGTACCAATGCGCTGTGGCTAAATAATATATAGCTAATATTATTAAGGAAATCTTGCTCTGATCAGAAGCAATAATCAGATTTAATACCCCTAAATCAAATATTAAGTAGGTAAAAAATATTATTACCCCTAGTGCAACAGAGGATTTTAATAAAAGATGCATTGATTTGAGTTTAACCACCATGTTTTAAGTACCCATTAGAAAATTTAAGCCGCCAAGTCTATGTTTAGTCTAAAGCTTACCTTCTTAAGTCAAAATTTACCAAGACAATGATCTATTAGATGTGTCCTGACTGTCCCCCGTCAACCTCAATAGAAGTTCCACTTATATAAGAAGCAGCATTTGTACAAAGGAAAGTTATTAAAGAAGCCACTTCTTCAGCTGTACCGTATCTTCCTACGGGCACAGCATATCCATTATTCTTTATTATATCTTCCTTCTTACCACCAGTCGCTTCTGCAATCTCTGTTGCTGCTCTTTCCCACATTGCGGTATGAATGAGACCAGGAAGAATTGAATTTACTAAAACGCCATCGGAGCCATACTTTTTTGCTAGCGATTTACTCATTGAGATCATGGCAGCTTTTGTTGTTCCATAATCTATCAATGCTGCATTTGGGTATTTACCGGCTGAACTTGAAACCATTATCACCCTTCCCCATTTCTTTTCTCTCATATTAGGGAGGAATGCTCTAGTGCACCTCACTGCAGAGAGAAGATTAAGTTCATGTAATTGTTGCCAATCTTCGTCTGTCATATACAAAAAATTTCTTGAAGGAGATGCCCCAACATTATTTACTAAGATATCTACAGGTCCATCAGTTTGTATTAATTCTATAAAAGAGTCTGTAGAATCTTTTTTGCCCATATCAGCTACAAATCCTTTTATACAACCATTTTTAGTATCAAATGAAGACAACTTATCAACTGCTTCAGAATTTCTTGCACAAAAACTAACGTCTGCACCATGCTCAGCAAGCATCTTAACTACAGCCTCTCCAATACCTAAGCTAGCTCCAGTGACAACAGCCCTTTTTCCTTTTAAATCTAAATCCATCATATTGTTTCTCCTTTATCTAAATCTAACTTCATCTTAGTATTCCCTCTCTCATATCTATTATCATCATAATCAAGATCAACATTAAAACCACTGGATTTATAAAGATTAAGAGCAGGTATCAATTTATCATTAGTAATTAGAAATATTTCCTTTGCATCCTTCTCTTTAGCAAATGTTATTGAAGCTTCAATCAGTATTCTGCCCACTCCTTGACCTTGAAAAGTCTTATCTACAGACATTTTTGCTAATTCAAACACTTTAGGTCTAGCAAAGACCATGGCTGAAGTTCCAATTACCTCACCTTCGGACAAAGCGAAGAAGATCTCTCCTCCTTTATCTATTACATAAGATTTTGGATTGGATAAGATTTTTAGATCTTCTTCTTCTACAATAAAAAATTCTTCTATCCATTGTAAATTTAAGAATTTGAAGCTATCGGCGTAAACATCTTTAAAAGTATGGATACTAATATCTCTTAAATCATAGCCACTCACTCTTTAATCTAAACTAAAGGCAAGTCCAGCATTGTTAACTAATCTGGTAATTAATTTCTTTCCCATTGAAGGGGCGGGTGTATAAATTCCACCTTCTAGTTCTTGGCAATCTTTAACAAGACAAATGGCGCTCTCAGCTATCATTTTAGAAGTAGATCCATAGCCAGGGTCCATGTCCCCTGTAACGGTTGCATTAAGAGTTTCACCATTAGGCATATCAGCACAAAATAGTACTTCGTAATTGCCATTTTCTCTAGATTCTTGTGAAGGTCCTTCTCCTGGAGCCGGCATGTCATCACCTACCAAAGGGTTCAAAGTAGCCATAAATTCTGCAGCAGCCTTCCCTTCTTCTCCTGCACCTGCAATAGACATTTCATCGTAGCAAAAATCTTTTCCGTAAGCATGATTCATGAGGACATTAGACCTGTGAACATTTTTTGTATTAATTGAAGCCATAATAAAGGGCGCTACCCACATATCTAATTTCTCATCAAACAAAGGCTTAGAATCATCCAGTTGATCAGGTCCTTGAAAATCTCCTGATAATGAAAACGGGTTTACTAAAACGCTTATAAGTTCAGGCTTCTCTTTTAAAGTTGACATGGTTGCACTCAAAGAAGCGACAGTACCTCCTGAAAACTCTCCATTCATAGCCCTGACTCTACCCCTTACATGAGGTGCTGGTCTGCCATATTTCTCTTTTGCTGCGTCTTGAACAAACAATACCCCTAGATCAAAAGGAATACTGTCAAAGCCACATGAAAATACTATTCTCGCTCCAGACTCTTTAGCTGACTTCTCATTTTGTTCTATCATTTCATACATCCAGCCTGGCTCACCTGTAAGATCTACATAATCAGTTCCGGCTTTTGCGCATGATTTAACAAGGTCTGATCCGTAAAGCTGATAAGGTCCAACCGTTGTTAAAATACATTTAGCTTGTGAAGTCATACTATTTAAGCTGTCTTTGTCTTCACTATCTACTATCAATAATGGTGTTTCTTGGTGTGCTCCTATTTCCTCTCTTACTTTCTCAAGTTTATCGATACTTCTTCCTGCCATAGCCCAAGCTATATCTTGATTATGTCCGTATTGACTTACCATATACTCGGCAACCAATCTTCCTGTAAATCCCGTTGCTCCATAAATTACTACATCAAATTTATTTTCATTATTCATTTTTTCTCCTACGTTATTTCTCTAATACTTGCTTAAATTTTGTTGAAAAGCTTGTTTCATAGCCAGGCGAAGGGACTTTGGGAATATATTGTGCTGCAATTAGAGATGCAAGGGCAAAACAAGCTCCAATGTAAAATACCAAGGAATGAGACCATATCCAGACCATTCCTAATACAGCAGGAATAATAACTGCAGCAATGTGATTAATAGTAAAAGAAACACCTGCACTACTAGCCATATCTCTAGGGTCAGCTATTTTTTGAAAATAAGTACTAATTGCTATCGCCATCGCAAAGAACATGTGGTCTAAGATATAGAGACCTGCGGCTAAAGTAGCATTATCAACAAGACCATAGGCAACAAAAACTAATATCAAACCTACGTATTCAAGAGTAAGTGCTTTACGTTCTCCAAACTTACCTATCAATTGACCTATCTTTTCAGCAAACAACCAATTAAAAGCATAATTAATTAAAAAAAGTAAAGTTACTTGTGAGGCACTGTAACCAAATTTTTCAACCATTAAAAAGGCAGCAAATACCATAAATATTTGTCTCCTTGCTCCGGATAAGAATGTTAATAAATAATATAACCAATAGCGTTTACGGAGAATAAGATTCTTATTCTGTATAGTTTTCGCAGGGAAAACAGGAAAAACAAAATACATGACTAAAGCCAGAATCATACAAAGGCCACCTGCTATAAAAAAATTAACTAAATAAGAAGCCTTAAATATTTCTAACAAAAACCATAAAGATCCATAAACAATCAAAGACGTTAAAGATCCGATGGCTATTAGACGACCTAATACTTGAGGCGCCTCATCCTTAGGCAGCCATTGTAAACTCAAAGATTGCTTAACCGCTTCGAAATAGTGAAATCCTATACTCATCAACACTGTTGTGAAATACAAACCGAAAACGGTTGGGAAAAAACCCGTTATAGCCACTCCAAGACCTAGTAGAGATAATGCAAATACAGCAAAAATTTGCTCTCTTACTACAAGAAGTACAAAAATCGTGGTAAAAGCTAAAAAACCAGGAACTTCTCTTAAACTTTGTAAAATACCTATTTCTATACCGGTAAATGCTGCTCTTTCTACAACAAAATTATTTAACATTGCCGACCATGCATTAAAAGCTATTGGCATTGCTACCGACATAAGAATTAACAAAGAAATGGGGCTAACTAAATTCTTCTTAGAAGATATTCTCAAGTTCTTCAGCATTTATGACCCTCTAAGCTTGAATATCGCAATCAAATTAATGGTCATAATGCAGCTGTCATCTTTTTCATCAAATAAATTAACATTCACATCGACAAATTCATGCCCTTTCTTTTTATAAAAATCTTTAACCTCCATTTCAGAAATAATACTAGTCCCCAATGGAACAGATTTATAATTCTGAGAAATTGTTTGAAGATGAACCCAAGGATTCATGTATGCATTACCTGCTAGTGACCAATTTGAGCACCCCAGTAAAAAAGAAAAATTTGATAAACCTCCTTTCTTAGGTTGAAGCAATAATGGTAGGTCATTGTTTTCTCGAAGATATGTTAAAGGATTCTCTGTACCCCAGAAAAAACGGAAAGCCTTACAACCCTCCATTTTAAGTTTTTTCCACACGTCTAAGCTTGCTTGAGGCGGCACATAGTTGTTATCGACTATTGGGTCATTTCGTCTGACAGGTGCAACTGGAAGTTCTTGAGTTAAAGAAACCTCAGCATTTGCGCTGATCAACTTGTTTGATTTTATCAAAGTAGTCGAACAGCTCGTATCATTTAATAAGTTAAGGTCTACTTTGAAACTTTCCTTATCGTATAAAGGTGAAGTTACACGACAATTAGCAAAACCATTGTTCAACCAGTCAACACCCCATTTTTCTATAACAGGATGAACAAGGTAGGCTGAAACAGTACAACCTGGAACAAGGCCACCCTCAAAACCATACTGTTTTGCTAATTCATCTCCATGAATCTTGTTGGAAGAATCAGGCGCGGTATTTAATGCTATTGCAGACCAAGAATCCAAGATTAATAACTCCTTCTTATTCAGTGATTCTAGATTGTTTAAACTGAAGAGTCAGTTCTTTTAGAAGATTTGTAACGGATCCTAAAAAATAAGATTATTCCAGACAGTGCGCTAAGTAGGGCAAGTATAGAAAAAATTCTTAAAAGAATATGACCAAAATCTTCTCTTTCGTCCCAATCCATTATGTGCAGGCCCCAGAAAAAATCCCAGGCTCTCCATTGGTTAGATCTTAACGCAACTATCTGCCCCGAATAAGGATTTAAATAAACATTTATTGCTTTACCTTCACCACTAAGACTTTCTATCTTATACAAAGGAAGATCCCTACCTCTAAATTCCGAACCTTCTTCCGGCTCTACAATTTCTAAGATTGTAACAGGTGATAAATACGTTCTTTGAGTAACAACAATTTTAGCATCCTCAAAAGACAACTTATTAACAAGATTGCTTTTCTGGTCAAAATATTTAATACCATTAACGTCTTTAACTTCAACTACTAGATCACTTAATCTCTTGTGATAAGTAATGACTGTAGATTCTGATATAAATTCTATTTCATCAATAGGAAATGACTTCTCAATATCTGGTTTTCTAAAATGCTCCCCTCTAACCTGCTCAATACTATTAAAAGAAAAAAATATTCCTGAAATTGTCCATAGCAAAAGCTGTATAGAGATAAACAAACTTAAATACTTATGAAATTTTTTTATTGTAAACATCGTAATTAATTATCACCTTATTTTATAGGCTTAGACAAAATCTCCAAAGCTCTTACTGATTGATCTGAAGGCACAAATACATGGTCGTGAAAATAGCCCGCTATTATATTTGAACTGATACCATTCTCGCATAAAGCAGATGATATCTTGGCGGTCAGACCGATTGAAATTAAATCAGAATGTATACCTAAAGATATACAACGAAAACTTGATTGGAATTTAATGTTAGCCATTTCGGCTTTCTTCTTTTCAAGAACTAAAGATAGACCTTCCTTTTCCATCATAGAGGCAACAGGTTTTAATTCTAAAAAATCTCCATAAGAAGAGTCTATGAAGGTACAAAAAACATATTCTTCCTCTGTCAGTGCAGGAGAAAGGTTTGCTAGCAGCTTAGATAAATTTTTTTCTCCTGACATTTTACCTACCCTTCTCTTTTGGCAATTACTAACCTGATCATTCCACCCATTAGTATGACAACAAAAGAACCGGTAGTGTTATTAAAATTAAATTTCTAATCGCACCATGCGCCTAAGAAAAAAATTAATAGAGTTAAGAACTGAGATTAGGTTCTCTTCTTGCAAGAAGAAATAGATACATTAGATTTAAAAACACATAACTTACTAAAATAGTAGAAAGAAGATATTCATCTTGTAGAAATATATAAAAACTTACTATTATTAAAAGAGCTAGTCTGAAAACTTCCATAGCAATTATTTTAAAACCATCGAGCCATTTAGTTACACAGAACATAGTAAAAACTATCAAAACAAAGACTCCAACAGTTTGTTCGTATGTAAA
>Ga0105349_10000964_pt1 | contig 11896 bp, 7 predicted proteins | sample EN1Hudseemescosm_FD_83661 | JGI IMG/M metagenome (GOLD analysis project Ga0105349, IMG submission 83661) | Methane-oxidizing microbial communities from mesocosms in the Hudson Canyon - EN1B Hudson Canyon | ecosystem: Environmental > Aquatic > Marine > Cold seeps | place: Hudson Canyon...
CTTTATCGCCATACAATTCACGAATAGGATTCGAACCATGCCCCCCTTGCGGAGAAATAATACATTTTCCTGTAGCACCTGTTCCATGTTCGGTATTAGATGTGATCAGTGCCTGTCCACGTGTATATCCAATTCCGACATCGAGCATATTAATGCTAGAAATAGAATCCGTGGTCACAGATGAATATGCTTGTGCACCGACACCATCACCAATGATAGTTACGGTCGGAGATATAATGACCTTTGAATCTGTATTAGCAACAACTGTGAATGGTGAGTTAACTGTCAATGTTCTATCAACATATTTTATTATACGACGTAATTGTCCCACCCCAGTACCTGAAGAAATGTACACACTATCCCCAGTATACACCCCATCCACCACTGATGGTTGATTGTTGGGATCGGAAAACAATTTAATTGTAGTTGTGCTAGCCGATTCAACGGAACCATCGACAAAACTATCATAATTGATACCACCACCAGTTGTTTCGACGATATGAATTGCGCCATTGACGGCATTATTCTGTACAGCCAATTGGCGACCATTTTCCACACTATTCTCAGCTGTAGCATTTTTGACTGGAACGAACTGGTGATTCGTGAATTTTTGTTCATCGCCTAATGGAACAGTATACATGTACTTCCATGTATATCCATCAGAAGTTGTGACCGGATGTAACGCAAATCCTTTAGGTTTAACTGTAGATGCATTTCCATTATTATTATATAAACACTTATACACATTATTTTCGTTAGTGAAAACAAAAAATGGTCGATCATACATGTCTGTATCAGTATCGCGATACATCGAGTACACTGTTCCTGTAACCCAATTATGGCGAGTAGTCACATGAGATATATCAGAAGGAGTTACTTTCTTCCCACCAATAAACTTTCGGTGAAGTTCATAATGTAAATGTTGTTCATTATCTGGTGGTGTGATTGGCTCAGGCTCATTTGGCCATTCTCTTGAGCGACCAAGACAAACATAAAGAATAGACGATTTTTTCTCGGTGCTGGTATCTTCTGCACGAACACTTTCTACAAATGCTTCCGCTGTTGTAATTGATAAATCTTTTGTTGCGTATTTAAATCCCGCCATTATAATGACCCTGTATTGTAATAAGCATTAGCTGTTATAAATGTGTTTGCCCCAAGCCATAATGAGACTAAGTTGGCAGTCGTGCCATCAATCGTATTGAAACTATTTAGTACCGCAGGACTATATTGTCTAGGTAATATTTCGATAAACATTGTACTTCCATTCTCAAATTCAGATGAAGACATCGGAGCACCGCTATCGGTAAAGCGTGATACTGTGTGTGCCGTTCCAGTGTTAGCAAAATAGATATTTGCGCTAACGACGTCACCATAAGTCCACATTTGAGCAAGATTAGCTGAGAATCCATCGCTCGCCACTTTATTGAGTTCAGTCAACCAGAATAGATTTAAATCATTACCCTGCGGATTTCCAGTCTCGATAATAATAAAATCCCCATCAGCTATATGAGTAGACAGATTCGTTCCAGTCACATTTAGTGAGTTATTTGTGATTGAGATTGCGCCACTATGTTGCGGTCTTGAGAGTGTAACATATCCAGTAGCTTTCTTCATAGTAACGTTATTTGAAGTAGCCGACACGTTCATTGGTGCTTCAGAGCTAACCTTATATCGAGAAAATAGTGCTTGACCTGCTGGGTGACATAATTTTAACGCAATATCGCGATATCTTGCTAATGATATTGGCGAAATTAATTCATAAGAATATTCTTGATAATACTTACCGTCATATATGTGACCACGTTTAGACGAAATATGGCTTCTTGAAGAAACATAATATCCTTCAGCATTGGCTGTGCCACGTAAGGTTATCGTGCCCTCTGCAGGAATAGATTTCGGGCGACCACTCGATTCAATAATCACTTGCTCCCCCTGCTTATAAGAGAATCCTGAATCAATAACACGCAATTGACTAATAGTACCATTGGAACCAACATCAGCAGTTATTTCAGCATTCCTACCGAGCACTCCCTTATCATCCATTATAGTGATATGTGCTTGTCCCGATCCAGCTGGCGTTCGTTGATCTCCTAAAGGATCCCCATAAGTATGTGATGTATCATAAAATGTTAGATCAATTCCATCATTTTCTGACCAATTGACATTTCCTGGTTCTCGTTGGTTTATATCTTGAAAGACTCGAATAACCATCACACTCGGATAATTATCGTAATCAAGCATTGACACCATTTCCATAACCTGACCTGTTGCTCCAGTATTTGCTTGGGATACTTTATCTCCCGCACTAAGGGCTGTAATCTGGCTATTACCAGTAGACCAGTTATCATCGCTCGATTCAAGTGTTAGATAAGTGTCGCCGATACCCAGTGTAGCGATGCTGTTCGACCTAATTACAATTTCTGGGGATTCAACGTACCCCCATCCATCACTTCTATTAGAGAAACTGTCGATAGTACCCACGTTAACCGTTCTATATAAAAATGAGTCCCCCAAATTTGTATAGATGTCTTCAGTCTGGGTATTAGCAGTGCTAGATGTAGCAGTGCCGATAACTGTTGCGTTATCGACTAAATGTAAATTCTCACCTGCAATATATGATTTCATAGGACCAGTGTCGAATTGGGACGAAACGTTTGCAGTGGTGTTTGCTGTAACAACAACTGTATCAGAGTCTATTATCCTGCGCACAATACCTGAAGCATTTGATGTAGATCCGACAATTTCATCGTTAAGAGTTGGCGTATATGAGCCAGTAATATCTAAAATATGCCCACCGATAGTATTAGCTGTCCATTGATTAACAACACCCATACTTGTTCCTTCACCGATAGTATTGAGATGTACCGCTTCTGGTGTATTAGCATCCCAATTCTTATACCCATCAACTATCAAATCAATTGTGCCCCCAGTATCCGTTCCAATGAACTTCACTATAGCATTGGCTCCACTAACCCCATACAGTTTTTGCCCCACTAGAAAGTTGTGGTCCCCGATAACAGTCCACGATGTGTTTGCAACCCGCAACGTTGCGGATTCATGATCATGATAATCTTTGTCTTCATCCGTTTCAGATTCTTCACGAAATCCATAATTTGTTTGACCAAGAACTGTATTTGCAAAGGTTGATGCCGTCAACAAAGTATTATCTGTTTGAGTAATAATTGGCGCACTGGCACCAAAAAGAGTTTCTGTACCAATGGTGTCTTTGGCAGTCATCATCGGTTGTGTGTTGATTAAATCGCTCGCATTGATAGTAAACCCTGCTTGAACAGAACCTTGATCATCGCCAATCCAATCGATTGTAGTTCCAGGATTATCCGACGAAATATAACCAGAACCCCCATTAGCGATTGCAATCGACAACACACCACCGAAATCATTAATTTTCCCTATAATAACTTTCCCACTATTCCCACTATGTGATGAAATAAGATTTACAACATCACCAGGAACATACCCACCGCCTGAATAATCTATAGACACATCACTAATTCCACTTTCAATTATAGAATTCGGTCCATTATAGTCTGTATCAGATTTTAAATAAATTCTTTCTAAATGTTTGAATTCACTTTTAATATTTGATAGAATGAGTTGGTGAAGATGTCTTCCATTAAGAACACCGCCAATGACATCCTCAACAAATGCTTCCGAATGTGATTCAATACCCTTTATAGTTTTGCCAATATATTGATAATTCTCATGACTGAACTGTGTTACAAGATATTGATCAATACGCCAATCCCCATGGGATACCTTTAAGATTTCTTCAGATGGATAATTGACTTCCACATCTTCGTTATATATGGCACGAAACATCAGCTTATATGACGCAAGAGTTCCACGTGATTGGTTGAACTCTTTAACGTACTTAGCCATCAATTTTTTGTCTGCTACAACATCAATTGGAACAGAAGGAAGAAGTTTTCGGAAAAAATAATCTATAAAATCATCCGTTGTGGTGCTGATGTCGTGCCATGATTCTAAATTACGAATGGCATCTGTCATTTGTCCTTCTGACTCCATCCATTCATAATATGCCTGCATGAATGCTAGAAAATTTCTACCGTCCTCCTTATAGAAATCAGGGAATTGACTTTGTACTAGCGTTGAGATTTTTTCAATCGACATGTTATGTGTACTCTGAAACAACGTTAATTAATGCTTCTTCGGGATCCATCAATATAATTTGATCTCGAACTGGAATAATATCGAGCTTTTCGGGTAGTACCGTAACCTTTATCTGGATGCCTGCGTAAGCAGATGGTGTAAACCCCACAATTTCAATCAACCCTGTCTTATAATTAATGGTACCAATATTATTAATAATATTTCGTTTTAGTTTATCGTCACCAAAACGGTATACTCTTAGAGTGCCATCTCCATTATCCCCAAGATATGCATTAAATCCATCCTATGTAAATGCCGTTGATATCAACTCATTACTGCGTATGGCATTATTAAAATTCAATGTGTATTTTTCTAAAATATTCAAATTTGGAACAAAACGTTTTTCTAATTTAATAATAGCATCATTATTCAGAATATGTCCTGATGGGACATTATCTATATGCCTCACGAAGCGAGAATACCTCAATCTATCACCAAACCTTCCCAAATATTTGAAAGAAAATTCCTCAACTGCGTCACGAACACTTTGTTCTATGGTAGATGGTGTTGCTGTGGTTCTGGTTTTATCATAATATGTTGTTATTTCAGGAATTATGTGGATATAATCCGGATCAATAATAACAGGATCGATACCTAATGGTGTGCGATCCATGAGTGATTCTTTAATATCATCTTTACGATTTGCCGTTATTAATTCTTCACCATAAGGTTTGATTGCAATGTAAACTTTACCATAAACTTGAGGATCAGCATTCTCGCCCCCATAAGCAACAACCGACTGGAGATCAGCATTTTCAGCTAACAATATTCTTTCATAATCATTAGATATGATTGCACGGTTTTGGGTCTGATATGATCGTGGAGCGTTAAATTTAATTGATTCAACATCTTCCCTAAACCTGCCGCCATGAGCGGAACTAACTGGTGTGACATCAACTGAAGTGTAAGTTGTTGTGATATTGAGATCATCAATACTAAATTCAGATGCACCATTAGTCATTGTGCCGTTACACACCAAGTACTCGACTATAACAATATTCCCAGTTATCAGTGATTTCCCTAATGCACCAGAACCAAAAATGATTTCATATTTCTCATCAAATGCCTCTTCTAAGAAATATATTTCTGAAGTAGAATATACTTGTCGGATATTTGTAGCACGACTATATTCAGATTTGGTGGTTTCGGAAGCAGATGTTTGAACTTTAACAACAATGCTAGAAATATCTACGTTTTTATTCGGGATAATAAATCTAGATCCGTCGTTGACGAACTGATGTGTTAATAGTTCCCCCTCTTTGAGTGTAACTGTTTTGCTAAAGGCACCATTATCTGATTCAACAACAATTGCTTCTGGCGTGACATAGGTATAATTTACATCATCGACGATTGTTGAAAATTTAGAATTTTTATTGATGGTGAAGTTTTTAGTTTCTGCAGGGATGCCATTAAAGACTAAATTAATATCTGCCTTCGATCCAACAGAAGATGCTGGAACATAACCGAGTTCTTTAGCACGTGAAACAACAGAATCACGTTGCTGCGCTGTATCTAAGAACATTTCATTAGACAGCATATTAACGTAATATGCATTATAATGTGTATTGTATGCTAAAACATCAAGCATATTTGACATAACAGAGCCTTCGAAGTTGAAGTCTTTGAATTTGTCATCTGCAGCCAGATAAGATTTTAAATTGGTTTTGATCTCATTGAAGTCGAGATCAGTGACTCTTAAATAGGTGTTTGCGGTTGCCATTTATCTTACTCGCTCAAGTATTAGGTCTAAAACAATTGGGTTTTGGTCATTTCTAATCATAAAAGCGATAGATGCAGATAATGCATTCTCGTCTGGATGGTCTTCAACTAGAACTTCTAAAATGCTTGCTCTTGGTTCATAATTTTCAATTACTTCTCTCATTGCAGTTTCTAATGATTGTTTAGTCGCAGGAGTGAATAATTCAAAAAGATGATAACGTAATCCACAACCTAATTCTGGTTGGAATGGTCGTTCATAGAAATCTGTTAAGATAAGGTTTTTAACAGATTGCTTTACAGCATTTCTATCAATTTTTCTCGTGACAGCACCAGTTAGTGGGTGTGCATCAAATCCGAGATTCAAATCACTAAATGTTGCATTTTCCATCGATATCTTAACCTTTTGTTATTTTTTTATTTAAATGCTTGACTTTTTTCGGTCAAGGTAGTATAATAAAGGTGACCCCTTTGATGATATTCAACCATCAGAAAAGGTTCTGTTCATTTATTTATAATGAATATACACCACTTCCACTCGAATAATCCACTTTTACGCCAAGCTCACTCAATCGCGATTTAAATGGGGGAGAATTCTTCTTTTCGTTCCAATTAATCTCTGCTCTTGGGTTTAATCCATATCGATCAATTGTCATTCGAGAGATAGAATTGCGACGTTTATGTTTATACATAATCACTACTTCGGTAGAACCTATCCTTGCAGGAAATGTAGCCAGTTCCGATTGGTGTGTTTGGGCAACTCGAAGCATTGTATCATACTCAATTTGGCTATATGCTCTAAACCAAGTTTTTGTAGATTTCACTTTATATGTTGCAGAATCTGCTTTGGTTGTAACCGTATCCGCATTATAAGTGATCTTATTTCCTAGATAAACTTTAGTTTGAATTCCGGTTAATGGTGCTGGAACAGGATCAGGGGACGGTTCTACTAAGACTGGTGCTTCTTGTTCCGCCACTTTTTTAAATTCTTCTTGTTTCTTTTGTGGGGTTTCTTGTTTTGCATCAATATTATCAAACCATTTATTACACCATGCAATTAAACCCTGTTCACCGTCATAAGGTTTTGTTACAACACCATATTCTTTCTCATAATGTATATAATATTTAGCAAGGTTTGCCCACATGATTTCCGTTCTATCATCAATCGTTGCAAAAGCTGTATCAGACCCACTTTTTGCTTTTAATGCTGATTTGAAAACTTTATAAAACTTTTCTGCATCAATCTTTATAAACCGTAGACCAGTCTCCCATGTGAAATTATTTGCATCATTATCTAAATCACGACCACATTTCCCATAAATAGCATTTCTGAAACTCCAATGAAATGCCTCATATACTGAGGGAATCATTACATCATAATCCGTGAGTGTTTTTTTAATTCTATCTTCAACCGTACCCTTTGCTGCCATATATACCATAAATGCATTATCATATGCTTCAATTTCTGTTGTGTCGGTAGAAGGTGCGGGTTCTGATGCTTCTGGGACTTCTTTAGGAACAATTGGTTCTTCAGGTATAACGTCTTTAACTTTTTTAATTTCAGTTTTTCCAGTTGTGGGATCAGTGATCTCTTGTTCTTTAACTTCTATATCAGGCAAATTTTCACATATTGAACTGAATGAAATTGAAGGTATTCCCCCCGAAAGAAGATCGGAAATACCTCCTCCCATCGATGGGGATATCTTAGATAGTTGTTCATCTAAATCCCCCACGGCTTCACCAAAATTTGACTTGATCTCTGAAATTATTTTGGCAAATTCCCCTGGATTATTTACAGTAGTCAAGCTAAGCAATTCTTTTTGTAAATTTAATGCTTCAGGCAATTCAGCTGATGCCTTTTCGATGAGGGAGTCAAACCCCTCCTTTAAATCTTTTTGTGCCGATTCCATATCATTGAGTGCTGCGATGCCCCCATTCATTAAAGATTTAAGTTTATCTTTCCCTTCAGTTATAAATGCTATATCAGCATCTTTTTTACTACATATTCCCATTATGGGGTGCCTCTACTATAGTGATGATTGTGATAAAGTGATATCTATGGTGACTTGCCTTTTGGTACCATCCAGAGACCACACCATAAATTTGAATAAGGCTTCATTAGGATTATTCGCCAATTCTGTAATAAACCCTGAGTCCGAAACATACATAACAAGAGTGCCTGTAAACCCTGGATAAGAAGCTACTGGTCGGGGGACAATCTCTTGGCTCGCAGGATACTCATGATATGACCATTTGGTGTCATGAACGGCTGGTCTCCTAACGTTCTGACCCAATATTGTTCCCTGAGCAGAATTTGTTCTCCACCATCTAAATTTAAAATTCTTCGAGTGTGGAATTCCACCCAATGCAAATGGAATCACATGAGTTATATTAAAATGGTTGCTGGAACCACCAGACATTTGTTGAGGATATACCCATGACCCACTATCATCTTGGTATTGCATACCAAAGTTAAACTTTGGTGGCGCTGGCGGTGGAACATACGTTTGCGATGTGTCATTTATCGTAACATCAACTGATTCGCCGAGAAAATATCCAGCATCTTGGTTCAAATACACAAGCACATTGAATGATTCTGCACCTTCGGTTGTACTGTCCGCCAAAGGAGATAAAACGGCTTCAGCTGATCCACCCATCATAATTGCAGATCCACTCGCTACAGCAAAGTCGCTTGCAAGTCCAGATGTATGCCATGACAAATTCGTCCCGTCAGGCATATCACCACAAGTTATATCGAAAGTAACTGAAGATCCTTCATTAACTGATGTTTGTTGCGGTGTAACATTAAATGATATTGTTCCATTCAATATGCCTGCCAGAATATCTTGTATTTGGCTCCCACTCAGATCTCCTACATTCCCCACGCCAACATCACCACTTCCAGTCGCAGTATGTCCGCAAGTGGCAAGATCATTGGCATTACATACAGCTATGCCAGATACATACACATCGTTTGACCCTGCGACCATAGTTGGTGCGTTATGTGGAGCAACTCCATGATTAGCCACTAAGTCTCCATGAACAATGACCTTTTCGCCATTAGCGTACACCTTAGTTTGGCTCGGGATTAAATCTCCACCAGCAGTATCATTATCTCTACAAATTCCAGACATTAGTTTAGATCGATCCTTGCTGCGGTTACTCCAAAATCTCCAGTAACTGTAATTGTTTGTCCGCCACCAACGGTTTCACTAATGTCACCAGTTATTTGAAGTGTTTGGCTGCCCTCAACTATTTCACTAACACTACCTTGTGTTTGTTTGGTCATGTTCCCTTTAGAAGTTATAGTGCTGCCACCAAGATTGGTTTGTTTATAATCGCCAGTAGCAAATATTTGAGTATTTCCGAACGTGGTTAATGCATAGTCTTCATTTACATTTAACGTATAATCACGCTTAATATTTTCAACCTTTTCTCCAGTAACTACATTATAAATTTGATCACCTTTAATAACTGATTTGTAATCATTCTTGCCGATACTCATAGCACGATTGTGAATTATCTCAGTTTCTTGATTATGTCCAACCTTAGTTTGCCAAGACTTTTTAAAGTCCATTGACATTTCACCCTCAACCTCTAGATGATAGTCACCTTTGATCAATTCTCGTTTGGTTCCTTGGACAGTAACATTCCAATCTCCCCTGATGTACATGTTCTTGCCTTTAATGACTATTTCATGATCATCGCCGATGACTTTAATTGTCCGTTCACCAGTACTGAGTATTTCTTCATAACCGCCAGTTGGGTGATATCGATGATACCGATTTGTGCTATCATCAAATTCTTGTAAATGTCCACCTTCCGTCTCAAACACATGATTATTTGGATAAACTGAAATTGAGCCACCAGCAGCTGGAGTTTCTTTCCATGATTTAAATCCATAATATGACTCTGCACGGTCAGGAGCAACTGAAGTAATTTTAGGTGGTCTTGCGCAAGGGTAAACTATTTCTGTTCCGCTATCATTTGCTCTAGCATTATCCTTAACTATTCGAGCATTATGTTCTTCGCAACGATTTGCTCTTGCTGCCCAATTTACATCAGTTTCCCCAATCCACCTTGGAATCCGTTCACTTGGATCATTGAATCCTTTAAAAGAATCTGAGAAATTTGCAGGAACTCCAACCAACGACCCTATAATAATAGGCTCTTGAGCACGGTCTCCGTCCATGAAAAAACCGATAACCCAAGAACCTTCTACCAACCCTGTCGGGGAAAATCCTAATCCGCTCGCTGACGCAGATTGTATTCCATTAGTAACCAATGCCCAAGGCAAATCTTCAGTTGGGATCTGATTCTTGTCTTCACTATGATACCCCATGCACCGAACTCGAACTCGACCCATTTGCACGGGATCACCACGATCTTCAACTACACCAACCCACCATACGAATTCACCTCTACCAAAAAAATTGCGCATTATGATTCCTTAACTATTATCTTCACAGACTGTGTTAGATGATGGGTGTTTACAAATTTCGATAAGAACTTCAGGATCATATGCCGGAGTTTGTACGTCAGGCTCAACCACTTCTTGTAAAAAACGTTTCTCATTAATTGATGTCATCATGTTCCCCTAAATTATAGACGTGTCTTTCGATATTTCCATAACTGTAGCATATGGACTGCCTGTCATTGCTCCAGTTATTTTATGGCGTAGTTTTGTAATTAAATATTTCCCACTCAAATGATTATCGATACCACCAGAATTTTTATCTGACTCCATACCTGACGTTTTAGGTATTATGATTTCAATTACATTTCCCACGTTTAAATTGTCTGTTCCTGGAATTTCTATATTTAATACTGTATTGAATATCACTTTACTATAAGCTGTTCTAATAGCTTGGAATTGCGGAATTCTTTTAGGTAAATGACCTTCGATAACAAATGGCTGGGAGCTTGTTGATCCATGCCCTGTTCTTGTAGTAGTCATTGTCAATATGGGTTTGCCATCAGCATCACCGTAGAAATTACTATCTTGCAATTTCTTAAATCGAGATTTTGCTTTGGCATAGTCATATTCTGTTTCATAGAAGTTCTTTCTATGGACATCAACATGTAATGTTCGTTGACGGAACAATCCATTTTCAATATTATCCATTGTGTCCATTTGCTTTTCTATATTATATGATACAATTTTAAATGGATCGTCCAATTTTGCCCCGACATCATCTTTTGGTTTAGCACCTTTGCGATTAAAAGGTGCGTATATCCATACGCCTTTCGATTCTTCTTGAACTAAACCAGAAACGTTTTTGAGTTTAAACCCTTTCGAATCTTCATAAAAAAAGAACATTGGGATATGATCAGTGGAATCCGCTTCATTAATAAGAAACTCAATCGTGTCGTCAACTGTAAGATTAGGAATCACAAATTTATGCATCCCTGCAGTGACATCATATTCGTTAGTTTTTTCTACTTGTCGGTTCGTGATTGCCTTTATATTACGATAGCTAGATTTTATTCTATTGTTATAAACGAACTCGTCGACTATCCCTTCAATCATCTCGGACACTTTCTTGCCACCGCCTTTTCCTAAAGACCTTGACAGTTTATTTACAGTCGCAGGGAAATATTCAGAACTAATTCCGGACAATAACATCACTTCTTTTGCTTCACCGAATTTGTATCGTTCGTCGATCGAATATATTCTAAATACATGGGTATTATAGTTCTCTGGAATACTTTCTTCAGTCTTATTCTTAAACGATATTAAGAAGTACTCAAACCCATCAAACCCTCCTTGTATTTTCTCTTCTTTATTTGGCGGTATAACATCAAACAAGTCTAGCGAATCTTGGAGAACTATGTCACATTCTAAATAATGGGTTCTTATGTCTTGATAAATACTAAGCTCTTCCACTAGCGGAGAGATGTCGATAGTTTGTCCTGCACTTGTTATAAGAACAGAATTCCGGATTTCGATATCGCCAGGATGTCGATATCCACTAATATTTTCTGC